>Ga0335085_10001199_pt1 | contig 58748 bp, 52 predicted proteins | sample Lox_Sample_45_FD_206712 | JGI IMG/M metagenome (GOLD analysis project Ga0335085, IMG submission 206712) | Soil microbial communities from Loxahatchee National Wildlife Refuge, Florida, United States - Lox_Sample_4.5 | ecosystem: Environmental > Terrestrial > Soil > Wetlands | place: USA...
GCCGGTCATCACGGCGATTTTGACGCCGGGATAACGCCGGTTGATGATGCCGAGCAACTGGATGCCGTCCACCATCGGTATCCCGATGTCCAGCACGACGAGGTCAATCGGACTTTCCTGCAGGATGGCCAGCGCCCGGTCGGCGGTGGTTGCGGAATGGATTTCCCACGTATTGTTGGCGAAGTCCGAGCACAACCGGCTGAAGGTTTCGAGAAAGGCCAGGCTATCGTCCACGAAAAGAACGTGATGTTTTTTCGCGGAATCCTCGTTAGCTTCAGCCTTGGCGGGCGCAACCGGTTTCTGGGCCGGAAACGAAGCTGCCACTGCTGCCGGCGCATTGGCTGCGTTGGGTACTTTGGCTTGGTCAAGTTTGGATTGGGAAGCAGGCGCGACAGAAGGTTCCAGCCGTAATTCGACATTGCCGAGACGCAACGTCTGACCCGGCTTTAGCACCGCTTCACTGATTTTCTTGTTTTGGACAAACGTGCCGTTGGTGGAAAGCAGGTCGCGGACGACGAGTTCATCACCCTGCAACCGGACTTCACAGTGCCTGCCGGAAACCGACGATTCAACGATTTGGAACGTGTTGGCGTCGGCACGTCCCATCGTCACCCAGCCATCACCCAATTCATGTGACAAGCCAGCCAGTGCTTGTGAGACAACTACAAGTTTGGCCATAGTGCTTTCAGATTAGGCCGCAGTCTGAAACATCGGTCTGGCGCGGGCAAACAAAAAGTCATGCTCTGAAAGCTTTCCATCGCGGCATCGTCGTTACAGTTGACGCAAAGTTCGCTTTGTGCTTTGTGAAATGGCGACGGTTACAGACAGCCGCTACATCAAACCTCAATTTGAAGCAGGCGGTTGAAATCCCGGCAGTCCGAATTGCCATAGTAGAAATGACCAGCCGTCGGCCATTTGTTCTTCTCTTTGTTTTTTCGTTGAGCCGATGCCGTGGCCGGCTTCGTAGTCCACGCGCAACAGGATGGGTTTGCCGCTGGTGGTGGCGGCCTGCAACCGCGCCGCCATTTTCGCCGATTGCCAGGGTTCCACGCGCGGGTCGTTGATGCCGGTTTCCAGCAGCACGGCGGGGTATTTCGTTCCGTTTTTGACGTGGGCGTAGGCACTCATTTCGTACAAATCCTTGAAACCGGTTTCCGTTTTGACGCTGCCGAATTCGGGAATGTTCGGCACGCCGTTCGGCGTCGTCTCGATGCGCAACATGTCCAGGCAACCGACTTGAATGATGGCCGCCCCGAAAAGATCGGGCCGTGCGGTGATGGCCCGGCCAATCAGGATGCCGCCCGCGCTGCCGCCCTCGCCAGCCAGCTTGTCCGGCGAGGCGTATTTGTGCTGAATCAGGTATTCGGCGCAGGCGATGAAATCCTTCCACGTATTCGGTTTGGTCTGCTGGTAACCGCCCTTGTACCAGTCCTCGCCGTACTCGCCGCCGCCCCGGACGTGAGCCAGGGCAAATACGCCGCCCTTTTCGTACCACGCCAGCAACACGGGACCATAAACCGGGTCCTGCGAAATCGCGTACGCCCCGTAACCCCAAAGCAGCGTGGGATTCGAGCCGTTCAGTTTGAGGCCGCGCTTATAGACGATGGACAGCGGAATCATGGTCCCATCGTAACTTCTGGCCTTGACCTCGACGGATTCCAAATCATCCGGCGCATCGAACTGGCCCAAAGGTTGCAGACCGGTGTTCGTGATCATTTTTGTCTTCGGATCGTAGGCGTAAATCTGTCCGGCCTTGGTCCACGTGCCCATGTCCAGCCAGGTGCCATCCAGTCGCGGATCTATGGCCATTAAACCCAGCGAACCATCAAATGGCAGTTTAACCGGTTCGGCTTTGCCGTGAAACGGCATCCGCAAGAGACGCCCGATACCGCCGTCACGCAATGACACGTAAAGCGCATCCTTGGCCGACGCCAGTCCCGTAATCACGGCATCGCTGGTGGGCACAGCCGTCTTCGCCGTGGCCAAATCGGGCTTGGCGAGGGAAGTCGTGATGATTTTGAATCGCGGCGCATCCTTGTGCGTCAGCAGAAAGATTTCCCTTCCTTTCACGGCGAAGTCCGTGATGTCGTCCTCAACATCGCAAATTTTTTGCCACGGCGCGTTTGGTTTGCCCACCGACTTGAGCGGAGCAACATACAAAGTCTGCTCATTTTTAGTTCCATGCTCGATGGCGCCCACGGCATATTTCGAATCCGGCGTAGTGGCCACAACCGGAATGTCCGCCGGGTCCATTTTCACCAGCGGTGAATTTCCAAAGCCAAAAACAGGTTGTTCCCCGTCGGCATCGGCGCCAATGACGTGCAGGTACACGCGGCTTTTTTGGTAAAGCTCGGTTTCCGGCATGCCCGGTTCCATCTTTTGCAGGCGGTTGTAGAAAAAGGATTTTCCATCCGGACGCCAACTGACTCCACCGAACTGCGCGCGGTCAATCGGCTTGTCCACTTCCTTGCCGGTGGACGTTTCCAGCACGTGAATCACGGCGTCCTCCGAACCCCCGGCGGAAAGTCCGCAGGCAACATATTTTCCATTCCACGAAGGCTCGTAATAATTGATGGCGAACGGCTTGCCGGCGGCCTTGGCAAATTTTTCCGTGTCAATCAACAGAGTTTCCTTCCCGGTTAATCCCTGGCGCACATAAAGCTTGAACATGTTGTCGTGCGGTAATCGCTTGAGATAGAAATACCGGCCATCCGGCATCCGGCGAACGGATTCCACCCTGGCGGAAACGGCATTGACCAGTTCTTCAATCCGGGCAAGCAAGGGTTTTCGTCCTGGAATCCGATCCAGCACGGAACGCGTATAATCGTTCTGGGCTTTCATCCACGCGGCCACGTTGGTGTTCGACAGGTCTTCCAAGTAACGGTAAGGGTCAACGACCGTTGTTCCGAAATAGATATTCGTCACGTCTTCCACCGGTGCGACCGGCGGGCGTTGCGGAGCAGCCAACGTGTCGGCGGCGGAAATTGCGCCGGCGTTATCGGCGTGAGTTGATTGAATTGCCAGAGCCGCGCCGGCAATCAGAGCGAAAGGCCAAAATCGTTTAAGTTTCACACGGACAATCCACGATAAGATGACGCGGGAAGCAAGCCTGGTTTTCAGGAGTAGCGGCCAAAATCGCAATCCGCTAAATAAGCATTATTTCACTCTTGGCTTTTGCCGTTGCTCGCGTAAACTAAGAGTTCCATGATTGATACTGATATTGAATTGTTAAAGGGCATCGCGAATCAGTTGCGAATTCATTCGATCAACGCAACGACCGCGGCTGGCAGCGGCCATCCGACCTCGTGCTGCTCGGCGGCGGATGTGGTGGCGGCCTTATTTTTCGGCCACATGCGTTACGACGCAAAGAACCCCCACTACCACAACAACGATCGTTTTATTCTTTCCAAGGGTCACGCCGCGCCGTTGCTCTACGCCGCGTGGGCGGAAACCGGTTTGATACCCGCCGACGAATTGTTGAAGCTCCGCAAATTCGGCAGCGATCTCGAAGGCCATCCCACGCCACGATTGCCGTTTGTGGACGTGGCGACCGGCTCACTGGGGCAGGGGTTGAGCGTCGGCGTTGGCATGGCGCTGGCCGCCCGGTTCGACAAGCTTGACTACAATACTTACGTTCTGCTCGGTGACGGCGAAATCGCTGAAGGCTCGGTGTGGGAAGCCGCGTCGCTCGCGGGTATTTACAAGTTGAACAATCTCATCGCCATCGTGGACGCCAATCGCCTCGGTCAGAGCCAGGCGACAGCCTTCGGCCATGACATCGGCGTTTATCGGAAGCGATTTGAAGCATTTGGCTGGCGCGTGGAAGACATTGACGGCCACGACCTCGAAGAAATTTCGGAGGTGCTCGGCGGCGTGGGGTTGAATGACCAGCCACTGGCCATTATTGCCAAGACGTACAAAGGCGCGGGCGTTTCGTTTTTGCAGGACAAGGACGGCTGGCATGGCAAACCGTTGAACAAGGAAGAAGCCGCCAAGGCCATCGCCGAACTTCAGCCCAGTTCAAAATCCGGCATCGGTGTGGCGATTCCCGCGCCGAACGCCTTGCCCGCGCCGGATCACGCCGCGCCCGCAAGTTATCCGCCGCTCAGTTACAAAGTCGGCGATTCGGTCGCGACGCGCGAAGCTTACGGCAACGCGCTGGCGCGCATGGGCGAGACCGACCAACGCATTGTTGCCATGGACGGCGACACAAAGAATTCCACTTATTCGGAAAAATTCCTAAAGAAATTTCCGGAGCGCTTCACCGAATGTTTCATTGCCGAACAGAACATGGTTGGTCTGGCCACGGGCATGGGTGCGCGCGGCAAGGTGCCGTTTGCATCCACCTTTGCGACGTTTTTCAGCCGTACTTTTGACCAGATTCGCGTCGCCGGCATTTCGCAGGCAAACCTGAAACTCGCCGGCTCGCATGTCGGCGTGAGTATTGGCGAGGACGGCCCGTCACAAATGGGGTTGGAAGATCTCGCCATGATGCGCGCCATCGTCGGCAGCACCGTGCTCTATCCGAGCGATGCGGTTAGCGCGGAAAAACTGGTTGAACAAATGGCGTTGACCAAGGGCATTTGTTACCTGCGCACGTCCCGTCCTAAAACCCCGGTGATTTACAATAACGATGAGGCGTTTCCGATTGGCGGTGCCAAGGTGCTGCGCCAGAACGCAGGTGATAAGGCTACGGTCGTCGCCGCGGGCGTAACCTTGTTTGAAGCTTTGAAGGCCGCCGACGCGCTCAAGAACGAAGGCATCGGCATCACGGTGATTGACGCGTACAGCATCAAGCCGCTGGCGAAGGACGTGATTCTTGCCGCCGCGCAAAAAACGAACAGCACCGTCATTACCGTGGAAGACCACTACACGGAAGGCGGTTTGGGCGACGCGGTGGCGGGTGAATTGAGCGCCGCTGGCGTCAAGGTCCACAAACTGGCCGTAACGGCCCTCCCGCGTTCCGGCAAGCCGGAAGAATTGCTGGCGCACTTTGGCATTGATGCCGCGGCGATTGCGAAAAAGGTCAAGGCGCTATAATCCCCTGAACATTTTTAGAACGACAACAGCGCGGGAAAATTTCTCCGCGTTTTTGTTTATATTTACGCGTTCCGGCGGATTTCTTTTTGCCAATTCGGCCAAGGTGGGGCAAATTGTATCGGGATATGAGCGTAAATGGGAAGTCCCTCAAAGGCCAGTTCCTGCTCGACAGCGGGCAACTGGGCGGTTCGTTTTTTCAGCGCTCGGTTGTTTTGATTTGCCAGCATGATGTGGAGGGCGCGTTCGGCCTGGTGCTCAACCATTCCCTAGGCAAGACGGTGGGCGAGATGATTGTTGCCGATTTGCCCGAGACGCTCAAGGAAGCGCCGTTGTATCTCGGCGGCCCGGTGCAGCCCGCCGCCATGAGCTTTTTGCACACAGACAACTTTATCCCCAACGCCGATGTGATGCCCAATCTGGCGCTCGGACATTCGATTGATGAACTGGTGGACATTGGCGAATCATTCTCCGCAAACAAGAAAGTCAAAATGTTCGCGGGCTACGCCGGCTGGTCGCCGGGCCAGTTGGAAACTGAAATGAAACGCAAGGCGTGGCTCACGTTCCCCGCGTCTTTGGAACTGGTGTTCGACACGCCACCCGAACAACTCTGGCCCAAAATCTTGAAAAGCAAGGGCGGTTGGAAAAACAAACTCCTCTCCCAGATGCCGGATGATTTGGCGCTGAATTGAACGGCCTGCGGTAGGGACGCCGCGCTGCGGCTTCTGGTTGGCGCGGCGCGCCGGCCCTGCACTTAATTGGTTTCGACCCGCAGCAGCGTCGCGTCCGATTTCGCCGAAACTTGCGTTTGCTCCAGGGACGCGGGAACCAAACAAAACCGTCCGCCGGCCAGATTAACGGAAACCGAATTGCCCTTGATTTCAAGCCTGCCACGCACTGCGGCAACGATTTGAAGCTTGCGCGGTTTCAAATTCAATTCCGTGCCGGATTTCATTTCCACGGCTTCGACGTTGAAGAGTGGACTGTTCACCAGCGGACGTGATTTTACTTCACCACCGGCAAAGCGGCTTTGAACCAGCGCTGGCTCGAAATCGTTGAAATCCATGCTGGCGAGCGATTCTGCAACGTGAAGTTCGCGCGGCTTGCCATTCAATCCCAGCCGATTCCAGTCGAACACGCGATAGGTGGTGTCCGAATTTTGCTGGATTTCAAAAATTACCAGGCCCGCGCCGATGGCATGGACGCGGCCGCTGGGCAGGAACATGGCGTCGCCTGCTTTTACGGGAACGCGGTGAATACATTCGGCGACACTGCCGTCACGGATTTTCTTTTCAAATTCCGCGCGCGTGACGCCACGTTTAAGCCCCGCGTACAATTCCGCTCCCGGCGCGGCGGCGGCGATCCACCACATTTCAGTTTTCGGCTCGCCGCCGAGTTCGGCGGCCTTGTCCGCCGGCGGATGGACCTGCAACGAGAGCTTATCCCGCGCGTCGAGAATTTTGCACAGTAGGGGAAAACGATTTTGGCCGGCGGGTTTTGCGTCACCCAGCAGTTCGGGCGCATGGTTTTCCATGAGCCAGCGCAAATCCTTCCCTGCCAGCGGGCCATTGACGATGACGCCGGCGTCGCCGGGCCGGTCGCTGATTTCCCACGATTCGCCGATGAGTTTGCCAAGCGGAAGCTGCTTGCCGTAGAACCGCTCGATTTCGCGTCCACCCCAGACGCGTTCTTTGAAAATCGGCTGAAAAGTGAACGGATAGAGCACGGGAATCACGCCGGTGCGGCGGCGCGGGTCATGACATTGGAAGCCGGATTAACCGCCGACCTGGTTTCCTTGGCCGGAGGCTGGACTTTTTCGAGGAATTGCCCGTGGGCGCGGAATTTTTCGTAACGTTTTTTCAACCGTTCGGCGACCGGCAGTGCCAGAATTTTCTCAAGATTTTTAAGCAGGTGTTTCCTTAAATTTTCAGATGTCGCATCCGAATCGGTATGCGCGCCGCCGAGCGGTTCGGGCACGATTTCATCCACGAGCTTGAGTTCGAGTAAGTCCTTGGCGGTAATTTTGAGAGCGGCGGCGGCCTTGGCGGCATTCGCGCGGTCCTTCCACAAAATCGCCGCGCAGCCTTCCGGACTGATGACCGAATAATACGCGTTTTCCAAAATCAATACGCGGTCGGCCACGCCGATGCCCAGCGCCCCGCCGGAGCCGCCTTCGCCGATGACGGCGGCAATGATGGGCACCTCGAACAACGTCATTTCGCGGAGATTGACGGCGATGGCCTCGGCGATGTGGCGTTCCTCCGCGCCTATGCCAGGATACGCGCCCGCTGTGTCAATGAGCGTGATGATGGGCAGGCCGAACTTATTCGCGAGCCGCATCAAACGGAGCGCCTTGCGATAGCCTTCAGGGTGAGCGGAGCCGAAATTGCGGAGAATGTTTTCCTTGGTGTCGCGGCCCTTTTGCGTGCCGATGACCATGACGCGATGTTCGCCAAGTTTGGCAAAACCGCCGACCATGGCGCGGTCTTCGGCAAACAGGCGGTCGCCGTGCAATTCTTGAAAATCGGTAAACGCCTTTCCCAAATAATCCAGCGTGTAAGGGCGTTTGGGGTGCCGGGCCAGTTGCACACGCTGCCACGCGTTCAGATTCGAGAATATCTGCCGCCGGGTTTCCTCCAGCTTCTTTTCGATGAGCTGGATTTCCTCCTCAAAACTAACCCCCAGCGAATGCTTTTCCGGATGTTCACGGAGGTCGTCGAGTTTGCTTTGCAGTTCGATAATCGGTTTCTCGAAATCGAGCTGGTGTTTCATGGATGGAGGAAGTTATATGCTTTCGACCCCGGAATCAATGGTGAATTCCAAAAAAGCGAAAGGCCGGACTTTCGTCCGGCCCCCGCAGTGACGAGGTTTATACGCCTTCACCTAGGCGCTCAGAAGGGTGACACGGCCAACTTGGGGGTCGCTGTTCGAGCCGCGTCACGAGCAAAACCTCTATGCCAACCCTAAACGAACAGCGAAATCTTCATTCGCCACAAGTCATAGACGCAGGGTAACATAGAATAGTTCAAAGAAAATTCAACTTTTTTTGTCCACCTCAATTTGGCTGAAAATCCACGTTTTTTGGCGTAGTTGAATGACCCGGCCCAAGGGTGTTCTACCTGAAAAATCGAGCGATTCACGCAGCGCCTTTGTCTTGCCCGCACCCGAAATCAACACCCAAACCTGCCTGGCCGCCGCGATGGCGGCATAACTCAAGGAAATGCGCCGGGGCGGCGGTTTGGGCGAATTTTCGACCACTAGAAAGGAGGCGGCACAATGGACGATTTCCGCCGGGGCGTTCAGAAACAGCGACGCCACGTGGCCGTCCTCACCCATGCCGAGAAGGATTAAATCCAGTTTGGGAACATCGGCATCCTTTTCGATGGATTTGTTGGCTTTCACGATAACGCAGCGAAGTTCGGTTTCTGCGGCTTTCACGGCTGCTTCCGGTGAATCTTCCCCGCGAATGCGATGAATCTGTTTTTGGGGAATTTTTAGCGGTGCGAACATCAACTCGCTGGCCAGCTTGAAGTTGCTTTCCGAGTTGTCCGGCGGGACGCAGCGCTCGTCCGCCCAGAAAAAATGGACATGGGCAAACGAAATCGTGCGCGCCATGGCCTGTTCGACAACTGAAGCGAAAAGTTGCTGCGCACCCCGCCCGCCGGACAACGCGACGCAATATATCTTGCCTGCGCGATGCGCTGATTCAATTTCGTCCAGCCAGGCGGTGGCGGCAGCGTGAGCCAACTCGTCGGCGGTGGCAAAGGAGAGCAATTCAAATTTTTCACCCGGCGACGTCATGATGGAACAGGACAAACGGTAATCTCCGTTTTAATTGAATTGGCGATATAGCACTGTTCGTGCGCCAGATGATGCAACCGTGCTTTGTCTGTAGGTGCGGGCAATTTCCCGCCGCTGTAGGTTGTCCTGGGGTTGAGTTTAACCAAACAGACCCACGGCACGCCTTTTTCGTTCTTGGTCATCAAGCCAACCGCTTCATCTTCATAGTTGTCAATCTGAAACCCCTCCTTGGATGCCAAATACAGAAACGTGAGCATGTGACAGCTCGAAATCGCCGCGACGAACGCTTCTTCAGGGTCAACGCCGCCGGGATTCGACCAAGGCTGGGGCACTACGGATGGCGAAGCCGACGCCGGAATAGTGACGCCGCCATCGAAGACCCAAATGTGTTCCCTCGAATATTTACCCTTGAGAAAATCCGGGTCGGTCCGCTGCCATTTGATGGTTGCTTTGTATTCAGACATGAGATTACAGATGAATCATCGTCAATCGTAAATCGTATATCAAAAATTACTTGATCATCTGCGGCTCATGCCAGGCGTGACCGCCTTGCGCTAACAAATCATCCGCGGCAATCGGGCCCCAGGTGCCGGCGGCGTAAAATTCCCGGTTGGTCAGCGGCTTGCCGTCCCAGCCTTTGCGAATGGAATCCACGATCTGCCACGCGGTTTCCACTTCGTCGCGGCGGATGAAGAGCGTTGCGTCGCCGACGATGGCTTCGAGCAGCAGCCGTTCGTAGGCTTCGGGCGTGTAAGCGCCGAACTCGGCGTCGTAACTGAAATGCATCCGCACGGGGCGCACGCCCAGGCTCATGCCGGGCACCTTGCCGTTGAATCGCAGATAAATGCCTTCGTTCGGTTGGAGTCGAAGGGCGATGGCATTGGGATCCAGCTTGTTGCCTCCCGCAGCGAACAGGACATTGGGCACGGGGCGAAACTGCACCCGTACTTCGCTGGCGCTCATCGGCAGGTATTTGCCGGTGCGGAGGTAAAATGGCACGTCCGACCAGCGCCAGTTATCAATAAAGAACTTCAAGGCGACGTAGGTTTCCACATTGGAATCGGGTTTTACTTTTGCCTCCTGGCGGTAACCGGGCGCGGGTTTGCCGTTGATTGTGCCGGCGAAGTATTGGCCGCGAACAACCTGTTTGGCCACGTCATCGGGCGCCAGTGCGCGGATGGATTTAAGCAGCTTTACCTTTTCGTCACGGACGGCTTCAGCAGCCAGCGAGACGGGTGGTTCCATGGCAATGAGCGCCAGCACCTGAAGCATGTGATTTTGCACCATGTCGCGCAACGCGCCGGCTTCCTCATAGTAACCGGCGCGGTCGCCCACGCCGATTTTTTCGCTGACGGTGATTTGCACGTGGTCAATCAGGTTGCGGTTCCAGAGCCGCTCAAAAACCGAATTGGAGAAACGGAACATCAAAATGTTCTGCACCGTCTCCTTGCCAAGGTAATGGTCAATGCGGCAGACCTGCTGCTCGTGGGCGTAGCGCGTCAACTCGCGGTTCAGCGCCTCGGCGGAGGCGAGATCATGGCCGAAGGGTTTCTCCACGACAATGCGCTGCCAGCCGGCGCCTTCCTTGTGCAACAGCCCGGCACGGTGGATTTGTTCGATGACCTCGGCGAACTGGCTGGGCTGCGTGGCGAGATAAAACAGCAGGTTTTCCCGCAATGGCCCGCTCCCGAACGAGGTCAGCAGCTCTTCCAGCTTTTTGTAAGCCGCCGCGTCGGTGAGGTCGCCCCGGCAATAAAACAAATTCTTGGCGAATACTTTCCAGACCGCGTCGTCCACGGGCTGGGTGCGCGAGAACTGGTTGAGTTCCTCGCGCAATTCGTTGCGCCAGGATTCGTCCGCCTTGTCGCGCCGGGCGAAGCCGATGACGCGAAACGAGGCCGGCATCTGCTTGTCCTTGCATAAATGATAAAACGCCGGGATGAGTTTGCGCGCGGTAAGATCCCCGCTGGCGCCAAAGATGATGATAGAACAGGGTTCGAGCGGTTTGCGGTCGGCACTGGTGTTGGCCGCGGTCGGTTCTTCCAGAGAAGGCGAATTATTCACGGCGACAACAATGGTGCAGGAAGCGGATAAATTCAACGATTCTTGTGACTTGCGCCCCAAAAATTGTCCGGCGTCCAGAAATTGCTCGCCCGGCAGGGCGCTTTTTCACAAAATCCTTTGTCAGTTCCAAAGTTGTTGGAGCGCAAAAATGAAAGCAAAAATCGTCATTACCCCAAAGAAAGCCGTGGTGGATCCCCAGGGCAAAACGGTCCAGGGCGCACTGGAACAAATGGGCTACCAAGGCGTTGCCGCCGTCCACGTTGGAAAATATATTGAGATCGAACTCGTGCCGGGCACGGACAAGGCCGCCGCGCAGCGGGCGTTGAACGATGCCGCGCACAAATTTTTGAGCAACCCGATCATTGAGGATTACAAACTGGAAATCGAATGAATTTGAACCGCAGAGACGCCGAGGCGCAGAGTAAAAGAGGGACAGAATAATCTCTGTCTTTGGCTTTTCTCCGCGTCTCCGCGCCTCTGCGGTAAATTAAAACATGAATTTTGCCGTTCTCCAATTTCCCGCCTCCAATTGCGACCAGGACGCCATTCACGCCCTGCGCGACGTGCTTGGCCATTCTGCCCGTTACGTCTGGCACAAGGAAACCTCGCTGGGCGACGCCGACGCCGTCATCGTGCCCGGCGGTTTCAGCTACGGCGATTATTTGCGCTGCGGCGCGATTGCCCGGTTCAGCCCGGTGATGCAGGCGGTGAGACACTTCGCCGACAACGGCGGTCTTGTGCTTGGTATTTGCAATGGCTTTCAAGTGCTCACCGAAGCCGGTCTGCTGCCTGGCGCGCTCGTCCGCAACCGCGACCTGCAATTCCACTGCGAACACATTTTCCTGAAGACCGTCACGCCCGACTCGCCGTTCACGAACAAAATTCCCGCGGGCAAATCGCTGAGAATTCCCATCGCCCACGGCGAAGGCTGCTATTTCGCCGACGAGGAAACCCTGGCGAAACTCAAGGCGAACAACCAGATTCTCTGGCAATACTGTTCCGCCACCGGCGACGTGACCGAAGGCGCCAACCCGAACGGTTCGCTGCTGAACATTGCCGGCATCTGCAACCAGCGCCGCAACGTGGCCGGTCTCATGCCGCATCCCGAACGCGCCTGCGAGCCGCTGCTCGGCAGCGATGACGGCAAATGGGTTTTTGGAAGCATGATCGCCGCGCTTAAAAACAAAAATGTGGCGAAAGCAGCGTGAAAAATTTCCCCCAATGACCGAACCTGCCATCACCCCAGAACTGGTTGCCAAACACAACCTCACGCCGGAGGAGTATAAAAAAATCCTCGAACTGCTTGACCGCGAGCCGAGTTATACCGAGCTGGGCATTTTCTCGGTCATGTGGAGCGAGCATTGCAGCTACAAAAATACGCGCCCACTGCTCAAAACCTTTCCGACCAAATCAAAAAAAATCCTCGTTGGCGCGGGCGAGGAAAACGCCGGCATCATTGACATCGGCGACGGCCTGGCCATTGCGTTCAAGATTGAATCACATAATCATCCGAGCGCGGTTGAACCTTTCCAAGGCGCGGCCACCGGTGTCGGCGGCATCGTGCGCGACATCTTCACGATGGGCGCGAGGCCGATTTGCTCGGTCAACTCGCTCCGTTTCGGGCCGATTTGTAGCGGCGGTCTGCGACCGCCGGATTCTGATCAGCGACAGACCGCCGCTACAAGTGAAGAGGACGCGGCCTTGAATAACAATCGCAGATTGTTTGCGGGCGTTGTGGCCGGCATTGCGCATTACGGCAATTGCTTCGGCATCCCGACCATCGCAGGCGAGGTTTATTTCGACAAATCTTACGAAGGCAATCCGCTCGTGAACGCCTTCTGCCTCGGTGTGCTGCGTCATGAACAAATCGCGCGCGGCGCGGCCAAAGGCATCGGCAATCCGGTCTTTTATGTTGGCCCGCCAACAGGGCGTGACGGCCTCGCGGGCGCGGCGTTTGCGTCGCAGGATTTGACCGAGGAATCCGCCGAGCAACAGCGCGGCGCGGTGCAGGTGGGCGACCCGTTCATGGAAAAACTCGTCTGTGAGGCGTGTCTGGAATTGCTCGCCACCGGCGCGGTCGCCGGCATTCAAGACATGGGCGCGGCTGGCTTGACCTGTTCCACCTGCGAAACCGCCGCGCGCGCAGGCACAGGCATTGAAATCGAGTTGGACAAGGTTCCGCAACGCGCGCCGAACATGAGCAGTTACGATCTCATGCTCTCGGAATCGCAAGAGCGGATGCTCATCATCGTTCACAAGGGTCGCGAGGAGGAAGTTAAGCGCATCTTTGACAAATGGGATTTGCCGTGGTCGGAAATCGGTTACGTCACCGACACCGGCCGCATGGTCGTGAAACAACACGGCAAGGTCGTTGCAAACATTCCGGCCAAGAAAATCGCCGACGAATCGCCGGTTTATCAGCGGGAAGCGAACGAGCCGGAGTATTTGAAGGAAGTTCGGGCGTTCCGACTCGATGGGATTGCCGACACGAAAAATCCTGCTGACGATCTCAAGAAACTTTTGTCATGGCCGACGATTGCGTCGAAGAACTGGGTTTACCGCCAGTACGACCACATGGTGCGCGACGGTTCGGCGGTCTGTCCCGGCAGCGACGCGGCGGTTTTGCGCATCAAGTCGGATTCGTTGCCTGAACTTGGTAGGGCCGAGCTGCCGCTCGGCCAAGACGCGCAGCAGCACACCCCTACCGTTTCTGAAAAACTCATTGCGCTGTCGGTGGACGGTAACGGCGCTTACGTCTATCTCGATCCATACGAAGGCGGAAAGATCGTCGTGGCTGAGGCGGCGCGAAATCTTGCCTGTTCCGGCGCGGTGCCATTGGGTGTGACGGACAATTTAAACTACGGCAATCCATTCAAACCGGAGCTGTTTTGGCAGCTTAAAGAATCCGTGCGTGGGCTGGCCGAGGCATGCCAGGCATTCAATGCGCCAGTCACGGGCGGCAATTGCTCGCTCTACAACCAGAGTCCTGCCGGGCCGATTGATCCCACGCCGACAGTGGCGATGGTTGGCCTGATCGAAAAACCGGAACACATCACGACGCAGTGGTTCAAGGACGAAGGCGATGCGATTGTTTTGCTCGGCGAACCTGTTGACACGAATGATCCGTTGCTCGGCCTCGGCGGTTCGGCATACTTGCAAGCCGCGCATGGAATGAAGACCGGCACGCCGCCGCGCTGCGATTTGGAGACGGCGAAGACGCTGCATACGACACTGCTTGGTTTGATTCAATCGGGTCTCATCAGAAGCGCGCATGATTGCAGCGAGGGCGGCTTGGCGGTTTGTCTGGCGGAAAGCTGCATCAGCCAGTTGGTGGCGCGCGGGACGCCGAGGCTGATTGGCGCGACGATTGATCTTTCAAATGTAGCGGCGGTCTGCGACCGCCGCACCAATAAAAAGGAAATCGGCGGCGATGACACACCGCCGCTGCAACTCCGTCTCGACGCCCTGCTTTTTGGCGAAACCCAATCGCGCGTGGTTGTCAGTTGCAAGCCGCTGGATGCGGTCAAAGTGGTGGAACGCGCAAAATTAATGGGGGTTCCGGCGATTCAAATCGGCAAAGTCAGCGGCGACAAACTGGCCATCAAAACAGCCGGCAGCGAATTTAGCACGCCCCTGGCGGGACTGCACGATTTGTGGTGGAATGCGATTGCGCGAGCAATGGATTGAAACCAACGGTTTTGTAAAATTTCTCACAGTGTTTTTGAACAAAAGCCTCCGGCTGCAACTCTTAATTTCGACAATCCCATCCGTAAGGGGATTAACCGCTGGAAATTTGCCACCGGATTAGTAGTCTGTTCGAACTTTAAATGCGACAGTTTTTCACAATCGCCGCCAATGCCTTCATGGAATTGATACGGCAGCCGGTTTTTTTGCTGCTAATGACGGGATCGGTGTTTTTTGAATTGTTTCTGGCAGTGCCTTATTATTTCGCGTTCGGCGACGAATCGAAACTGGTCCAAAGCAGCGCGCTGGCAGTGATGCTGTTGTCGGGGTTGTTTGGCGCGGTGTTGAGCGCTTCGGCGTCATTGGCCCGCGAAATCCGGGTGGGCACGGCGCTGGCGGTGTTATCCAAACCGATCGGGCGCGCGCAGTTCCTGCTGGCCAAATTCGCCGGATTGGCGGCGGCGCTGACGTTGCTGACGTACGTCAATCTGATCGGCGTGTTGCTGTGCAGCAAGATGGCCTTCGATGCTTACGGCAGCACGGACCTGGTCGCGCTCGGCATTTTCGCGGCGGGCGTGGCCATCGCCTATGCGCTGGGCGGATTCAGTAATTTTTTTCTGCGCCGGCCATTTATGAGCGACGCAGTCCTGGCCTTGGTGGTGATGGTGACGCTCGCGGCGCTGGTGATTATCCGGTACACGCACCCTAATATGGGTGTTTATTCGCCGGGTCACGTGGACTGGCGGCTGGTGCCGGCGGGGATTTTAATCCTCTTCGCGTTATGGATTCTGGCGGCGCTGGCCCTGGCGTGTTCGACGCGGATGGACACGATCCCGACGCTGGCGGTCTGTTCGGCATTTTTTCTGATCGGGCTGGTATCGGATTATTTTTTTGGCCGGCGCGCGGAAGCGGGCGATTGGTGGGCTTCAACGCTTTACACCGTCATCCCAAACTGGCAGCTTTTCTGGCTCGCCGACGCCATTGACATGGGCAAAAGCACCTTCCACTGGGATTACGTGGCAAAGGCTTTTGCCTACACCGTGGGCTACGCGGGCGCGGCGCTGGCCATTGGCACGGCGTTGTTTGAAGAGCGGGAATTGGGCTGAAGCGTGGATGGTTAAAGCGTTAAGCAGATCGCCGCTTCAACGAAAATTAAATGGAACGCAATATTCAAAAGCATGGTTTGGTAAACCTGGCGGCGACGCTGATGGTTTTTATTGCCGCGCTGGGCGCGGCCGCCTATGCGGACTCACTGGCAGGGCAGGCGGCTTCGATTTTCCTCGGACTGGGGATGCTGGTGGCGTTTGCCAGTTGGTTCCAGATGCGGCTGGAGGAAAATGAGCGGTTGGAGCGGCTGGAGGTGGAGGAACTTGCCCGTGCCCGGGGCGAAACGACGTTGTTTGAATCGAAGGACGCGGAGATCTTTCCGGCACAACGTTCGCGTGAACTGTTTGAAAAATTCTTCGTGCCCGGTTTCAGTGTGCTTTTGCTGCTGCTCGAAGGCAGCGGGGCCTGGTTGCTCTGGCGCTGGATTTCCCAATCCACCGGCAGCATTGCCTCCGACCGCGCCATGCCCGCGCTCGCGTTGTTCGGCATTTTTGCGCTGCTGCTGTTTCTGATTGGCCGTTTTTCCGTGACCATTGCCCGGCTGGAGGATCACCGGTTGCTCCGGCCCAGCGCCAGTTTTCTGTTGTTGGGCGCCTATGTCTGTTTCATCACCGCCCTGGGAATCGCAGGCGTGCGCGTGGGGTTTCCTGTTGCGGATGCCTGCGTGGCGCGCGCGCTGGCCGTGCTGCTGGGGTTGATGGCCGTGGAGACTTTGGTGGCGCTGCTGCTGGAAATCTATCGTCCGCGGGTGAAAGGCAAGGTTGCCCGTCCGCTTTACGACAGCCGTATCGTCGGGTTGCTTGGCCGGCCGGAGAGCCTGTTCACCACGGCGGCACAGGCGCTCGATTACCAATTTGGGTTCAAGATTTCTGAAACGTGGTTCTTCCAGTTGCTGCGCAAGAGCCTGCCGGTGCTGTTTCTGGCACAGTTGGCGGCGCTGCTGCTGTCCACCTGTGTGGTGTTCATTGAGCCGGGCGAGCAAGGCGTGTTGGAGCAATTTGGCTGCTTGAACCAAGCCCGCCCGATTTTAAGTCCGGGCGGACATTTGATTTGGCCGTGGCCCATTGACCGGGTCTATCGGTATCGCACCGACCAGATTCGCGTGTTCGATGTCGGGTTCCAGCCCACGGCCGAAAGCGAGCAGGCATCAACCATTTTGTGGACGGTCGTTCATACCAAAGAGGTCAATTTCCTCGTTGGCAATGTGCCCCCGGCAACCGTGACCAACAACCTGTCTGCCGACTCCATTCCCGGCGGCGCCAACAATCCGCTCTTGTCGAAGGTGGCTCCGGTGGGTTTGATTGATATCAGCATCCCGGTGCAATACCGGATTACCAACGTCCTGGACTGGGCCTACACTAATGCCGCTCCGACGAACCTGCTCCAAAACCTCGCCACGCGAACCGTCCTCCATTACCTTGCGGGGCGGGATTTGAATGCTGTCCTTTCGCACGAGCGCTTCCAGATGTCGCAACTGTTGAAGCGGCGGATTCAGGCCGATGCCACCCGGCATCAGCTCGGCGTGGAAATCCTTTTTGCCGGCGTGCAGGATATTCACCCGCCGGTCAAGGTGGCGGGTGATTATGAAAAAGTTGTTGCCGCCGGCCAGCAGCGAATTGCCGATACCAACGACGCCGTCGCCGAGGCCATCCGCACCAATGCCCTGGCGGGTGCAGTGGCGTTTGCCGACATGAATCAGGCACGGGCGATACGATTGCAGACGGAACTTCGCGCCTGGTCGCGCGCGGGGTTGTTTACCAACCAGATAGTCGCCTACGAAGCCGCGCCGTCGGTTTATCGGCAGCGCGCCTATTATGAAATGTTTCCCACCGCCACGGCCAATGCGCGCAAATACATTTTACTGGTAACCAACACGCATAACGTCCTCATGTTTGATCTGGAGGACAAAATCCGTGAAAGCCTTTTGAACTTGAACGTCTCATCCTCCAATTCACCATGAAAAAACGAAATCTGATAACTATTTTCACCGCTGCCGTGCTGGTTGTGATTTTTGTGCTGCTGCTGTTCACCTTTCAGGTCCGGCAATCCCAGGTGGCGGTCGTTACCACGTTTGGGAAGATATCAGGTCCCCCTTGCAGCCCCGGATTGCATTTGCGCTGGCCCTGGCCAATCCAGCAGGTTTACAAGTTCGACCAGCGCATCCAAACCTTCTCGGACAAGTTCAGTGAAAACCTCACCCGGGACAACATCAACCTGATTGTCAGCGTCTATGTGGGCTGGCGGATTTCCGATGCAACCAACTTTCTCAATAGCTTTCCCAACGGCTCCATCGAGGCGGCGCAAGGCCAGTTGCAAAGTTTGTTGACCAGCGCCAAAAGTGCCGTCGTGGGCGATCACCCGCTCTCCGATTTTGTGAATGCGGACCTGCAGCAACTAAAGTTCGACGAGATCCAGGATCAGATTGAACAAACCGTCCAAACCGAGTTGCGGACCAACGACTATGGCATTCAAGTCGAGTTCCTGGGCATGGCAAAACTCGGCCTGCCCGAAAGCGTCACCGAAGCGGTCTTCACCCGCATGAAATCCGAGCGCCAGGTGCTCATCAGCCAGGCGCAGAATGAAGGCAGGGCGGAGGCCATTAAAATCAGGGCCAACGCCGACCGCCAGGCCAACGAAACGCTGGCCGATGCCGAGGCGCAGGCCAAGCAGATTGAAGGGCAGGGCGTGGCGGAAGCCGCCAAAACGCTGCCCATTTTTCAGGAAAATCCCGAACTGGCGGTTTTCATGCTAAGGATCAAGGCGCTCCAGGATTCGCTCAATCAAAGGTCCGTCCTGATTTTTGATCAGCGCACCCCGCCGTTTGATCTGTTCAACGGCGTTTGGACCAACGCGCCAAACCCATGACCATGAGCGACGAGCACGAACACCATCATCACGCGCACGCGCACGAATTGCCCGTGCCGGCGCCGTTGCCGATGACGCCGGACGATGCCGGTTCGCAAGCGATGAGCGAGGCCTTGCGCAGCAGCTTTGCGATTGTCAAATTCGTCATGGTGGCGCTGGTGATTCTTTTTCTCGCCTCGGGTATTTTCCAGGTCGGGCCGCAGGAGCAGGCGATTATCCTGCGATTTGGGAAGACCGTCGGCACGGAGCAGCAGGCTCTGCTGGGCCCCGGTTTGCACTGGGCCTTTCCGTATCCGATTGACGAGGTGGTCAAAATCCCCATCCGGCAAATCCAAAGTGTTCAGTCCACCGTCGGCTGGTTTGCGGAGACGCCGGAACAGGAATTGAGCGGCAACCTGCCGCCGGCCGGCTCCTCGCTGGTTCCGGGCGTGGATGGTTACGCGTTTACTGCGGACCGGAACATTATTCATACGCGCGCGGCGCTGTATTATCAGGTGGATGACCCGACACGCGCGGTGTTCTATTTTTCCGACGGCCCCGGTTCTCCACTCGGCATGGCGGGTGTTTCCAATGCCGTGCAGAATGTTTTAAACAACGCCCTGCTGTACACCGCTGCGCACTTTGGGGTGGATCAGGTGTTGTACAGCGACGTGGGCGGATTTCAAGACGCCGTGGAACAACGGGTCATTCAACTGGCCGACCAGGAACGGCTCGGCGTCACCATCCGGCAATGCAGCGTGGCCAGCATCCCGCCGCGGCAGTTGCAGGAGATTTTTGACCAGGTCACTGATGCGCGCCAAAACCAGGCCAAGGTGCTCGACGATGCCCACAGCTACGAAAATCAAGTTACCAACAATGCCGATGCGCAGGCGTCCACCATCATTAATGAAGCCAGGAGCGCCGGCGTGCGTTATGTTCAGTCCGTGCAAGCGGACGCGAAGGCGTTCAGCGACTTGCTGCCGAATTACAAAATCAATCCGAATTTGTTCGAGCAGGAGCAATTGGTGCAGATGATGGGGACGGCGCTGACCAATGTTCAGTTCAAGGGCTATATGCCGACAACGGCCAATGGCAAACCCACGGATTTGTGGTTATTGTTAAACCGCGAGCCGCCGGAGCCGAAAACCGGCGCGGCGGGCCAGGAGTGATCCAACCATCGCGCCTTAAATTTGTCATTTTTTATGCAGGTTACATCGTTGTTAAGCCATCACGAACATGAGCACGAACCGGAGTGCGGGTGCGGCCATGACCACGAACACTCCGTGGTGCACCTCTGGCAAGCCGTCGTCGGCGTGGTTCTCGTTCTCAACGCCTACGTGGTGGACTGGCTGTTTACACAAGGCAGCGGCGTGGCCAGCGCCAGCGCCTGTCTGGGGGCGATTATTCTTACTTATCCCATTGTCATCACTGCCATCAAGGATTTGCGCGTCGGCCGACTGAGCATCAACGAACTGGTCGCTATCGCCGTCCTTGCTGCCTTTGCGTCCGGCAATTACAAAACCGCCGGCATCGTTGCCTTTTTCATGCTGACCGGTGAAATCATCGAGAGTCGCACCGCCGAAGGCGCCCGGATGTCCATCGAGTCGCTCATTAAACTCACGCCGACCAAGGCGCGCCGCGTCAAATCCGACGGCAGCGAGGACGAAGTGGCCGCCAGCGAACTGAGCATCGGTGATGTTATTCGCGTCCGGCCCGGTGACAATGTTGCTGCGGACGGCGTCATTATCAGCGGCCAGGGTTCGTTCAATCAGGCAACCATCACCGGTGAATCCTTGCCGGCAGACAAGAAACCGGGCGACGAAGTTTTTGCCGGCACGCAAAATCTGACCGGCGTGTTGGAAATCAAGGTGAGCCGCGCCGGCCAGGACACGACGCTGGGCCGCGTGCGCGAACTGATTCTCGCGGCGGAAAAAACCAAGCTGCCCATCATGAAAATCGTGGACCAATATATGGGCTTTTACACGCCGCTGGTGCTGGTCATCGGCGCGCTCGTGTGGGCATTTACCCACGATTTGAACCGCGTCATCGCCGTGTTCGTGGTATCGTGCCCGTGCGCGTTTATTCTCGCGACGCCGACGGCGATGGTCGCCGCCTTGTCCGCCGCCGCGCGCCTCGGCATTTTGATCAAAAACGTCGCGGACATCGAACTGGCCGCCAAAATCAACGCCTTCATTTTTGACAAAACCGGCACCCTGACGACCGGCCAGCTTGCTGTCAGCCGCCTGGCTCCGGCGGGCGAAGTCAAACCCGCCGAGCTTCTGCGCCTGGCCGCCTCCGCCGAGAAATACAGCAACCACCCGACGGCCAGGGCACTCGCGCAACTTGCTGGCGAGGCCGGTGTGCCGCTGGCCGAGCCGAAGGATTTTTCCGAATCTGCCGGACGCGGCGTCAGGGCGCAGGTCAATGGCTCGACCGTGCTGGTGGGGCGGGCGCTATGGCTCAAGGACAACGGCGTGGCCGCGAATTTCGAGAAGTCCGTGGATTTGAACGAAACCGAGGGCTGGAGCCTGATTTTTGTCGCGCGTGACCAACAATGCGTCGGCTGGGTCGGTTTGCAAGACCAGACCCGCGCCGAGGCAAAGGAGTCGCTCGCCGAACTGAAGGCAAACGGAGTCCGGCGCGTGGCCATGATTTCCGGCGACCGCCAGCCGGTCGTGACGCGAGTGGCGGCCCAGATTGGTTGCGAAGAGGCCAAAGGCGAATGCCTGCCGCAGAACAAGGTTGAATTCGTCCGCGCCGTGAAGGCGAAGGGCTATCGCGTGGCGGTTGTCGGCGACGGCGTGAATGACGCGCCGGCTTTGGCGGCGGGGGACATCGGCATCGCCATGGGCGCGGCGGGCAGCGAGGTGGCCATTCACACTGCGACGATTGCGCTGATGAACAACGACCTGCGCCGGCTGCCGTTTCTGGTGAAGCTTTCGCACAACACCCGCGCCGTCATCAACCAGAATTTCCTGTTTGGCGGACTGTTCATCGTCGTCGGTTTGACGGTCACGTCGCTGGGTTACCTCGGCCCGATTCCCGCGGCCATTCTGCACAACGTCGGCTCGCTGATTGTGATTTTCAACAGCGCCCGGCTCGTCCGCAAAGGCGAGGAGCTGGAACATTTCCTTCCCGAAACGATTGAACCGCCGCGCGCCGCGCCAGGGCAACTGACACCCAAGCTGGCTTGAGGCAGCACCCTTTGCTTTATGCCCGTCGCCGAATTAAATCCGCAATCCAGCGCCGAAGTTGTTGTGTCCGTGCGCGGGCTGACGAAGGTGTTCAAGGATTTCTGGAACCGTCCGAAGGCGCGCGCGGTGGACAATGTGGATTTTGAAGTCAGGCGCGGCGAGGTTTTCGGTCTGCTCGGGCCGAACGGCTCCGGCAAGTCCACCACCGTGAAGCTGATTTTGGGCCTGCTGTACCCGACGAAAGGGCACATCGAAGTCTTCGGTCATTCGCCGCGGCACGTGCAGACGAAATCGCGCATCGGCTATCTGCCGGAGGAATCGTATCTCTACCGCTACCTCAATTCGCGCGAGACACTGAATTTTTTTGGGAACCTTTTCCACCTGCCCAAGGGCGAGCGCGGCAACCGCACGGAGCAACTGCTCGAAATGGTCGGTTTGAACAACGTCCAGACGCGCGTGATTGGCGAATTTTCCAAGGGCATGCAACGCCGCATCGGCCTGGCGCAGGCATTGATCAATGACCCCGACCTGGTGATTCTCGACGAGCCGACCTCCGGCCTTGACCCCATTGGCTGCCGCGAGATAAAGGATTTGATTCTCGCGCTGGCACGCCGCGGCAAGACGGTGATTTTAAGCAGCCACCTGCTCGCGGACGTGGAGGACGTTTGTGATCGCGTGGTGATTTATTACGGCGGCAAAATCCAGGCGATGGGCACGCTCAAAGAACTGCTCGCCAAACCGGACACGCTGCGCATCACGACCCCGGTCCTGCCGCGCGAAACGCTGGAACGCGTCCTGGAAATCATCCGGCACGATGCCGCCGCCGACAAGGTGCGCGTGGACAATCCGACGCAAAATCTGGAGAGCTATTTTCTCGACGTGGTGCAGCGGGCGCGTCAGGCCGCCGCCGAAACGAGCGGCGCGGTTTCCGGCGCGCGCGTGGCGGCTTATCTGCGTGCAGACGCTGAGGGGCAACCGGCCCCGGAAAAAATCCTGGAACGCCTGGCCTTGCCGGAAACCGCGAGACCGGTTGCCCAGCCGTTCCAGTCACAGCCCGCTCCTCCCGCGGAACACGCTGTAGATGAACATAAGCTCGACACTTTGACAAAAGCCGCGAGGCCGGAGACGCCGCCAGCCAAACCCGCTCCTGCCGCCAAGGAAGAACCGGTGGATTTGTCAAAGGCGGACGAGAAACTTTCATCGCTGCTGGGGAAACCAAAATGAACCGCGGCCCGGGCGGATTTTTTTATCCGCGGAAGCTGCGGTTGCAATAAAATGAAAAAAATTCTCGCCATTGCCTGTTTGACTTGGAAAGCCGCACTGCGATTCCGGCTGTTCCTGGTCATCGCTGTGTTATTGCTGGCGGCGGTGGTTGGAATTCCCGTTTTGATCAAAAGCGACGGCACGGCGCGCGGGTTCACAGAGATTTTGATCACCTACACCTTGAGCGCCACCACCGCGCTGCTGGGCCTTTCAACGCTTTGGCTTTCCTGCGGCACGCTGGCGCGGGACATTGAAGAATGCCAGATCCAGGTGGTGGCGACCAAGCCGGTGGCGCGCTGGCAAATCTGGCTGGGCAAATGGCTGGGCATTGTGTCACTCAACGCGGCGTTGCTGGTGCTGTCCGGCGCCAGCGTTTATGGCTTGTTGCAGTGGCGCGCCACCCGGCTGCCCGCGGCGGAACAGGAAACGTTGCGAACACAGGTGCTCGTGGCGCGCGGCGTGGCACAGCCGCCGGATTACAACACGGAAATCAACACCCGGACGGAGCAATTGCTGCAGGAACGTTTGAAACAGACTCAGATTCCGAATGCGGATTTGGCGACGGCGCGGCAACAAATCCGCGAACAGGTCAAGGCCGCCTATCAACTCGTGCCGCCCGGTTACTATCACGAGTGGCAGATTGACCTCGGTTTCGCCAAAAATTCTCTTCATGGCAAACCGTTGCAATTACGCGTGAAATTCAATACGGCACAAACCGGCCAGTCGGGCACGTTTGTCGGGCTGTGGCAGATCGGCGTGCCGGGAACGGCCAACGTCTGGCGCAGCCAGCCAATGAGCCTGTCGGCAAACACCTACCATGAGTTTGAAATCCCGGCGGATCTTTTTGACCGCCAGGGTACGTTGACGATTGATTTCGTGAACGCCAACAACACGACGCTCTTGTTTCCCATCGAAGACGGAACGGAAGTGCTGTATCCGAAAGGCGGTTTCACGCTGAATTTTGTCCGCGGTCTGGGAATCCTTTTCTGCTGGATGGCGTTGCTGGCGGCGATTGGACTGGCGGCGGCCAGTTTCCTGTCATTTCCGGTCGCCACGTTTTTTTCGCTGGCCATGCTGGTGGTGGTTTTCGCCAGCGGAACGTTGTCCGACGCGGTGGCAAACGGCACCGTTACAGGCGTCAACGAAGAAACCGGCACGGCGGGACATTTCATTGCCGATTTTGTGCTGATCCCGTTTTTCAAGGTGATTTTGGCCGTTGTCAACGTGGTGAAAAATTTCTCGCCGATTGATGCGTTGAGCAGTGGACGCGCTATTTCCTGGAGTGAACTGGGCGCGGCGTTTGGACAAATTGTGCTGTTGTTCGGCGGCGTCTTTGGCTTGATCGGCATCCGTTTGTTCACGCGGCGTGAACTGGCCACTGCTCAGGGAAATCAATGAAAACGAAGTTGAAAGATAATGGATGGCGGATGACGGTCGGCCTTTGCCGGCCGGTGCTCCGGCATTTCTTCGTTTGTTGTCCTTCATTTTTCATGTCTGCAAAATGAGCGCCCGCGTCAAAAAAGTTCTTTTGCTGCTGCTGGCGGCGGCGTTACTGGCCGGTTCCGGGCGGGTGCAAAAATCGCTGAATCGCGACCGGAAGGAACTGGAGCTGACGCAGATGACGCCGCTCAAAAACGCCCCGCCGCTGCTGGCGTTCACGACGGTGGCGCTGGGCGGTTTTCGCGGGTTGATTTCCAATTTCCTTTGGATTCGCGCCTACGACCTGCAACAGGAGGACAAGTATTTTGAAATGGTGCAACTGGCCGACTGGATCACGGATTTGGAACCGCACTTTCCGCAGGTCTGGGTGTTTCAAGCCTGGAACATGGCTTGGAACATCTCGGTCAATTTCAAGGATTTCTCCGACCGCTGGCGCTGGGTGCAACGCGGCATGGAATTGTTGCGCGACGACGGCTTGCGCTACAACCCCGACAGCCCGCTCCTTTACCAGCAGTTAAGCTGGATTTTCCAAAGCAAGATGGGCCAGAACATGGACGACGCCAATCAATACTACAAGGAACAGTGGGCCAAGGACATGATGCCGTTCTTCGGTCCGTACGGAACGAATTTCGACGAACTGCTCCACCCGCAAACCCCCGAAGCCAGGGCGCGCGTCGGAGAGTTCCGTGACAAATTTAAAATGGACCCCGTTTTTACCGAAAAAGTCAACGAGCAATGGGGGCCGCTCGACTGGCGCTTGCCGGAGGCGAGCGCGATTTACTGGGCCTCAGTGGGATTGGAACGGGCAAAGGCAAATCCCGGCAAGGTCAAGCCATTCGAGGTGGCGCAACTCCGCCGGTCCATTTACCAATCCATGCTTCAGGCGTTTTATCACGGACGCCTGGTCATCAATCCCTTTGACAAATCGTACGATTTTTACCCCGACCTCGCCCTGGTTTCCAAAGTCAACGACGCCTACGAAACCGAATATGCCGAGGAGAGCGATCCAGGCCAAAAGAACGGCTTCAAGCACGCCCAGCGCAATTTCCTGCGCGACGCCGTTTATTTTCTATATGAGGACAACCGGATGGCCGAAGCGGCCAAATGGTTTGCTTATCTCAGCCGGGAATTTCCCGACCAGCCGATCCTGGACAACGACCCCAATTCCTTGCCGTCGCAAATGACCCTCGATCAATACGCCGTCGCCTGCGTGCAGGAAGACATCGGCGAAACGGACCAGAACCGCGTTACCGCTGCCGTCGAAGGCCTGCTGGCCCATGCCTACTACGAACTGGCCATCGGTCAGGATGATCGCTATGCCGGATACAAGCTGCTCGCGTTCAAGGTTTATCAACATTACCAAAGCCAGCTATCGCCCTACGCGGACGAAATCAAGCGCAAGGGACTCGCTCCCTTCGCTAATCTGAATCAAACTGTGCTCGACCAACTGCTTGACCCAAAACAGGGTCTGCCCTTGGCCGCGCGCGCCGTGCTCCGGACACAATTGCGGATGCCCCCGGAAACCGTTCCCGCCAATGCTTCGCCAGCGGTGGCCATTTCAACCAATGCAACCGAGGTGACGAGTACGAACCTCTCCAATTCCGCCGGCAAATAATTTTCGACGCAGCTCATTGCCTCGCATAGTTTAATTTGTCTGTGACCAAAAAAAATTCCAGTGAACGCCCGCTGCGTGTCGGCCTGATTTCCCTCGGCTGTGCCAAGAATCTCGTGGACGCCGAAATCATGCTGGGCTCGCTCTTGAAGCACGGGGTCGAAATCACCAATGACGCCGCGCAGGCCGACGCCGTCATCGTCAACACCTGCTCGTTCATTGATTCTGCGCAGGAGGAAAGCGTGGACACCATTCTCGAATCCGTCGAGCTGCGCGAGGCGGCCAATCGCGGCCAGGCCGTCATCGTCTCCGGCTGCCTGTCGCAACGGTTTCGCAATGAACTGCCGAAACTGCTGCCCGAAGTGGACGCGTTCATGGGCATTGACCAGGTCGCGCAGGTTTCGGACATCATCAAGCAAGCGGTGGCGCGGCGGACGGGAAAAATCCAAAGTTCAAAGTCCAAGGTTCAAAACTCAAAACGCAAAATTGTCGCGCGGCTGGCAGAACTGGACAGAAATCATAGCGCCGCTGAACTCAAAATTCAAAATTCAAAACGTAAAACTGAATTGGCCCCGCTTCTGGACGTCACTCCGCGTCCCACTTTCATCCCCGATTTTGCCACGCCGCGCTTCCGTCTCACGCCGCGCCACTTCGCTTATGTCAAAATCGCCGAGGGCTGCAATCATCCATGCAGTTTCTGCATCATCCCGCGGATGCGCGGTTCGCATCGCAGCCGCCCACAGGCGGACATTGTGGCCGAAGCAAAGGCGCTGATTGCCGACGGCGTGAAGGAAATCAATTTGATTTCGCAGGACTCGACGTATTACGGCCTGGATTTGCGTCCGAACCACAGCCGCGCGATTTCGTCGCCGGAAAAGTTTTCCGCCGCCGCCAAATCGCTGGCCGCCGATGCCACGACCATCTGCACGCTGCTGCGCGAGTTGGATGCGCTGCCCGGCGATTTCTGGATCCGCCTGCTCTACACGCATCCGGCGCATTGGACGGACGAACTCATCCAGACCATTGCGGAATGCCCGAAGGTGGCGCGCTACGTGGACATCCCGCTCCAGCACATCCATGAAAACATGCTCGAACGGATGCGCCGCGAAACCTCGCGGCAGTACATCGTGGAATTAATTAAGAAAATCCGCGCCGGTGTGCCGGGTATTGCGCTGCGAACGACTTTCATCGTCGGCTTTCCCGGTGAAACCGAGGCGAGTTTTGAAACCCTGCTTGATTTTATCCGTGAAACCAAATTTGAGCGGCTGGGAGTTTTCGCTTATTCCAAGGAAGACGGCACCCGCGCCGGCGCAATGAGCGGGCAGATTCCCGACAAAATCAAAAAACGCCGGCGCCAACTCGCCATGGCCGAACAGCATAAAATCGCCCGGCAGGTTTCTGAATCGTTCGTTGGCCGCGAAATCAAGGTGCTGATTGAAGGCAAGGCGGATTCAAAACAGTTGCAAGCGGCCAACGTCAGTTCCTGGGAGCATGGGCTCGTCCGTGAAGCGGAAGTTCAAAATTCAATATTCAAAATTCAAAGCTACCTTGCCGCACGAGGTCAGGCCGACGCGCCGGATATTGACGGACGGGTTTATGTTCGTGGTCAATTGCCAATTGGCGAATTCGCTCGTGTCAAAATCATCGCCCACACGGACTACGATTTGATTGCCGAGGCGGCGGATGGCATTGAGCACATCTAATCTAATGTCCAGCCGCGTGGGGTGAAAGAAATGTCTTTCAGCGGATTGGCGCGGCGGAATGGCTCACGGATTGCGCCATCGGTGATGTATTTACCGCAAAGACGTTGGGAAATTATTTCCCCTCCGCCAATTGAACGCTTTGGCCGGGTTGAAAGCGTTTCTACATTGTGGTAGTTTTCTGGCTAATGATTGGCGCTCAGAAGAAAACCTGTCACCGGAATAGCGGTTGGGGGTTTACTCTCATCGAACTGCTCGTCGTTATTGCCATCATCGCTCTCCTTGCGGCCCTGCTGCTTCCGGCACTGGCCATGGCAAAGCAAAAGGGACAGCAGACGGTTTGCATCAACAATGTCCGGCAACTGACGCTGGCTATCCTCATGTATGCCGATGAGCACGATGACACTCTCCCGCCCACCGCCTACAATGATTCAAACGGCAATGAGGTGGATTGGCCGTCCTTGCTGGACCCCTGCCTTGGGCACGTCGCCAAGATTCATCTTTGTCCAACTGACCGCCTTTCCCATGTGAACTCCTATGGCTTGAACGAACTGGCCTTTGTTGACTTGACGGATCCAAACCCCGGCCCGTTGACACGTCTGTCATCTTTCCATCGGCCGAGCGAGACGATTATGCAGGGCGATGTTGGAACTGAGGATGATTTTGTGACGCCGCGCCCGGACACGTTGAAATTGACGGCTCCCGGCTCCCCGCTTAACGACGATGAGGATGCCCGGCCTTCCACCCGCCATTCGGGCCGATGTGATTTGGGTTTTATGGACGGACACGAAGAGCATTGGTATTTGTACCAATTCTATACCAATCAGATTCCCACGAATGTATGGTTTATGCCGTAAACCGATGGCGGTCACAGCAGTCTCCAGACACCCATTTTAGCCGCAGAGACGCAAGGACGCGGAGAGTTTCGCTCGAAGAGCACAAAGTGAGCGAAGGAAAAGTTCTCTCCCCAAAAACCTCCGCTGCCATCGCGTTCTTCGCGCGATCCAAAATCAGATTTAATAAATTGGCGTTATCTCCGGGCGTAACGGAATCGTAACAAATCCATTCTTGTCCAATCGGTTTCGCCTTTGCGAAGGTTTCGGCGATGAGCGGACGCGAATTTCATTTAATCGCGCTGCTCGCCGTATGAAACACTATTTATCCACCGTTCTCACCCTGGCCTGCGCCGCGTTGATCATTGCCCTTTTCGTAATCAAAGGGGGTGACAACGCACAGCATGAAAAAGATGCCGCTGCGTTTGCCGATGTTTCGAACCGGTTGGACTCGGCGCAGACGCAAATGGTCATTTATCAAGGAACGCTTCTGACCCTGTCCAACAACCTCGGCGCATGCCAGTCTGCGGCATTGACGTTTTCAAACCAGTTGATGGAAGCCGAATCCACCATTGCTCTCGGCGCGGAACAAATCACCAACCTGACCCGGCGGGTCGCGGCGGCGGAATCGGAAAATCAAACTCTGGGCCAGCGCGTCATGGATTTGACCAACCAACTGGCCGGCCTCACGGGGCAAATCGCTTTGACCGAAAGCAATCTGAATCAGGCAAACAAAAATTATGCGCTCCTGGAAGAGCGTTTGCGCCGGGACGTGGCCGAGCGGGTGGTGGTGGAGCGAAAATTTAACAATCCTTCGGAATTGCAGGCGCAAATGCAGTACTTAAAGAAGCATCCCGCCGAGGTGATTTCCGCCGACAGCATCTATGCCGGTCTGGATGTGGAGGTGAGATCGAACGCGTTCCATGTCATTTCCCCGCACTGATTCGGGTCTCTGCTTCCATCGCGAAATTTACGGCAAACGCCAAAGGCGGCTTTAGATCACAGAAGCCAACGAAGGGAACGAAGCCGCGACAGTGGTTTCCGGGGAGCACACGCGTCCCCGCGTGTGGTTCGCGACGCCGCGTCGCGAACATTGGGGAAAGATGTTCGACTCGGGGCGCGTCGAACGGCACGCGCGGCGCGTGCGCTACCCGTTGAGTTGATACCAGAAACCACAGGCCGGACAGGAATAATCACTGGCCGGATGCCCCGGCTCCAGCCAAGTCAGTTTGGGCGACGAACAATGCGCTTCAAGACCGTTTTGTGTCAAAAGTGAAGACTGACCCGTTCACAGTCGTCGGCTGCTCATGCCGCCATCACGAGCCGGCCATTTCCGGCAAGGGTGGAGTCTGGTTCCCGCGGCGGAAAACCAGCAGCAGGACGATTTCATAAAGAACCATCGGGGGACTCAGAAAAATTGCGGAGATGGGCCACAGGTTGGATTCCCGGGAAAGTGCGTAGAGGCAGAAAGCATACGTTGGCAACATGACGATCAAGGGGGCCGCCGAGAACAGCCGCGCGCCGCCGCGCAACTTCCACAACGCAATGATTTGTAGAACGGGATAGCCGGGCACCGACAAGAACATGGCCATGACCAGGACGTCCAGGAACCAGCCCAGAGGACCGCTCAGGTAATTCTTGCCTCCCTGGGAAAGCATCCGGTTCTGCGCATCAGCGAGCTCGCGCACCCACGGGGCATCCACGGCGGGTTGAGCCTGGCTCACCCACTTCACCTGTGCCGGGGCGGATGCCTCGGTAATGGGACCCCACCGGCTGTCATAGGCAACCGCGCGAATCTGGTCAATCCGCCCGCCGGCATTGTACGCCACCCACACCAGACCTACCCCGTGTCCCGCGGGATAAGTCTGCGAAGCATTGTACATGGCGGCCTTGACTTCCTGGCCGCCGAGCCAGCCGGCGGCCTGCAACTTGAGCGGTTGATCCGAATCATAAACCACCCGGGCTTTAAAAGAAGTTCGCGCTGACAGCGCAATGGGCGGCGCCGGCGACACGTCCGTGATGCTGATTTGGACGGCAGCCATGGCGCCAACGGGCCACAGGCTTGCGGCGGCAAAGGTTGAAACAACCAGCCGCCTGACCTGACCATTCGCAAAGTTGAACATGCGACCGTTAAAAGCATGGCAAATGCCAATTACGTTCGGTTGATATGCCGGAGGCCGCGTTCGACCGATTCAACCGCCGGGACGCAAAGGCGCGGCTAAACCAAAGGAATTCATAAGGAAAACAGGAACGCATGAATTTTTGAATCTTCTTGGCTTCCTGCTTTCCTCATTCAGAATCTTTGGCAACCCATGAGCTACAATCGGAATTCTGAACCGCTCGTTTGAACCTCGTATTCGTAATCCTTGACCAACTGTTCGCTGGAAAGAAAGTTCACCCGCCGGGCGATGTCGCGGAACGCGGAGAATTTCAATCGGCTGTCAAATTCAGAGCGCCGATTTTCTTATCCGCAAATTGCACGAATTTCACGAATTATCTCTTTCAGACCAGGTTTCGCGGTAATTCGCGTAATTCGCGGATTACCGTCTCGGCGATGATGCCGCGCCCCTCGTTCTCACTTTTCTTGGACGACAAGCCGTAAAGCCCCGGCTTGATTTTGTATATTTCCTTCCGGGTTTGGACGATGCGGCGGATGCTGGGCGAAGGCGGAAATGAGGACAGGAATAATCACTGGCCGGATGGCCTGGCTCCAGCCAGGTCAGCTTCGTGGTGAACAAGCTCCGATGTCAATTTGTGTCAAAACTCAGGACTGACCCCTTTATGAGCCGTTTCTGATCCTGCGGGAGCAGAACAACAAGATCAGTCCTACGCCATCTAAAATCCACGATGCTGGCTCCGGCACAGTCATAGGCACAGCTGCAAATCCCACAGGGGAACTCAATCCCGAAACAAACGATAATCCTGAAATCAGCGCGGGATTAACCGTCGCGCCCGAGGTCGTGTATTCGCCGATGGTGCCGTTGAACTCGTTGACCACAAACAAATCGTTCCCAACTATGGCCAAGCCGGCGGGGCCATCCAATCCCGAAATCAGGGAGGGATTAACCGTCGCGCCCGAGGTGGTATATTCGCCGATGGTGCCGCTGATATGATTGACCACAAACAAATCGTTTCCGGATATGGCTATTCCCCACGGGACGCTCAACCCTGAAATCAGCGCAGCATTAACCGTTGCGCCCGAGGTCGTGTATTCGCCAATGGTGCCATTATTCTCGTTCGCCACAAACAAATCGTTCCCAACTATGGCCAAGCCGGCGGGGCCATCCAATCCCGAAATCAGGGAGGGATTAACCGTCGCGCCCGATGTCGAGTATTCGCTAATGGAATTGGTATTAAAGCCCACACCTGCCATGAAAAGGTCGCTCCCAGCCACAGCCAGGCCCGTGGCGCCATACAATCCCGAAATCAGGGAAGGATTAATCGCCGCGCCCGACGTGGTGTATTCACCGAGAGTGCCGTTGATTGTATTGAGCAGAAACAAATCGTTTCCAACTATCGCAAGGCTATTGGGGCCGTGCAGCCCTGAAATCAGCGCGGGATTAATTGTCGCGCCCGAGGTCGAGTATTCGGCAATGGTGCCACTGTCAGCATTCGCCACAAACAACTGACCGTGCGCCGTGCTGACCAGCAAGGCCAAAGAGGCTGCCGCCAGAAATTTGGCCCTGGTCCCAAAGACTCCTTGAGTGAAAGTTTCCATAAGTTAATGTAGCTTATAGCAAGCCAAAAGTGAATGTCAAGATTAATCACCCGCTTGGTCAGAGCTTGAAATCGCCGCCGCCTGCAATGGGCCAATGAAGTTCTCTGTTGCGACTCCATTCCGCAAAGGAATCGGTCTTGTCGCTTGGAAGCTTGGCGAAAGCGGAAGTTGGGCAGCCTGCCCCGATGTTGTTTGTCGGGGGAATAATTACTGGCCGGTTGACCCGGCTCCAGCAGGTCAGTTTTCCCTCTTGAATTCGCCTCCGCCAACTTTACGATTCGCACGTGAAGTTCACCCAATATTTCATGGCCATGCGGCAACGACCGGACCGCGCCATGATACGAATGGAGTGGATTCAGCGGGTGATTGAGCATCCCGAAAAAGAAGTTATTCAGCAGGACGGACGCATCCGCCGCTGGGCGCGCATCAACGAGATGGACGGACGCGCGTTGCGTGTTATATTACTGCCCGACGGCGAAACCGTACACAATGCGTTCTTCGACCGGTCGTTTGCGCCATGAGAATACGCTATTTTCAAGACACCGACACGTTGCACATCGAATTCAAGACCGCTGAGGTTGCGGAAACCCGCGATTTGGATGAGAACACCCTTCTGGACGTGGACAAGGCTGGACGTATTCTGGGCATCACCGTCGAACATGCCAGCCAGCGGACGGACATTCCGCAATTTTCCTACGAACAAGTCACGGCTTGACGGGCTTCACGGCAACCACCAGACGCCGCGCTCAACTATTTTCAACGCAAAAACGCCAAGGCGCGGCTAAACCAAAGGAATTCATAAGGAAAACAGGAACGCATGAATTTTTGAATCTTCTTGGCTTCCTGCTTTCCTCATTCAGAATCTTTGGCAACCCATGAGCTACAATCGGAATTCTGAACCGCCCGTTTGAATCTCGTATTCGTATTCCTTGACCAATTGTTCGCTGGAAAGAAAATTCACCCGCCGGGCGATGTCGCGGAACGCGGAGAATATTTTAACCACGGATGACCACGGATACACACGGAATTTTGTTCAGACAGAATTAACAGAATAAAACGAATCCGATGCTGCTCCATTCTGTCATTCTGTCCAAAGAACGGAGGCAGGAATAATCACTGGCCGGATGTCCCACTCCAGCCAGGTCAGTTTGGGTGATGAACAATTTGTTTCAGTCCAAGAATCTCAGATAGACTGAAGGAAATGCCTTGCTGACTTTCGCCGCCAAAACAATTTTTTCCAAATGAATTTTTGCCAGCGGGTCTTGCGGAACGATGAGGCCCATGGCAATTCCGTGTTGAATCTTTGACCACTTGTCAGGGGCAAGGCACATGGCGTCGCCGTATGAAACCCAACACTCAGATGTCAACCACGGGTGGTCGCCAATGTACAAAGAACAATCACCACCGCTCCGGTCTCTGTCTGTGGTCAGATTGACAATCACCCCCGTGCCGTGATGTTTGTTTGGATCGCAAAGCAATATCCAGAGATGCTTTTTCTTGCCACCAATACTTCCCATCAGGAATGTATCGCCCTTCTGCATGTCGAGTCATGCCAGAAAACTTTTGAGGCTGTTGACCGAAGCCAACTCTTCTTCAATCTCGGCAATTTCCTTGTCCGACTTCTTGGCGTTCTTCAGAATTTTGACCGGATCAATCGGCTTGCTGCTCCCCTTAGGGTCTTCCCATTCGGGCAGCACCTGGTGCGTCCACTCGGCAAGCCAATAGGGAGGGACTTCCGAAATGGTCCGAAACGCCTCGTCCAAAATTTCCATCTCACGCACCGACAGGAATCCTATCTCTGGCGTGTCCTTCAAGCGCAACAAATGACTCTCACGTTCCGAAATGAATTTTTGCCATTTCGCCAACGCTTGTGGCTCTCCTGGGATTTGCTTGCCTTTAATCAAATCAAAAATTCTGGACAGCACCGGACCCTTGGGCATGGATACGAACTTGTCTCCAGTAATCGTGCGCCCATATTTGATGAGGGCTGTCCGATCCGCCAGATACAACGTCTTGAGAAGAACAAACACATCGAACCGGCCGCCAGCCTTTTGAATCAGATAAGCTGTCGCCGCTAACGCTTTATCGATGTCCAGCCGGAAAGTCATTTGACGTCAACTAGAATAATGTACCCACACAACACCGCAAAGCAAAAAACCCGCCAAATTCCAGCCAAAACGCAGGTTTCAGCGCGATGACCCAGAGGGGAACGGTGATGGTGCCGCGCAGCCACGCAACACCGATTTTACGCGCCGAGTCCAAGAATTATCCCGACAAGTTTCTTGCTGGCGTAGAAAGCTCGTGAAGTGCTGCCGTGACCCACGCCTTTTGTTCCCGGCTCAATGTAATCACAGAGCGAACGGGACAATTCACCAAAGCCCTTTATCCGTATCGTGTGCTGAATCTTTTCATAATCAGATTTCACCAGCGTGAGAAGTTCCGCGTCGCTCACATCAAAGCAGTTCACTTGCATCAGCCGCGAACGCGGTTCTTCTGGCGAAATCCACTCACGTCCGCAAACAATCGTTCTGCGGAGTTTTGCCCAGAGATGACTTTCCTCAAATGGTGTATCAATGTCGCGCTCTGGGTTGATCATCGTAATGGCGAGAGTTTCTTTTGGTCGCCAATGATCATTCCGCAAAACAAGCGATGTAGTTTTTAGCTCCCAGCCAAGTCCATTCGGGGCTTGAACACAATTCGGGTCTATTGCGATGCAAAGTTCGAGCGTATCTTCTGTAGAAAATCCTTCCACCCGGCGTTCTTGCGGCTTTGCGTTGAACCGGTTTTGCGCGTTTTGCAATTTTTTCCGGCCATCAGCAGACGGCGAGAAGCCTTTTCCAACTTGACTTGGCGGCGGCGGATGGATAGGAGCATCTCGCATTGGTTGGCGTGCTATTGGCGCGCGTTGAAATGTTGCGCTGATGGTATCGGAAGCGTGGTTGAACTCAAAAAACTTAAGCGATGAAGTCACCCTTGAATTTTCTGCGGGCATCACCCGAGGAGCAACGAATCAGGAGCCTGAAGGGGTTGAGCCTGTTCAAAGAACTGACGACGCGCGAGCTGCGCGAGCTGGACGCCTTGTTGCATGAGCGGTCGTATCAGAAGGACGAGGTGATTTTTGACGAGGGGGACACGGGCCTGGGGCTGTTCGTCATCGTGAGCGGCCGGGTGAAGATTGTGTCCAGTCACGCGGCGTTGCAGCGTCTGGCACCGGAGTTCGGGCCGGGAGATTATTTTGGGGAACTGGCGTTGTTCGAGGAATCCAAACGGACGGGCGGGGCGGTGGCGTTGGAGCCGACGCAAGTGCTGGCCTTGTTCCGCACCGAGTTTTTCTCGCTGCTGGAACGCGACCGGCGGATTGGGGTGAAGATTCTGTTTGAACTTTCACGGACGGTGGTGGCGCGTTCCCGCAAGCTGTTGGCGAACGAGGCGCATTTGCCAACGGTATGAGATACGAGGAACAACCGGGTGTTTTAAGCTGGGGCATCATCGTGGTGGTCACGTGCCTCATTCTGTATTTGTTCGAGAAGGTCCTCTGGCTGGTCATACCAGGGTTGTTGACGCTGGTCGGCTATTATTGCCTGCAACCATTGGTGCAGGCTCTGGTCCGCGCGGGCTTAAAACACCGAACCGCGGGCCGGCTCGTCACAGGATGTTTGTTCTTGGTGACGTGTCTGGGGGTGTTTTTGCTTTTCTCCGTGGCGACATCGCGCGGGGCGGCTTGGAAAACGACGGCGACTCATTACGTGCAAGGCGGGTTGAATTTTGTGGGAAGCACCGAGGCGTGGTTGGAGGAGAAGGTGCCGCAGTTGAAAACCTCCGCCTTGATTCGGAGCACCCCGAAGAATTTGGACGCGGTGTCTGAGCAATTTGTGGGGAATTACCTGGGCAGCCTGTTGTTGCAGATGGTTTATTGGCTGCCGTCGCTGCTGCTGGTGCCGTATCTGACTTACTTTATGTTGCAGGATGGGAATCGCTTCAAGAAACACGTCATCCGCAGCGTGCCGAACGCATTTTTCGAGAAGACGCTGCTGTTGTTTGACCGCGTGGACCAGAGTCTGCGGAGTTTTCTGATGGGGCTGATGAAGCTGACGGTTCTGGATACGGCGTGCCTCGGGCTTGGCCTCTGGCTTTTGGGGATTTCCCATCCCCTGCTGCTGGCGCTGATTGCGGCCATGCTGGCCTGGGTCCCCTACCTCGGTTCGATCGTGGCTTGCATCATGGTGGTCATTGTCGCGGCGACGGATTTCCCCAACGAACTGGCGACGACCTACTGTTGCATCATCCTGTTCCTCTGCGTCCGCCTGCTGGATGATTTTGTGTTTGTCCCGTTGACGGTGGGCAAGAGTTTGCGGATTCATCCGGTGTTGAGCGTGTTGATGTTGTTTCTGGGCGCGGCGGTGGCCGGTCCGGCGGGTCTGCTTCTGGTTTTGCCCGTGCTGGGCTTGGTGGCCGTGATAGTTGAAATGCTCGGTCAAATTCTCGGGGATGAACATTTGCGAAAGAGATTTCGTCATGGCCGCGTACTACAGCGGACGATGGCTGCCGGGAGCAATTGATCAGGCCGGCGATCCAGATCAGGGCAAATTCAGCCACAGATAATCACAGATGTTTTCATCTGCGTTTCATTTGTGTCCATCTGTGGCTTGGAACTCCAGGCACGGAGCGGTTAATTTCGATTTGCCTTTTTCCCCGGAAAGGAAATCATCCGGTCAAGCACAACTTCAGAACCAAACCGGGATAAATTTATGGAAGCGACACCTCACCGGCCTTCGACGCTGAGAATTGCGCTTACGTGGGCGGTCATGGTGGCAGTCATCGTGGGTGTTGTGGTCGCCGCGTTTTGGTGGACTCACCACCAATTGGCGGCGAAAGAGTCAGCGGCAGCGACCACAGGTGTTGTCGCGTTTTCCATCGGTTCCTTGGATTTTGGAGGATTTTTTCTCGGGCTGGGTCTGTTTTTCTATTTGGCGGCAATCGTCACCGGCTGTTTCAGTTTCAGTTTCAAGCGCCCCATCTGGAAGGCGGCGAAGGTGAAGTTATATTTTGCAAACATTGTGGTGGTTGTGCTGCTGGCGCTGGGGTTGGGTTTCCTGTGTGCGGCATTGCTGGGGCCGGTGCTGTTGAAGCTGGGTCTGGATGCGTGGATGGCGCGGCTGCTGCCGGTGATGGTTATGGTCGTGGCGGTGCAAATTATGGCGTTATGGGTCTTAATCTGGTCACCGTTGGAGAAGTGGATCGTCAAGCGGCGGCTCCGGGTGATGGGCGTTTCCCGCGCGGAAATAGATTCGGCGGCGCTGGTGGGGCTGTCAGAGCCGGGCAGCGGTTTTGCCAAACGGTTCGGGATGATTGAGGAGGACTTGGGCGGTTTGTGGCTCACGCCGGAGTTGTTGATTTACCGGGGCGACGGCGAGCAGTTTGGTCTGGCGCGGGAGCAATTGGCGCAAATGGAACGCCGGGCGGACAACCGCAGCACATCGGTGCTCGGCGGCATCGCCACGTCATCCTGCACGTCAATCTGTCGGATAGCAGCGTCCGCCAAATCCGCCTGCATACGGAAGGGCAATGGACGATGGCCGGGAAACGCGAGGCGATGGACGCCTTGGCCGGGGCGATTGCCGAATGGCATGCCCGGAGGCCGTTTGCGTACACGCCCAAGAAGCCAAGGATACCGAAATTCTAACCGCCAAGGCGCGGAGAGCGCCAAGGTTTTTCGACTTATTTCCCGAAGACTTTGTGTTCCTGGCGCCTTGGCGGTTTATTCCGTTGGATAATGGAAGACGGTTTCGGCATCCAGATATTTCCAGGATTTGCCCTTTTGAATGCGGGGCGTGGTGCGCCCGATGTAGGACAGGATGAGATGCGGAGCATTCTGTTGCACGGTAAAGAGGAGCGGCTTCACCAACGCGGCAATAAACAGGCTGGTCGGTTTAATGGTGAGCTGTACGACCGGCTGGCCGTTCAACACGGATTCCCCGGTCTTCACAAGTTCGAACTCGAAGGTGCGTTCCCAGTCCAACGAAACGAAGTGAAACGTGGCGGCCTTGTCCCGCATCAAGCCGTCCCAGTGGGCGATCATGAAGGGATACAAGGTGTCATCAGTCACGGTGTCGGGCTGGAGCGTCCGGGCGCGGCCCTTGGGGGGATTGAGGCCGTGGGCGTGGCTGATGAAGATGATTTGCCGGGACGGCTGGTCGGGATCGGGTTCAATGTGAATGGCGCCGGAGACGTGGGCCTGAAAATCCTGCATCTCGTAGGAGACAAGTTGGTTGGATTCGTAGAGGACTTTTTCCACGGCAGCCACCTCGCCGTTGGTGCATAGGAACTTCCGGTTTACGTGAACCCGGTCGCCGGAACGCGTGGCGGTCCGCCGAAACGTATAGAGAACGCTTTTCCGTTCCGACCCGATGACGTAAAGAGTGCCGGTGAGGAGCGCAGGTTTGGCGTAGTCATACGTTGCGGACGGCGCTGGAAGTGCGGCATCGGCGGCCCGGTCAGCCGGGATGAGAAACAGCCAGAGTGCGACGAACGCGATGTTGATAGAACGTTGATTGACGGCCACAGATGCACCCAGAGTACCACAGATTTTTAAACCGCCAAGCCGCCAAGGGCGCAAAGAAGAATTCCTGGGCCACAGATGAACACAGATGAAACGCAGATAATACATCCGTATAAATCCGTGTCTAAAACCTTGGTGCCTTGGCGGTTTTTGCATTCGTTTTTGATTCGATTACGGGGGCGGGGTGCGGCATGTTACGGGTTCTGAAAACGCCTGAAACAGCCAAACTCGCGCCCGCCGACCAGCGGTATGCCACCGGTGAACTGGTCCGGCGGCTGGTGGCGCTGGCGTGGCGGTTCCGCGCGGATTGTCTTTGGTCGCTGGGGTTGAGCCTGGTGCTGCTGTTGCTGGGCATCGTGGGGCTTAAGCTGCTGGGCGTGGTGATTGACGTGATCCGGCACGCGCTCGACCCGTCGCTGCCGGCGCCGGTGTATCCGTTTGGCTGGCGCCCGCCGGCGGGCTGGGCGCCGTTGCGGATTGTCACGGCGCTGTCGCTGGCGATTGTGGCGCAGGCGGTGTTGCGCGCCGCTTTCACCTACGCCTACAACATGGTGACGGCGCGGCTGACGCAGGGAGAAATCGTGCCGGAACTGCGCGCGCAGCTTTACGCCAAGCTTCAACGATTGAGCTTCCGCTTCTTCGATGTCCACGGTTCCAACTCCATCTTCAACCGCGTGACCGGCGACGTGCAGAACACGCGGCTGTTCGTGGACGGCGTGCTTTTGCAGGGGGCGGTCATGATTCTGACGCTGGCGGCCTACGCGGTGTTTATGTGGCGCATTCACCCGGCGTTGACGCTGGCGTGCCTGGGCGTGTCAGTGCCGCTGTGGTGGCTGGCGCAGTTTTATTCCGCGCGGCTGCGGCCCGGTTATCTGCGCAACCGCGAACTGTCGGACAACATGGTGTTGTTGTTCAGCGAAAGCGTGCGCGGAATGCAAACGGTCAAGGGTTTCGCCGCCGAGCCGCACCAGGTCCGGCGATTTGAGGAGGCGAACGATATGGTGTCGTCGCAGCAGCGGAAAATTTTCCGGGATTTGTCCATTTTCACGCCGGGCACGCAAATGCTGTCGCAGTTGAGCCTGGTAATTCTGTTCGCCTATGGCGGGTGGTTGTACGTGCAGGGAAAAATTCCGCTGGGCGGCGGGCTGGTGGTGTTCGCGGGTTTGCTCCAGCAATTCACGGGGCAGGTGGCGAACATCTCCACCATCGCGAACTCGGTGCAACAAAGTCTGGCGGCGGCGCGGCGCGTGTTCGAGGTGATGGACACGCCGCTTGACGTGCAAAGCAAACCCGGCGCCCTTCAACCGGCGCGGCTCACGGGCCGGATGATTTTTGAAAACGTGACGTTCGGTTATCACCCGGACAAGCCCGTACTGACGGACGTGACATTTGAAGCGAAACCGGGACAGGTCATCGGCATTTTCGGCATGACGGGCGCGGGCAAGAGCACGTTGCTCGGGCTGGTTCCGCGATTTTACGATCCGCAACGCGGACGGTTGCTGGCGGACGGAAAGGATTTGCGGGATTTGGAACTGGACGCATTCCGGCGGCAGATCGGGATTGTGTATCAGGAGAGCTTTCTGTTTTCGAACACGGTGTCGGCGAACATCGCGTTCGGGCATCCGCACGCGACGATGGAACAGATTGAACGCGCGGCGCGGATTGCGTCGGCGCACGAGTTCATCACGGTATTGCCGCGCGGCTACGAAACGGTGCTGGGCGAATCGGGCGTGGACTTGTCAGGCGGCCAACGCCAGCGGCTGGCATTGGCGCGGGCGCTATTGTTGCAGCCACCGATTCTCATTTTGGACGATCCAACGGCGTCGGTGGACGCGCGGACGGAAAACGAGATTGTGTCCGCGTTACGCGAGGCGATGACGGGACGGACCACGTTTGTGGTGTCGAGCCGGTTGAGCTTGTTGCGCCGGGCGGATTTGATTCTGGTGCTGGAGGACGGGCGGTTGACGCTGACGGGCACGCACGCGGAACTGGTGCGCTGGCCGGGGCTGTATCGCGAGACGGCCTTGTTGCAAATCATGGACCTGGACGAGGGTCGGGCGGCGAGCGGCGAGCGGCGAGAGCCGGCACAAATGGAAACATCGAACACCGAACATCGAACCTCCAACATTCAATTCAAGACGGGAATGGAGGCAAAATGAAAATCCTCGAGTGCCAACGGCCAAAAACGCCAGAAGGCTGGCGCAGTCCAAGACGCTTCGCGAAGGATGAGGCGTCGCTGAAAATTCCGGCGGGTTTTGGAGTGCGGTGGCCCTCCACCGCTTTTCGTCCGGGGTCCGGTGTCTTGTTACTGCGGGCAGCGGATTGAATTGTCATGAGCGCGCAAACGAACACCAAATCGCCGGCGGCAGAAGCGGGCAAGGACAACCTTTCCACGCGGGAGGCGCTCACGTTTTACAATCCCGAGGAGGAGCGCGAGGCAGACAAGGCGCCATTACAGGCGGCGCTCATCCGGCGGATTTTCCGCTACACAACACCGTATGCAGCCAAGCGGAATGCGCTGTTTGTCCTGACATTCGTTCGCGGTCTGCAATTGCCGGCGCTGGCATGGCTGATTGGCCGCACCATCACCGGGCCGATTGCGGGACAGAATCTGCGGGGCATTTTCTGGTATGCGGCGGCTTATTTTCTTTTGGCGCTGGTCACCGTGGTGACATTCCATTTCCGCCAGCGGTTCGCGCTCGAACTGGGCGAGGCGGTGGTGCATGACATGCGGTCGGATTTGTTTCGCAAGCTGATGACCATGCCGATGTCATTTTTCAACCTGACCAAATTCGGGCGCATCATCAGCCGGTTGACGTCGGATATTGACAGCGTCCGCGCCGGGGCGCAGGACGTGGCGTTCGTGTTGGTGGTGCAATGCCTGCAAATGGCGGGTTCGGCGGCGCTCATGGCGTGGTATAATTGGAAGCTGTTTTCCTTGATGCTGCTGCTGGTGCCGGTCATCTGGCTGGTAAACGAAAAATACCGCCGCGAAATGAGCCGCCGCCTGCGCCTGGTCCAACAATCCTGGAGCCGCGTCGCCTCGACGCTGGCTGAATCCGTCAGTGGCATCCGGGTGACCCAGGCGTTTGTGCGGCAGGATGTCAACGCCGGTTTTTTCCGCAAATTGATCAATGTACATGGCGAGAACAACGTGGGTGTGGCGCAGGCGTCGGCGGTGTTTGTGCCGCTGTTGCAATTGAAGAGCCAATTGTTTCTTGGGGCAATGGCGTTGTTGAGCGCGTATGGGGCGTTGAGCTGGCACGGCTGGATGCACATGGAAGTCGGCGATCTGGTCATGTTTTTCTTCCTGGCCAACCTGTTCTTTGACCCGGTACAGGTGATTGGCAATCAATTGAACCAGGCGTTGATGGCGATGGCGGGCGCGGAACGATTGTATCGGATGTTGGACCAGAAACCGGGGTGGCGGGACGCGGCGGACGCAAAAGCGTTGCCAACCATTGCCGGCCGCGTGGAATTTCAAGGCGTGCAATTCGCGTATCAGCCGGGCCGGCCCGTGCTGATGGACATCTCCTTCATGGCCGAACCGGGACAGACGGTGGCGCTGGTTGGCCACACCGGCAGTGGCAAGACGACACTGGTGGCGTTGCTGCAAAAATTTTATCTGCCGACGGGCGGGCGCGTGTTGGTGGATGGCACGGACTTGAATACGGTCACCAGCGACTCGTTGCGGTCGCAGATGGGCAGCGTGCAGCAGAACAATTTTCTGTTCTCCGGTTCGGTGCTGGACAATATCCGGCTCGCGCGGCCCGGCGCGACGGAAGCCGACGTACGGGCAACCCTGGCGGCGCTGGATTGCGCCGACTTGATTGAAGCGCTGCCACAGGGACTGCATTCCGAGGTGTCCGAGCGCGGCGCGGCGCTGTCATTCGGTCAGCGGCAACTGGTGTGTTTTGCGCGGGCAATGCTGGCGAATCCGCGGATTGTGGTGCTCGACGAGGCAACCAGCGCGATTGACACTGTCACCGAGACGCGGTTGCAGCGGGCGCTGGAAATTCTGCTGCGCGGGCGGACGGCATTTGTCGTGGCGCACCGTTTGAGCACCATCCGCCAGGCCGACCTGGTGTTGGTGCTGGACCAGGGACGGATCGTAGAGCGCGGCACGCACGAAAGTTTGTTGCGGGCGGACGGCGTTTATGCCCGGCTGCACCGGGAATTTGTGAGCGCCCAGCCGGGGAAAACAATGTAGCGATGCTCTGCGAGCGCCGCATACTGTTTGATTCTCAAAAAAAGTGGCGGTCACAGACCGCCGCTGCAAAAATATGGAATCGCGCTATCAGTGATGCCAGCCGCCACCGCCATGGTAGCTGCCGTGGTACCCGCCGCTGCTGTGCCAGCCGCTGTGATAGCCACCGCGATAACCGCCCCACCCGCCGCCCCAGCCAAAGGAAACCGACACCGCCGGGTAGGGATAGTAGTAAGTCGGATAATAGCCGTAGTACGGGCTATGGTAGTAAAGCCAGTTGTTGTAGTAGTAAGTCTGCGTGTCAGGAATGACATAAACCGTCGAGGACGGAACAGTTTGAACATAGGTCACCGTGGGCTGCGTTGTGGCAGTCGAAGCTTGGGCATTGTCAGCGCTGGCATCAACCGGTTGGGACGTGGTTGCTGGGGTCTGCGCCGTTTGCGAGCGCTGATTCAGCATGGCGTTGATAACCGTGTCAGAAACGCCCTGCTGCCGCAGATAAATGATCTGGGCCGCGTTCAGACCGTAATTATTTCCAGAATTCTGGATGTAAGTGATGATGGTGCTGTCGCCTACTTTCGCCTGCGAGAGTTGCAAGACCTCCGGCACGCCGTAGGACAACTGCGGCGCGGCCTGGCTGGCCGCCGCCGGTTGGGTGGTGGTGGAAGTTGGAGAATTCTGTGCCACGGCATTGCTTGCCGCCAAAGTCAGCGCGGCAAGGGTGACAATTGTCAGTGGCAGCTTTTGAAAGTTTCGCGTTTTCATAAAATTGACACCTAAAGGTTCAACACCGGAAGGTGGCGCGAGTTGTCCCGGCTGTCAAATTGTAACAGATAAACCGCAGAGGCGCCGAGACGCAGGGTTTTGGACAGAATTGACAAAATTCTCAGAATCATCGGGGACTCCCTTGGCGTTTTTCAACCTGGTTGACTCTGTAAATTCCACCTTGGTTTCTTCTCCGCGCCTTTGCGTCTCTGCGGGAAAATTCGGTTAAGCCTTTTCCATCCGCCGGAAGGCGCGCTCGCGCCGTTTGGTTTCACTGCTCAACAATTCCTCCGCGGACCAGCCGTTGCGTTGTGCCAGTTCCGCCAGCGCAAAAAATTCCTTGGCCAAAACCGCCTTTGTGAATCGCCGTTTGGATTTCCGTCCACTGGCTTGGCGGTTGTTGACAAAGACCTTGCGCGCTTTCTTGACGAGTTTTTCCGCGCGCAGCAACGCGGGCAGATGTTTCGGAATGCCGTCAAACGCCGAGGCGCGTTCGTGCCGCGTTCCCTTCTTCTCGGCGCGCTTGATTTTTTCCCAGTTGGCCCAGACTTCGTCCACGCCCTTCACCTTGGTTTGGCCAAAAACATGCGGATGCCGTCGAACCAATTTTTCCACAATCAACCGGCAGACTTTTTCAAAATCAAACGCGCCGCGTTCGCGCGCCAACTGGCAGTGAAAGACAACCTGCAACAGCAGGTCGCCGAGTTCCTCGGCCATCTCGTGGTCGTCTTCCGCCTCGATGGCGTCAATCAATTCATAGACCTCCTCGATGGCGTGGCGGCGCAGCGTCATGTGGCTCTGCTCGCGGTCCCACGGGCAACCCGTGGGCGAGCGCAGCCGGGCCATGACGTTCAATAAATCTTCAATTGCAGAATTCTTCTTCATGTAGATCAACCACGGATGGACACGGATTAACACGGATAAGAATTTTCATCTGTGTCCATCCGTGTTTATCCGTGGTTAAAAATGTTTCACAGCACCACCAGATCATCCCGGTGGACGAGTTCCTCCTTGGGCAGTTGGCGGGCGCGGACGGCGGCGGAATCGAACCGTGCGATGCCGCGCGCGAATTCCGTCCCGTTCAAATCGCAAATCCGCACCACGTCGCCGGCGGCGAAATCGCCCTCGCAGCGCGCGACGCCCGGCGGCAACAGGCTCTTGCCCTTCTCGCGCAACGCCTGCTTCGCGCCGTCGTCCACAATCAATGCGCCCTTGGGATGATGGAAAAACGCGATCCAGCGTTTGCGTCCGGCCAGCTTTGCTGGTTGTGCGACGAAGAGTGTGCCTTCGTCTTCGCCGGCGAGAATCTGCGCCAGTACTTTCTTCTTGCGGCCTGATGCGATGACCAGCGGGATGCCGGAGCGCACCACGATTTTGGCGGCTTCAATCTTCGATTTCATGCCGCCCACGGCGATTTCACTGGTCGTTCCGCCCGCGATTTTTTCCAGGGCGGAGTCAATTTTTTCGATGATGGAAATGGTTTTGGGATTGGCCTTGCCAAAATTTTCGAGGACGCCGTCCACCGTCGTCAGAATCACCAGCAAGTCGGCGGGTAGCAGCGACGCGACGAGCGCGGACAATTTGTCGTTGTCGCCAAACTTGATTTCGGTGAAGGAGATCGCGTCGTTTTCATTGATGATGGGCACGACGCCGCGATTCAACAATGTGACGAGCGTGTTGCGGGCGTTGAGATGGCGTTCGTGATGTTCGAGGTCGTCGTGCGTTAGCAACACCTGCGCAACCTGCAAGCCGTGTCGAGCGAACAGTTCTGCGTAGGTGGCCATGAGCCGCGACTGGCCAACGGCGGCGCAGGCCTGCAATTCGGCCAAATCCGCCGGGCGCTTTTCCAAACGGAGCGCGCCCATGCCCGCACCAACGGCGCCGGAGGTGACGAGCACGATTTCCCGGCGGGCCTGGCGCTGCGCGGCAATCTGCGCGACAAGCTGTTCCAATTGCGCCGGGTCGGGCTGCTTGCGGCCGTCCGTGAGCGTGCCCGTGCCGAATTTCACGACAATGCGGGCGGCGGACTTGAGCGAATCACGATGCACGCGCAGAGACTAGAAAATATTTAACAAGCGGAAAACGTAAAAATGGCGGCCATTTATTGAGTGAGCAATTTAAGCAGACCCGATTGGGGATCTTTATGGCCGCTCAACGACCCAAAAAAGTCCCCGCTGCGCAACGCGATGAACGCGGCCAGCCCGCCGAGGTCGGCACCCGACTTCACGTTTTTAAGCACACAATTTTGGATGCCGATGACCTGGGTCCGATTGTTCCGCTGATTGTTTAGATCAATGTATTTGGCCGTGCCGATGGAGACGTTCAGCACGTCAATGCCGGCGAACTTGACGCCTGTCCGCTTCGCAAATTCCCGTTCCGCGTTGGCGCTGGATTTCTTTGAAGGCAAGGCTTGACCAAGCGAGAAGATGTTGGTCTGGCCGGCCTGATTCTTGACGATATCAATCTCGCCGAGATTAAAACGCATCAAAGTGATGTGCAGTTTATGTTTCGCCAATGCCACCGGATCATATTCCACGTGGAGTTCCCGGATATTCAGGAGTGGAGTGCCGGCAAAACTCGGCGGATTGTAAAGCTGGAGGTTTTGAATCGTCACCTCCGGTTCGACCAAGCCGAGCGAAAACCGGCCAATTTCCGCATCCATGCCGGTCCGGGCGTGAATCTGGTGCTCGAGATACACCCGCAAAATCGCGTTGCGCGACAACAGCAGAATGACCACCAGCGCCACCACGAGAATGGTCAGCCGAATCAGCCACTTGAGAAACCACTTAATCATATTGCCACGTCCTCGGGCCGCACTTCCAGGCATTCGTCCTGGTCCTCCCAGACAATGGCCGGGTAAAGATTCAGCAACTGCGGCGCGAGTTCGCGGCCTGCCCGCGAAAGGAACTGTTCAGCTTCCTTCGCCGCGTTCTCATAGGCGGCGTCATAACTGCCGACGCGGCGGCGCTGGCGGTCATCCCAATGTGCGACGGCATGGACGGGTTCGTATTGTTTCGCCCACGCGTCAAGTCCGGAGCGGACCTCGGCGGCGATTTCATCGAATGGCACCAGCGTTTCGTTGCAATGCTGGCAGATCAGGCCGGATTCGCGCACGTCGCGGGTAAGCAAGGGCAGAAACGGAGCGCGGCAGCAGGGCGATTCTATGTAAGCCACCGGCGGTGTGGCCAGCCGCTTGAACCAGATTTGCCGGTTGTGTGCCAGTTGCGCCCCCAGCCGGTAGGCGCCGACGAGCGGATGTGACAGCCGCCACGCCCGGCCTTCGAGCTGGCCGAGGGTTTGCGCCAGCCAGCGCGCGAGCGTCAGGTCGTCCCATTGCTCAAACGGCCGGCCATATTCCTGCCAGAGACGGTCAAGCGGCGAATCCGATTCAAATGCCATCACAAACAGGATGGCGCGGGAAGAAAGCTTTGTCGAGCAAGGTTGCGGAATGACGGAGCTTGTTTTTAAGTGCTGGCGGAACTACAAAGATGCCGCGCCTATGGCGCTGACATGATCTGATGAGCGCATTGCAGGTGCAAATCCTGAACATTTTGACGTGTGGATTGTCTTTTTATTGCATGGAATGAACTACAGTGGAAGACAGATTGCATAATGAGGACAGATGGTTTGGGAACGTAATGTGTTTGGAATGGAACGGGTACGAAGGAAAAATTTTCTCCATTGGCGCGACCGCAAATTAAATTGGTTTGCGGTCGCCGCCGGCTTTTGTCTGGTTCTGCTGTGGCTGGGCGCCACGCCGGCGCGCGCGGCCAGTTTCACCGCTTCGCTGGACAACGACACACTGACATTGGGCCAGAGTGCGACGCTGTCGCTTACGTTTGAAGGTGCGCAACCGAAAAACGTGCCGGCTCCGAGTGTTTCCGGTTTGCAAATCAGCCAGGCTGGCACCTCCCAGAACGTCAGTTGGGTGAACGGCGCGATGAGTTCAACCGTCACGGTTGCCTTTTCCGTCACACCGGATCGGACCGGCGAGTTCGTTATTCCCGCACTCACCGCCGACGTGGACGGTCAACAACTGACCAGCCAGCCGTTGCAGTTGCGGGTGGTTCAACCCAGCGCGGCGACGACGGAGCAGATCAATTCCGGATCGCAGATTGCATTCGCAAGACTTTCATTGCCCGAAGACAAGGTGTATGCAGGGGAAGTTGTCACCGCCGATTTGTGGCTTTATTACCGTCAAGATACGCAACTCGCGCAACGGCCCCAAGTCACGGATGTGCAAACCGAGGGGTTCACCGTTGGCAAGATCGCCGCCAGCGGGCAAAGCCAGGAACAGATCGGCAACGCCATCTACCATGTCGTCACCGCGAAAATTGTGTTGACCGCAACCAAGACCGGTCCGCTCCGCGTCGGCCCCGCCACCATTGGCTTGGTGCTTGCGGTGCCGTCAAGCAATGGTTTTAACGATCCGTTCTTTCGACAGTTTGGCATCCAGAATCCGTTTGGAAATTTTAACGAACAGGAAAAGCAACTTTCGGTGGCTACGGAATCCGTCAACGTCGAATCGTTACCACTGCCGACGAGCGACGTACCGCCGAATTTCAACGGCGCGATTGGCAACTACACCATGACCGTCACCGCCGGGCCAACCAACGTCGCCGTCGGCGATCCCATCACGGTTCATATTCAAATTTCCGGGCATGGCGACCTCGCCTCGCTCACGCTGCCCGATCAATCAGCCTGGCATGGCTTTACCATTTATCCGCCCACGTCCCGGCTGGCGATAGCCGACCCGCTCGGTTTGCAGGGGACGAAGACGTTTGAAGAAATTGTGGCGCCGCAAAATACGGACGTGCATGAACTGCCGCCGTTTTCCTTCAGTTATTTTGATCCGGACACCGGCAATTATCGCACGCTTACCGAACCGTCCGTACAACTGGCGGTGCGTTCCGCCGGGGCGGCACCGGTGCCGACGATTGCCGCTACCCAGACTGCCAATCCGCAAATTCCGTCGGCGCCGGAGGACATTTTGCCAATCAAGGACGAATTAGGCGTGCTGGCGCAGGCCGGTCCGCCGCTGGTGACAAGGCCGTCGTTTCTCGCCCTGCAAAGCCTGCCGGTGCTGGCGTTTCTGGCCGCGCTCGTCTGGCGCAAACGCGCGGACTCTCTGGCGAACAATCCACGACTGCGGCGGCAGCGCGCCGTGGCGCAACTCATGGCCAGCGGTATGGACGACTTGAAAAAATACGCGGCGGCGAATCAGCCGGACGAATTTTTCGCCACGCTGTTCCGCCTGCTACAGGAGCAACTGGGTGAACGGCTGGATTCGCCGGCGTCGTCCATCACCGAATCGGTGGTGGAGGAACGGCTGGCGCCACTGGGCGTGCCGGAGTCGGTGTTGTCCAGCCTCCGCGAGCTGTTTCAGTTTTGCAATCAGGCGCGTTATGCGCCGATCCGCGGGAGCGCGGAGTTGAATTCCGTCGTCGGCCAGCTTGAAAAAGTCATTGGCGATCTCCAGGAGTTAAAGACATGAAAAACTGTCTCTCATTATGCCAAATCGAAAAGCGGCGGAAGACCGCCGCAGTCCAGGACGCTGGCACGGCTCCCGATGTTTTCGTTTCGCGCGAAGCGTCTCGGACTGCGCCAGCCCTCTGGCGCTTTGGGATTTTACTGTTCACATTGGTCTTTGCCGGAAACCTTTTTGCGGCGGATGTTGCCACCGAATTCAACACGGCGAACAAATGGTACGCCGAGGGCAAATTCGCCGCCGCCGCCGCCGCTTACGAAAAGATTCTCCAATCCGGCGTCATTTCGCCGGCGTTGTGGTTTAACTACGGCAACGCGGAATTCAAGCTGGGCCAGACCGGCCGGGCCATTGCCGCCTACCGCCGCGCGGAACTGCTCGCGCCGCGTGATGATGAAGTTCGCGCGAATCTGGATTTCGTGCGCAGACAGGTGGATGGCCCGACGGTGCATGGGAGCCGCTGGGAAAATTGGCTTGGCACGTTGACGCTGAATGAATGGACGCTTCTCGCCGCCGCCGCTTTTTGGCTGACGTTCGGTTTGTTCGCGGCGCGGCAGATTCGTCCCGTGTTACGCTCCCGATTGCGCGGGCTGACGGCCGGCCTTGTGATTGTCACCATTTTGTCATGCGCCGGTTTGAGCGCGGCTACGGCGATTCATTTCACAAAACAGACGGCGATAGTTGTTGAACCGGAAGCAACGGCGCGCAGCGGGCCGTTTACCGAAGCGCAGGATGCTTTTAAGGTGCATGACGGCGCGGAATTGGCCGTGCTGAATCGCCGCGAGAATTGGCTGCAAGTGTCGGATGGGTCTGGAAGAATCGGCTGGCTGCCGGCCAGGCAGGTGGAAGTTTTGCCCGGTGCATAAAGATTTTCATGGTGGGGCGAGCGTCCTCGCGAGCCGGAACAATTATCAAGACGGCTCGCCAGTAGTCTCGCCCCACCGGATAAGGTTCGGTTGAACGCATTAAACGGCTTGTTGTCAGATTTTCGTTCACTGGAAAAATTAAGAAAAATGAATACAGGTATTTCTGCAATCAACGACGCGGTAAAAGAGGCCAGCGCCTTTACGCATCCATTGTTCAACGAAATCGGCAAGGTCATTGTCGGCCAGAATTATCTGGTCGAGCGGCTGGTCATCGGCCTGCTCGCCAACGGCCATGTGCTCCTCGAAGGCGTGCCCGGCCTGGCCAAAACACTCTCGGTCAAATCGCTCGCCGCGTGCATCAACGTCAAATTCTCACGGCTGCAATTCACGCCCGACATGCTGCCCGCCGACGTCATCGGCACGCAGATTTACAATCCGCAATCCGGCGGTTTCACCACGCGCAAAGGGCCGATCTTCGCCAACCTGATTCTGGCGGACGAAATCAATCGCGCGCCGGCCAAGGTGCAAAGCGCATTGCTCGAAGCGATGCAGGAAAAACAGGTCACCATCGGCGAGCAGACGTTCAAACTGGAGGAACCGTTTCTCGTTCTGGCGACGCAAAATCCGATTGAGCAGGAAGGCACCTACCCGCTGCCCGAAGCGCAGGTGGACCGGTTCATGTTGAAATTGAAAATCGGCTATCCATCGCGTGATGAGGAGCGACACATTCTTGAACTAATGGCCAAAACCACCGGTACGCCGGTGACGCACGCCGTTGTTGACCCGAAGGACATTCTCAAGGCGCGCGAAGTCATCAATGACATTTACGTGGACGACAAGGTGAAGGACTACATCGTGGATTTGGTCTGTGCCACGCGCGAGCCGGACAAATACAAGATTCAGGTCCGCGACTTCATCCAGCTTGGCGCGTCACCGCGCGCGACCATTAATCTCACGCTGGCGGCCAAGGCTTATGCATTTTTGAAAGGTCGCGGCTACGTGACGCCGCAGGACGTGAAAAGCATCGGCATGGACGTGTTGCGCCACCGTGTCGCCATCACCTACGAAGCTGAGGCCGAGGAAAAAACCAGCGAAACGGTCGTCCAGAAAATCTTTGATGAACTACCTGTGCCATGAGATTTGCAAGGTCGAAGCGGAAAATGGTTTTGCACAAGAGCAAACAAAGAAAATTGAGGTGCGGCCAAAAATTATTTGCGGCAATTGTTTTACTTTGCTCATGCCTAACGGGATTTTCTCAAACAAATTCCTTTTTTCAGTTCGTCCAAGCGCAGAGCGAGCGACGTTACAGCAATGTTCCGCACGAAGTGCTGGCACTTTGGTATGGGTGGTTTGGACAGCCCGAAAATGATGGATGGAAAAGAGTAGAAGCCAATAAGACCGTTGAAATTACGGCGCATCATCCGGTTAAAGGGTCATATAGTTCGCATGATGCCTCTATTATCGACTGGCAGATTGACCAAGCCAAGGCACATGGGATTACTGGATTTGTTGTGAGTTGGTTGGGCAAAGCATCCCGATGGCATGATGATTCTCTGGCATTATTGATTGAGCGTGCCGAAAAAAAGAATTTTAAGATTTCCGTCTATTGGGAACAAAATCGAGACACTGGACGCTACATGGTTCAATTTTCTGTAGATGATTTGACTTATATTTTGAAACGCTACGGAACAAGCAAGGCATTTCTAAAGCTAAATGGAAAACCGGTAATTTTTACTTACGAACGTGTTGAATCGCAGGCACCGCTTGCATCGCTGATGGAAATACTTCAGAAGACAAGAGCCAACGCTGGCGATTTTATTTTAATCGGCCAAGGCTATGAACCGAGCTTGGCCATGTTTTTCGACGGATTACATACCAGTTATGCTAATATGCATCTCGATTTGCTAGCAAATTCAAGACCAGACAAAATCAATCAATTTGAAGCGAACGCGGCCCAGATTTTTAATGAAGGAGCACAATTAACGCGACAGCACTCACACATCGTTTGTCCAATGATTATTCCGGGATTCGATAACACTAAGTCCAGCCCAGCACAAGTCGTAGCACAACGTTACGATGGCCAAACTTATCGGATACTATGGGAAAAGGCTCTCGAAACCAATCCCGATTGGATACTTATCAGTTCATGGAACGAATGGGCGGAAGGAACGGAAATTGAACCGAGTCTTGAAACGAAAGATCAATATCTGCAAATCACCGCTGAATACGCAAAGCGATTTCTTGCCAGCCGGACTGTAAACGTTAGCTCCACAAAAGAACCGCCAGCATTTTGTCCCGGAACTAAAGATGAAATTTATAATGTTTTAAAAGGACAATCGGTAGCCATCCTTTTAACCGGTGGATATTACGATGCGGAATTTTGGGCTGATTATTTGGGTGCAACAGTTCAACGACTTTCGTGGAACGATTTAATTGACACCAAGAAATTCAACGCGAGCATTTTCCCTGTGTTCATTGTCGTTAGTGATGAACATTACAGAAGCAGCATCAAGGTCACAGATGATGTTTCGTCCTCCCTGATTCGTTACTTTCACCAAGGCGGATTTCTTGTAAGCCTGCCAGTCGGAACGTGGCCATTTCTTTACGATGATAGTCGAAAAGGAATTCCTCGCGGCATCACAGATACTTTGGATTTAGGTATAGATAATGGTTTCGATCAACCACCATCTGGATCGGATTTAAAATTTTATGTCAATAGAAAGGCCCTGCTTGGATTGCCTTCCCCTGTTCCTTTTCCAACAAATGGTGATCTCCGTTTTAGGCCGATCAACCATTCCAGAGTTTCTCCTTATGACTTTTACCAGCCGCTTGTGCAATTGTGGGATGGACAAAGACATTTTGAAGGAGACGCTGCCGCTTATGTTGAACATCGCGCTTCAGCACTGTCGCCGGGAAAAAGTATTTACGTCTGGATGCGCACGGCGGAGGCTCTTGGGCCGGATGAATTCTATCCGTCGTTGTATCAATTCATTTCCACAAAATTGAAGCCATCGCCAGCGAGCAATCCATGACTGGTTGAGCATGATTCCCCGCGAAATTCTCAAAAAAATCCGGCAGATCGAGCTGCGCACGAACCGGCTCGTGACCAAATCGTTCGCGGGTGCGTCATTTCAGCCGCCGGCGCAGTCTGGCGGGGTTTTGATTTCCTTGCCAGACGGCAATTATTTTCACGAGCCGCTGCTCTTCCAAAATCGTGAAGAAAATCGAATAAGGCCAGCCGATGATTTTGGTTTTGTAAGTGGTCGGCCCGGCTTTGGGATAACGAAAAGGATCGGAAGTTATCTTTTGAAGGTATTCGTCCAGCACCACGGCGAAACGCCCGCCTACTCCGGCTTCCCGCGCTTCATACCAATCGCCCGCCTGACGCATTTCTTCACGGACATCGGCCTCAATGAGGAGACCAAAACTCATTGCTTGACGCCGTATCGGGCAAACATTTCGGCGCGGAGCGTTTCCCAAGGGATGCCGCGTTCGGGATGCGCGCGAGCATCGGCAGCGCGCCGTTCCAATTCTTCGATTTGTTCCGGCGTGAGTTCGTCGTCAATTTCGTCAACGAATTCACAAATTTTCTCGAAAGCCGTGTGCCGTTCCGCATACGGGAGTTTGCAGAATTGTTCGACAACTTCGGTTACACTCATGCAAGCAATTTACTCCGTTGAACAGAACGCGCAATTGAAAATTCGCCATTCGCCATTCGCCATTTCCCCATGATTCCCCGCGAAATTCTCAAAAAAATCCGCCAGATCGAGCTGCGCACGAACCGCATCGTGACCGAAACGCTCGCGGGGCAGTATCATTCCGTCTTCAAGGGCCAGGGCATGAATTTCGACGAGGTGCGCGAATACCAGCCCGGCGACGACGTGCGCGTGATTGACTGGAACGTCACGGCGCGGATGAACCATCCGTTCATCAAGAAGTTTGTCGAGGAACGCGAACTCACGCTCATGCTCGTCGTGGACGTGAGCGGCTCCGGCCTGTTCGGCTCGCGCGACCAGTCGAAACGCGAACTCGCGGCGGAAATTGCGTCGGTGCTCGCGTTCTCGGCGATTCGAAACAACGACAAGGTCGGGCTAATTCTTTTCAGCGACGAGGTGGAAAAATTCATCCCGCCGCGCAAGGGCCGTGGCCACGTCCTGCGCGTCATCCGGGAAGTTTTGTATTTTCAGCCGCAGCGGCGCGGAACGGATTTGGTGAAGGCGCTGGAATTCATGGCGCGGGTCACGGCGCACCGGGCGATTGCGGTGGTCATCTCGGATTTCATCGCGCCGGATGGCGGCGGCGTTTTGCCGAAATTGACGCAAACCCGGCTGCGCATGACCAATCGCAAGCACGATGTCGTGGCGGTGCAAATCACCGACCGCTACGAACTGGAATTGCCGAAGCTCGGCCGGCTGATTTTGGAAGACGCGGAGACGGGCGACATTGTGGAATTGAACACCGCCGGGGCCGCCGGCCGCGACGCGTTCGCGTTGCGGCGGGAAAAGTCACGCGGCGAAATCGCCCGGCAGTTCCGCACGGCTGGAATTGATTCGATCCAATTGCGGACGGACGAGCCGTATTCGGCGGCGTTGGGACGGTTTTTTGAAAATCGCGAGAAACGGAGGCTGCGCGGATGATTACCAACGCATCAGCTCAAAGTGCGGCTCCGATCGCCAACGACATCCGCGACATCAAACCGCCCATCGCCATATCCAATCCATGGGAATGGGTCTGGTGGACGCTGGGCGCGCTGGCGGTTTTGGCGATTCTGTATTTCGCCTGGCGATACTGGCAAAAGCGGCGTTCACAAATCCCGGTGGAACCGCCCGTGCCCGCGCATATTCGCGCGAAACAAAAGCTCGAGGAAGCACTTGCGCTGATTGCACAGCCGAAGGCTTTTTGCATTCTGGTTTCCGACACGATCCGCGCTTATCTCGAAGGGCGGTTTGACTTTCACGCGCCGGAACGCACCACCGAGGAATTTCTGCATGAACTGCAAGCCACAGATTTGTTGTTGCCCGAACAAAAGGCGAGTCTCGGCAAATTTCTGGAAAGTTGCGATCTGGTCAAATTTGCCAAATATGAACCGGGCGAACCGGAGTTGCGCGAATTGCACGGCTCGGCGGTCCGGTTGGTTGAGGAAACCGAACCGAAGGAAGTCCAAAGTCCAGAGTCCAAAGTTCAAAGTCAAATGATGTCCGTATGACCTTTGCGCATCCCTATCTCTTGCTGCTGCTGTTGCTGTTGCCGGTGCTGGCGTGGTTGAAGGGACGGCGCGGCCAGCCACCGGCGTTTCTGTATTCATCCGTGCGGCTGGTGGAAGGATTAACCGGCGTGCGCCGATCACGAGCAGGCGCGTTTTTAATGTCATTGCGCTGGCTGGTGCTGGCCTTGTTTATTATCGCACTGGCACAGCCGCGTTTGATGAAAAGTCGGACAACTGTCAAGGCGAGCGGCATTGATATCATGGTGGCTCTCGATATGTCGGGCAGCATGGTCTCGGAGGATTTCGTCGTGGACGGCAATCGCGTCAATCGTTTCAACATGGCGCGGTCGGTCTTGAAGACGTTCATTGACAAGCGCCCGGACGACCGGATTGGACTGGTGGTTTTTGCAACGCGGGCATTCATCGCCACACCGCTGACGCTGGATCATGATTTTTTGGATGAGGACCTGGATCGTCTGCAGATTGGCGACATCAACGCGAATGCGACGGCTATCGGGGACGGTTTGAGCACGGCGCTCAATCAATTGCGCGCGGTGAAGGCGAAAAGCAAAATCATCATTTTGATGACCGACGGTCAGAACAATTCAGGCAGCGTTGACCCGCTGACAGCGGCGCAGGCGGCGCAGGCGCTGGGCGTGAAGGTCTATACCATTGGTGTCAGCAAGAACGGCATGGCGCCGATGCCCGTCGGCAAAAACCCATTCACGGGCGAAACCGTTTATCAAATGGAGCCGGTGGATGTGGATGAAACCACCCTGAAACAAATCGCCCAGATGACGGGCGGCCAATACTACCGCGCCGACAACGCCGAGCGATTCGAGCAAATCTACGCCCAGATCAACAAACTGGAAAAGACGGAGGAAGTCGTCAACAAATTCACGCAATACACGGAGTTGTTTCCGTGGGTTGTGTCATGTGGATTGGTGTTGTTACTGGCTGAGTTGGCTTTAGCCAACACGTTGTTACGAAGGCTGCCATGAAACTAAAGCTATTACCGATTGCTGGTTGGACAAACTTTATTCCGCGAGGTCTTGGAGTGCGGTGGCCGGCGGGGAACGGGGCTGACGCCGCTTTTCACTCTTTGCTGGCCAATGCAAAAGTGGCGTGTGCCCTCACCCTTCACCCGCCGCAGTCCAAGACGCTATCGCGGCCCCAAAACACGATGTCAATTTAGCGGCATTTTTTGAAAAACCATGCAGTTTGAAAATCCACATCTACTTTGGTTGCTGCTGGCGTTGCCGGCGCTGGCCCTGTTTTTCTGGTGGGCGTCGCGCCAGCGGCAACGATTACTGGCGCAATTTATTCAAACACGGTTGTTGTCCGCACTGACCGTCGGTGTGTCTCCAGTGCGGCGCAAAATCCGGTTGGGTTGCCTGATTCTGGCCGTGGCGTTGCTGATCGTGGCGCTGGCCCGGCCGCAGTACGGATTTGATTTGCAAAAGGTGGAACAGCGCGGTCTGGACATTGTAGTGGCGATTGACTCGTCCAAAAGCATGCTGGCTGAGGACATCGCGCCGAATCGTCTCGAGCGCGCCAAGCTGGCGGCGCTGGATTTGATGCAGCGGGCGAAGCCGGACCGGCTCGGCTTGGCGGCTTTTGCCGGTGACGCCTTTTTGGAATGCCCGCTGACCTTCGACAACACAGCCTTTCAACAATGCGTGCAGACGTTGAATGTGAATACACTGCCGCAAGGCGGCACCGCCATCGCTGCCGCCATTCAGACGGCGCAGCAGGCGTTCAAAGAAAACGACCATTACAAGGTGCTCGTACTGATAACGGACGGAGGAGACAACGACGGTGGCGCGCTGGCCGCCGCACAGGCGGCGGCCAAGGCCGGTTTGAAAATTTTTACCATCGGCGTCGGCACCCCGCAGGGTGATTTGCTGCGGATTACGGACGCCAACGGCAACAGCGATTACATCCGTGACGCACATGGTGATGTCGTGAAATCCAGCTTGAACGAGTCGTTACTGCGGCAAATCGCCGCCGTGGCGGGCGGGTTCTATCTGCCGTTGCGCGGAGCGGACACGATGGCAACTCTTTACGAACGGGGCCTCGCCCCATTGCCTAAATCGGAAGGCGAGGAGCGGCTGATCCGCCACTATCACGAACAGTATCATTGGCCGCTGGCAACGGCGATTTTGTTGTTGCTCATGGAAATGTTTTTGCCGGAGAGGAAACGCAGACGTGAAAATGGCAGGGCCGACCTGCCGGTCGGCCAGGACGCGCGGCAGCGCGTCCCTACCGGTGTAACGATTACGGCGCTCGTTGGTGTCTTGCTGCTGCCGATAGCCGCCAAAGCGTCGCCATCGTCGGCCTTACGCGATTACCAGACGGGCAATTACACCAATGCGCTTCAGGAATTCTCCCGGCTGGCAGAGACGCAGACGAACGACTTGCGTTTGGTCTTCAATGCCGGCGATGCGGCGTATCGGGCCACGAATTTTGACGAGGCGGCTGAGAATTTTGTGGCGGCGGCGTTGTCGCCGGATTTGAAGTTGCAGGAGAAGGCGTTTTACAATCTTGGCAACACGCAGTTTCAACAGGCGAAGTCGGCGAAGGATCTGGACGGCCTCCAGGCAGGCTTGGAAACGGCAGAGAAAAGTTATCAGCACGCCTTGACGCTCGACACCAACGACACCGCCGCCGCCTATAATCTGGCCTTTGTGAGCAATGCCGTGGAGCAGATCAAGAAATTCCGCGCCGAGATCGAGCGGGCGAAGAACGAAGCGGACGCAGCCGTCCGGCGCGCGGAATTTCACCGCGCATTGGAGATTATATTGCCGCTGCAAAAAACCATTGCCGCGAAACAGTTTCAGGATTTTACCAAACGACTGGAGGACATTGATGCCATTGCGACTCCTCATCAGCCTTAGCCTGGCACTGCTGGCCGGGCTGGCCGCGCGCGCGCAAACCGCTGACGATTTTTTCAACAGCGGTGCGCAGTCCTATATTACCAACAACATCCCCCAAGCTTTGGTATCGGTGGAAAATGGGCTGAAACAATATCCCGACAACGTGAAACTGAAAAAGCTGTACGAACTGTTAAAGCAACAGAGCAAGCAACAATCGCAAAACCAACAGTCGCAACAAAACCAGCAGAAACAATCGCAGCAGCAGCGATCACAGAATAGCCAGAAAAATCAAAAACAAGATCAACAGAACTCACAGCAGAACCAACAGCAACAGCAGAACGAACAAAACCAATCCGGCCAGAAAAACGACGAGCAGAAGCAACAGCAGCAAAAGCAAAAAGCAGACGAAAAACAGGCTGGTGAGAACCAACAAAATCAAAACGAACAGGGCCAGCCGTTGAAGACCGGACAAATGACGCCGGAAGAG
>Ga0335085_10001200_pt1 | contig 58742 bp, 37 predicted proteins | sample Lox_Sample_45_FD_206712 | JGI IMG/M metagenome (GOLD analysis project Ga0335085, IMG submission 206712) | Soil microbial communities from Loxahatchee National Wildlife Refuge, Florida, United States - Lox_Sample_4.5 | ecosystem: Environmental > Terrestrial > Soil > Wetlands | place: USA...
GACATGGGAGCAATTGGACTCCGCCGGCTCGGCCTTCTACCAGTCGGGCAGCTATGGCGATGCGGAGGTGCGGTATCGGGCGGCTTTGCAGCAGGCAGAGAGGTTCGCGCCCAACGACGTGCGTCTGGCCGTGAGTCTGAACAACCTGGCCATGGACTACGAGGCGGAAGGCAAATACGCTAAGGCCGAGCCGTTGTTCCGCCGCTCGCTTGAGATTCGTGACAAGCTGCTGGGAGCGCACAGCGCCGCGGCAGCGCTTGCCCGCAACAATCTCGCCGGCCTTTACCAGCTTGAGTCGCGAACTTCGGAAGCCGAGGCTCTGTTCAAGGAGGCTCTGGCGGCCCAGGAGGCGGTGCTGGGAAAAGATTCCCCCGACGTCGCACGCACCGTGAACAATCTGAGCGTGCTCTACAGCAACTCGGGCCGCTATGCGGAAGCCGAGCGCCTGGCCCGGCGCGCGCTCAGCATTGATCAGGCGGCGCTGGGTGGAAACGATCCGGCCATCGCGACCTGCCTGGCTAATCTGGCAGGGGCTGAGATGATGCAGAGCAAAGGAGTGAATGTGCAACCGCTCTACGTGCGCGCGCTCGAAATCACTCAAATGGCCCTCGGTCCGGAGCATCCCCAAGTGGCGGTCATCCTGAACGGACTTGCCGCCTCTTACCAGCAGGAGGGTAACAAAAAGCAGGCCGAAAAGCTTTACAAGCGAGCGCTCGGCATCCAGCAACGCGCGCTCGGGCCGCACAATCCGGCGTTGGTGGTAACGATGGCCAGTCTGTCACGCCTTTACGCCAGCGAGCACAAGCGACGGCAGGCGGAAGCACTCCAGGCAGAAGCGGATGCGATTCTCGGGAAGAATCCGGCGGTGGAATCCCCTTAGCGGGCCTGGCAGAGAGTGGCCAGCCCGCGCTTGCGAGATCCGGCCTGGCGCGGCAGTCGGCTTTGGGGATATTCCGTCTTTTCCGGCAGCCGGTTGAGTCTACTTTGACTCTGGCGGGGGCAACGTGATCGTGACGTCGCGATCGAGCCGCATGCCGATCAGCGATCCTGCCAACAGTGTAGCCTGTTTTCCCTTCGGAATCAGGTAAGCCATGGCGATGCCCGCTCCGGCGGCGGCGATTCCCGGACCCAGACCGCCCGCTGCGGCGCCGACTATGGTAGGTGCAGCGATGAGCACTGCCTGTTCCTTATGCGAGGCGCCCTTGCCCTTCAAATCCCCTTCCGGTCCTACCTTCTCGCTGCCGCCGCTCGTCGACGAGAACACCTCGGTCAGGGAGCCCTGGATCGCCACTTTTTCGCCGCTCGGCATCTCGATGGTGTCAAAGATCACCATGAGGTCGCCGCCCCGGCCGCGCCGGGCCGCCTCTTTGACTTCACTCACGTGGCCGTCCACACGGACTCCCTTCGCGAGCACGTCCTCATCCTCAACGCTGACGGGGTCCAGCAGCGTGGTCAGGACGCGGTCCCCGGGCTTGGCGTTTTTGGAATTCACGCTGCTGTGAAGCTGCAGCTTGAACTCGGTTCCTTCGGGAATCACAATCTGGGTGCCGTTCGGTATGGCCGCGTCGGGTTGGGCGGCCGAGTCCGGTTCCTCAACCGGAGGCTGCGCCGCCTGCCCTGCTTGACCTTGATCCGCCTGCGCGGGCTGTCCCTGATCCGCCTGCCCCGCCTGTGCCGGCTGCGCCTGGTCCGATTGTGGAGCCGGAGCAGGTTGCGTTGCTTGAGCAGGCTGGGCGGACGGGTCTTGCTGATCCTGTGCCCGCAAAAGCGGCGAACCGAGCGCCATCAGCAGCGCAAGGGTGCAGCTTCCGAAAAGCTTCTTATTCATTCTTTATGCCTCAACCAGGTTGTTGCGGTGTTCCCCCCGAGGTCCACCTGCCTCATTTCAACATCAAATAGCAGCCCTCGTCAAAGCAAAATCCCAAGCATCCCCTCGCCGTACGATGCACTCCGGGACCGAAAGGTGGGTCAGGCAATCTGCGGCTTCGGCAGCCGCTAAAACCGCCGCAACAGCGGAGCCGGTATAATTAAGGAGTCGCATCAACCCGGTTTTTGCTCATGCTTCGACGCCTCAGCCCGCTCTTTCCCTACCTTGCCTGCTACAAGAAGCAGTACGTAGTCGGCTTCCTGACGCTTGCTATCTCGCAACTGGTCGGCGTGATTGTCCCGCTGATCATTAAGGCAGGCATCGACGGGCTGTCCCGCTCGGCGCCCGCACGCACGTTGCTGTTCTACGCCGGACTGATGCTCGGCGTGGCGCTCGTCAAGGCCGTCTTCCAATTCTGGATGCGCTGGATTCTGATCGGCATCTCGCGTGATGTCGAATATGATCTGCGCAACGACCTCTTCGCTCATCTCGAGAAGCTGTCGCAGCGCTATTACAACGAGACCCGGACCGGCGATCTGATGTCGAAGCTAACGAACGACCTCAACGCCGTCCGCAATCTCGTCGGGCCGGGAATCATGTACTCGGCGAGCACCTTGGTGATCGGCGTGGCCACGATCGCGCTGATGGTCCATCTCGACTGGCGGCTGACCCTGATGGCTCTGGTTCCGCTGCCGGTGGTTTCGATCCTCGTGAAAGTGTTTGGACAGAAGATTCACGATCGCTTCGAGCGCATCCAGGCTCTCTACTCCGAACTGACCGAGCGCGTGCGGGAGAACCTCTCGGGCGTGCGCGTGGTGCGAGCCTTCCGCCAGGAAGAGCCGGAAATGGCGCTCTTCGACGACATGAACCGAGAGATGGTGCGGCGCAACAAGGGTCTGATCTGGATCTCCAGCTTTCTCTGGCCTGTGCTCGCGCTGATGTTCTCGATCGCTTTCATGCTGATCCTGATCGTGGGCGGGCGGCACGTGCTGGCGGGCCAGATCACGGTGGGAACGCTCGCCGCTTTCAACGTCTATATGATGTACCTCATCTGGCCCATCATCGCGCTGGGCTGGGTGACGAATCTCGTGCAGCGCGGCCTGGCGTCGCTCGCGCGCTTGTGGCACATCTTCCTCGCCCAGCCCGACATCGACGATCGCGCGGCGGCACGGGAGCCTATCAAGTCGATTCGCGGCGAGATCGAATTCCGCAACCTGAACTTCGCCTACAACGGCCGTCCGGTGTTGAAGAACATCAATCTGCACATTCCTGCCGGACGCACGGTGGCCGTAGTGGGCGAGACCGGCGCCGGAAAATCGACGTTGGTCAGCCTGATTCCTCGTTTGTGGGACGCGCCGGAAGGGACTCTGCTGATCGACGACGTTCCGGTGCGGCAGATTCCGCTCGCACTGCTGCGCCGCAATATCGGATTTGTGCCGCAGGAGACGTTCCTGTTCAGTGACTCCATCCTCGAGAACGTCAAATTTGGCGCTCCCGAAGCTACGCTGACTGAAGCCGAACGTGCCACGTCGGTGGCGAACATCCTTCCGGAGATCCAGGACTTTCCCAAGGGATTCGAAACCGTGGTGGGCGAGCGCGGCCTCACCCTATCCGGCGGCCAGAAGCAGCGCACCGCGATCGCGCGCGCCCTGATCCGCGATCCGCGGATTCTGATTCTTGACGATGCTCTTTCGAGCGTCGACACCGGGACCGAGGAGAAGATCCTGCAGGAGCTCTCGGGCGTGGTGGCCGGCCGGACCACGCTGCTGATCTCGCACCGGGTGTCGACGGTGCAGAACGCCGACGAAATCGTGGTGCTGCGGGATGGCGAGATCGTGGAGCGCGGCACCCACGCGCAATTGCTGGCGAACGACGGGTACTATGCGGAGTTGTATCGACGGCAGTTGATTGAGGAAGAACTGGAACTTGAGGCGTGATATCAGGAGTCAGGAGTCAGGAGTCAGAAGTCAGGAGCCAGAGGGAAACGAAGCAAGGAGTGAAACATGGAAGGAAGAGAATCGGCGAAGAGTTTCAGAGATCTCATTGTTTGGAGGAAGGCGCACCAATTCACGCCTACCGTGTACGAGATGAGGGGCCAGTTTCCGAAACATGAGACGTACGGTCTTTCGCAGCAGATGCGCCGTGCTGCGGTATCCGTTCCTGCCAACATCGCAGAGGGTTTCCGCAAGCGGGGACGCCCGGACAAAGCGCGTTTCTTGAACACGGCAGAAGGGTCTCTTGAGGAGAGCCGGTACTATCTCATTCTGGCCCAAGATTTGGGCTACGCGGCCACCGAAGGGCCTATGAGCCTGCTCGAGGAGGTCAGCAAGCTGTTGAACGGCTACTGCCGAGCCATTCTAGCCTCTGCGGCCTAGCTTCGGCCTTCTGACTTCTGACTTCTGGCTCCTGACTTCTATTTTCGGTTATGGCAGACAACTTCCACGAAGAAGAAATCCTCGGTAAGGCGTACGACTCCCGCCTGATGCGGCGCTTGCTCACCTATCTGCGCCCGTACCGCCGCATCGTCGTACTGGCGCTGATCGCCATCTTCTTCTACGGACTCTTGCAGGCTGTTCCGCCTTACCTGATGAAAGTGGAGGTGGACCGGTACCTCGATCCCACGCATCACGCCCAGATTCCAAGCTGGCTCGCGAGCTTCCTCAGTCCCAATCCGATCGTGGGCATTCTGCAGATCGCCCTCGCGCTCTTTCTGCCCAGCGTGGTGCTGACCTTCCTGCTTGAGTTCGGGCAGGACTTTGCCATGCAGTTCGTAGGTCAGAAGGTGATGTACGACCTGCGCAAGCAGATCTTCGCGCACCTGCAACGGCTGGAACTCGCCTTTTACGATCGCAATCCTGTGGGCCGCTTAGTCACGCGCGTCACCACCGATGTCGACGTGATGAACGACCTCTTTGCCTCCGGCGTGGTGGCCATTTTCGGCGACATCTTCACTTTGCTCAGTATCGTCGCCATCATGCTGAAAGTGAACTGGCAACTCGCGCTACTCACCTTCTCGGTGCTGCCGGTGATCGTCGTCGTCACGATGTGGTTCCGCAGGGCGGTGCGCGAGAGCTACCGGCGCATTCGCGTGGCCATCGCGCGCATCAACGCCTACTTGCAGGAGCACCTGAGTGGGATAGCCGTGCTCCAGCTCTTCAACCGTGAGGAGCGCAGCTACCACGAGTTCGAATCGATCAACCGCGTGCACATGGAAGCTTATAAGGACTCAATTCTGGCCTACGGACTCTTCTTTCCTGCCGTCGAGTTCCTGGGCGTGACGGCGGTGGCCATCATCCTGTACGACGGCGGCTTGCGGAGTCTGCACGGCGCGGTTACTGTGGGCACGGCCATCGCCTTCATTCAATACTCGCAGCGCTTCTTCCGGCCGATTCAGGACCTCAGCGACAAGTACAATATCCTGCAGGCGGCGATGGCCAGCGCCGAGCGGATCTTCAAGCTGCTGGATGCGCCCGTGACCATTAGCGATCCCGCGGAGCCGTGGGCGCTGCCGGCGCGTGAGGCGCCGGTCCTTGTCGCAGCCGCCTCAGACGATGGTCATTCGCGGGACGACGGCCATGGCGGCGACGGTCAGTTTCAGGGCAACGGCGACCGCACAGCGGCGGCCGGTGCGCGGATCGAATTCCGCTGCGTGGGCTTCGCTTACGACGGCGTGCATCGCGTGGTCGAAGACGTGAACTTCACCATCGAGCCCGGCGAGACGGTGGCCGTGGTGGGCCACACCGGAGCGGGCAAGACCACGCTCACCAGCCTGCTGCTGCGCTACTACGAAGTGCAGCAAGGTGCGATTCTCGTCGACGGAATCGACATCCGGCAGCTTCGCCTCGCCGATCTCCGGCGCAACTTCGGGCTCGTGCTCCAGGATTCGTTCCTGTTCTCGGGCACCATCGCCTCCAACATTCGCCTGGGCTCCGGGCCGGCATCGCGGCTGATCAGCGACGAGGAAGTACGCGAAGCCGCGCGGCAGGTGAACGCGCTGGGCTTCATCGAGAATCTTCCCGGCGCCTTCGATGAACCCGTAAAAGAGCGCGGCGTGACGCTTTCGGTCGGGCAGAAGCAGCTTCTGTGCTTCGCACGGGCTCTGGCGCATCAGCCGCGCGTCCTGATTCTGGACGAGGCCACGTCGAGCATCGATCCGCAGACCGAGTACCTGATCCGGGAAGCACTCGGCCGCATGCTGGCGAATCGCACCGCGCTGGTGATCGCGCACCGGCTATCAACGATCCAGAACGCGTCCAAGATCGTCGTGATGCACAAGGGCCGCGTGCGCGAGATCGGCACGCACCAGGAACTGCTTGATCGGCGCGGGCTTTACTTCAAGCTCTACCAGCTCCAGTACCGGGACCAGGAGATTCGGGGAGCGACCGCGAGTAGGGAGTAGGCTGGCCAAATAGCCCGGTCACGAATCGGCGGTTTGACAAAGCGCCGGCTGCGCCCCAGAATGAACGTTAGCTGCGTTCAGAAGTTTGCCGGGTTTTGACCGCCTAGTTCCAAGGCTTCAATGAGCAAACGAATACATCCCCAAGATGTAATGAAGGCCCTCATCGACGTGCGCGATCCGGCCGGACGCGGCATCGTTGCGCTGGGCTGTGTGAAAGGCGTGGAGATCGGCGAAGGACGCGTGTCCGTCGCCATCGAGCTGCCGCCGCCGATCACCGTCACTACACCTGACGGCCAGCAGTTGCTGCGTGCCATTCACGAAGCTGTCGAGGCGTTGGACGCTGGTACCGTCGAGATTCACGTGGCGCGCCCCACCCAACCCGAACCCGCCGGCGCCTCGGGGCCCGCGACGGCACCGGGCGCAGGGCATGGCAGCGCGCCTGCCCAGGCTGCAGGCTCCGCGCCAAAGCTCGCGCCGGGCGTCAGGACCACAATTGCCGTGGCGAGCGGAAAAGGCGGCGTGGGCAAATCGACGGTTGCCGCCAATCTGGCCGTCGCTCTGGCCTCCGCCGGCCGCAGCGTGGGCTTGATGGACACCGATGTCTATGGGCCAAGCGTACCGATGCTGGTCGGCGCGCGTCGTAACCCGGAGGTTGTGCAGGGCAAGATCGAACCCCCCGTAGAGCACGGCGTAAAGATCATCTCCATGGGCTATTTCCTGCCTAAAGACGAGGCCGTGATCTGGCGCGGCCCCATGCTGCACAAGACTGTGCAGCAGTTTCTGGGCGACGTGCGCTGGGGCAATCTCGATTATCTGGTGATCGACCTGCCGCCTGGGACTGGCGACATCCAACTCAGCCTCTGCCAGACGGCGTCGCTGACCGGAGCCGTGATTGTCTCCACGCCACAAGATCTGGCGCTGACGGTCGCGTCCAAAGCCATCGCGATGTTCCAGAAGCTCAACGTTCCCATACTCGGGATCGTCGAGAACATGAGCTATCACGTGTGCAGCCAGTGCGGGCATCGCGAGGACATCTTCGGGCACGGCGGCGCGCGTGCCGCGGCCGAGCGCCTGGGATTCCCTTTCCTCGGCGAGATCCCGCTGGATCTGCGCATCCGCACCGAGAGCGATCGCGGACAGCCCGTAGCGCTGGATGGCGCGACGCCTCAAGGCAAAGCATTCCGCGATGTAGCTATGGCGCTCGAAGCCGAGTTGGCCAAGATGCAGCTTCCGGAAGAAATCGTGATTGAGTGATTGCGTGATTGAGCCAATGACTCAATGGTTCAATGAATCAATTCTGCACCTTTCTCTATGCTGTTGGTTCCTAGAAAAGTAACGCTCGCGGCTGAGACCAAGTCCCTCGCCATCGAGTGGTCGGACGGCCATCGCAGCCTTTATCCTTACGACTATCTCCGCGAGAAGTGCCCCTGCGCGACGTGTACGGACGCGCACGGCACCGGATCGCGTCCCACGGCGCGGCCCGCAGGCGCATTGTCGAGCGTGCTGCCCATATTCGAAGAGCCGCTGAAGCCTGTGAAAGCCGAGGCGATAGGCCGCTATGCGCTAGGCATCACCTGGAGCGACGGTCACTCGACGGGAATCTACAGCTTCGACTATCTGCGAGGGCTGTGTCCTTGCGGCAAGTGCAATCAGGGGCCAGGGACTATGTTAGGGACCAAGGACTGAGGAGTAGCGGATCAGCGTGTAGAGCTCTGGGATTCGCTGTCGCCATCTCCCGGCTGTGAACCGCCGACTGCCTGCTGTTCGCTGTCGACTGTGAACTGTTGACTGCTGTCTGGACCATTTTCGTGAAAGACCTGCGCGTGGAGTGGCGCAGCCGCGAGGCGCTGAGCGCGATGTGCGTTTTCGGCCTCCTGGTGGTCTTTCTTTTCAATTTCTCATTTAACACCGGGCGCGAAGAGTCCCTGCGCATGCTGCCGGGCCTGCTCTGGATCGCATTCGCGTTCGCCGGAATCCTCGGATTCAATCGCTCGTTCGCTGCCGAGCGCGAGAACGGATGTATCGAGGCCCTGACCCTCGCGCCCGTCGATCCCGGCGCGATCTTCGCAGGAAAGCTCCTGGCGAACCTCGTGTTCCTCGGCCTCGCCGAGGCTGTGGTGGTGTTCGCGTCCGCGCTCTGGTATAACTTCTCCTTCATTCCGGCTCTGGGATCGTTCTGCGCGGTCGTGCTGCTGGGGACGCTGGGCTATGCCGCCCTCGGCACGATTTTCGGCGCCGTCGCGGCCAACACGCGGATGCGCGAAGTGATGCTACCCGCGCTCCAGTTCCCTGTGGCATTCTGGATCCTGGTGCTGTCGAGCGACGCTTGCGCGGACGCGCTGCGCGGCGCCCCTGCGGCAACGGTTCGCGGCGGAATTGAGCGTGTCGGCGCAGTAAGCCTGGTGTTCACGGTCGCGTCGTTTCTGCTTTTCGAGTATGTGTTGGAAGAATAGTCCTTGGTCACTGGTCCTTAGTCCTTAATCATTGGCCCCTGGCCCTGATGGCTCGGAGTGCGGGCGAAGGACCAAGCAACAAGGGACTAAGGACGGCGGACCAAGGACTAAGAACGAAGAACGATGAAAAGCAAGTTCCCCATGAACGTCCACCTCACCATCTGCCTCGCCTGGATGGTGGTCGCGCTGTACCTCATCTTCCTTTACGCCCCCGAGGAAATGACAATGGGCGAGGTGCAGCGCATCTTCTACATTCACTTTTCGCTGGCCATGACGGCGCTGTTTGGATATTTCTTCGTTTTCATCGGCAGCATCGGTTACCTCTGGAAGCGCTCGCGGGCGGCTGACGATTTCGCCGTGGCAACCGCCGAAGTTGGATTCGTCTACTGCTGCGGCGTGCTGGTTACCGGGCCGCTCTGGGCCAAGCCTGTCTGGGGCATCTGGTGGACCTGGGACGCGCGGCTCACCTCGACGTTCATCCTCTGGCTGCTCTATATTGCCTACATGATGCTTCGTGCTTATGTGAGCAGCCCCGGGCGTGTGGAGTCGCTGGCGGCGGTGGTGGGCACGCTGGGCTTTATCACCTCCATCGTGGACTACATGGCGATTCGCTGGTGGCGCACTCAACATCCGCAACCCGTCATCGGTGGGGGATCTGATTCTGGTCTCGAACCGAGCATGTGGCTGACGACTTTCGTAACGTGGGGCGCGCTCTTGTGCCTCTTCTTTTACCTGGTACGGCTGCGCACCGGAATCGCGCGCGCCCGCCGGGCGATCAGTCTCGGGCGCCAGCAGGTGGCCATGCTGTAGCGGCGCTCTATGCGCGACCGGCTTCTTTCAATCAGATCGAGTGTTGCATATGAATGCCGGAATATGAGCGCTGGCTTTAATCAGGACGACCGGCGCTCATAGAGCGCCGCTACAGCAAGGAGCATCGTGGTTAACAAGTATTTATTCGCGGCGTACGCTTTCGTCTGGATCATCTTCATGGTCTATGCCTGGAGTCTCTCGCGGCGGCAGTCGCGACTGATAAAGCAAATGGAAGAGCTAAACGCCGGGCGCGAACCCCGCGAGCAGGTGAGGGACTAGCCAGGCGTCTTCCCAACGAGCTTCAGAGCGGGTGGCAAGCCCCGCTCCTGCACCGAATCTGCTTTCCTGCTACTAAGGCTCGGACGACTGCATCAACTCTTCAGAGGAGGATCGAATGCAGCTTGGAATGATCGGCCTGGGACGCATGGGCTCGAACATGGTAAAGCGCCTGCTGGCGCGCGGTCATGAGTGTGTCGTATTCGATACCCAGAGCGGCCCCGTCGAGCAACTTGCCAAGGCGGGCGCGACCGGAACGACATCGCTGGACGATTTCGTGACCAAGCTGCGCGTACCCCGCACCGTCTGGCTGATGGTGCCCGCGGCCGTCGTCGACTCGATGATCGAGAAGCTGGAAACGCGGCTCCGGAACGGCGACACCATCGTTGATGGCGGCAACTCCTATTATCGCGACGACATTGACCGCGCGGATGGGCTGAGGTCACGCGGCCTGCACTACGTGGACGTTGGCACCAGCGGTGGCGTGTTCGGCTTGGAACGCGGCTATTGCCTGATGATTGGCGGCGAACCTGAAATTGTGCAGCGCCTCGATCCCATTTTCTCCGCGCTCGCGCCCGGCCGCGATGCGGCGCCCCCGACACCGGGCCGCGAGCCCGGCCAAGGCACGGCCGATCAAGGGTATCTCCATTGCGGGCCGAACGGCGCCGGCCATTTCGTCAAAATGGTTCACAACGGCATCGAGTACGGAGTGATGGCGGCCTACGCGGAGGGCTTGAACATCCTGCGCCACGCCAATGTGGGCAAGAGCACACAGGAGATCGACGCCGAGACGACGCCCCTGCGCGATCCCAGATACTACCAGTTTGACTTGAATCTGGCCGAAGTTGCCGAGGTCTGGCGGCGCGGCAGCGTCATCAGTTCGTGGCTGCTCGATCTGACGGCCGCGGCGCTGCACAAGAGCCCGCAGCTCGAGGAGTACGAAGGACGCGTTTCCGATTCCGGCGAAGGCCGCTGGACATCCCTGGCGGCCATCGATGAAGGCGTGCCGGCGCCCATACTGACGTCGGCTCTGTACTCTCGCTTCAGCTCTCGCGGTCAGGACGAGTTCGCCAACAAAGTCCTCGCCGCGATGCGGTTTGCCTTCGGCGGTCACCTCGAAAAGAAATAGATCCCAGGAGCTCTCATGCCCGATCATTCCGATGCTCTCGTGCTGTTCGGCGCCTCGGGCGACCTCGCCCACAAGAAGATTCTGCCCGCGCTTTACAAGATGACCTGGCGCGGGAACCTCGATGTGCACGTGATCGGCGTGGCCCTGTCAAACTGGGATCGCGACAAGTTCATCGCGCACGCGCGGGATGCCGTGCAGCAACACGTCGGCGCCGTCGATGAGGCGGTTTTCACTCGCTTCGCTTCGTTGCTGGAGTATATCGATGGCGACTATCGTGACAAGCAGACCTTTCAGAACCTGCGCGACCTCCTGGGAAACGCGACGCATCCTCTCTACTACCTCGCCATTCCGCCGAGCATGTTTGAGCAGGTCACCCAGAATCTCGACACGTCAGCCTGCGCCGAGTGCGCGCGCGTGGTGATCGAGAAGCCCTTCGGCCGCGATCTGGCCTCGGCGAAGAAGCTCAATGCCGATCTCGCCAAGGTCTTTCCAGAGTCGAACATCTTCCGCATCGACCACTATCTCGGCAAGGAAACCACTCTCAATTTTCTCTTCTTCCGCTTCGCGAACGCGTTTCTCGAACCGATCTGGAATCGTAACTTCATCAGCAGCGTTCAGATCACCATGGCCGAGAATTTCGGCGTACAGGGGCGCGGAAAATTCTATGAGGAATCCGGCTGCATCCGCGACGTGGTGCAAAATCACATGATGCAGGTCGTGGCCTACCTCGCCGCGGAACCTCCCGCGGCGGGCGCGCCGGACGCGTTGCGCGACGCGCGCAGCAAAGTTTTGCACGCCATCCGGCCGCTCAGCCCCGACGACTTGGTGCGCGGGCAATTCAAAGGCTACCGCAAGGAGCCCGGAGTGGCGCACGATTCCCGCGTGGAGACTTTCGCCGCCGTTCGCCTCTACATCGATTCGTGGCGCTGGGGCGGGGTGCCGTTCTACATCCGCTCGGGCAAGTGCCTGCCCGTGACCGCGACGGAGGTCATGGTGATGCTCAAGCGCCCTCCGCAGACGCTCTTCGGCGATTTGTACATGCCGCAGGGCGACAATTACGTGCGCTTCCGGCTGAGTCCGGACATCGCCACCGCCATCGGCGCCCTGGCGAAGCGTCCTGGAAGCTCCGATACCGACCAGGTTGAGTTACTGGTGGCGCGCAATCCCGATCCTGAGGATATGGAAGCGTACGAGCGATTGCTATGGATGGCGATGCAGGGCGAGTCCACCCTGTTTGCGCGGCAGGACGCAGTCGAGGCCGCCTGGCGCGTGGTCGACCCCATACTGAACACTTCAACGCCGCTCTACGAGTACGATCAAAACACCTGGGGCCCGAAAGAAGCCGATCACATTGTGCTGGATGGCGGCTGGCACAATCCGGAGCCAACGCTGTCCAGCGTCAGCGAGAAGGAACGCAGCTAGTTCAGATTCCGCCGCCGCGGCGAAACCGGCGCGTGCTCCTCGCGCAGAGGTTCCGTCGTGCGACGTTCCGCGGGCGCAGGATCCGGCACGCGGCGTTCCGCAAAGAAGCCCAATTCCTCGCTGCGGTTGATCTTCTTCAGGGCATAAAGGCCTTCCAGGATGAATTCCGCGCCCGCGACGCCCAGCGCTGGATCGGCATCGCGCTCGATTTCGAGCTTATCGGTCTTCTCGAGCAGCCCGTGGATGTTCTCGATCTGACGATACACCTCGCGCACCGGCGCGTCTGCCGCGTATTTCAAAGTGCCGCCCAGCTCGAACCACTGCACCACGCTCTGCATGGGCACGCCGTCGAAGTGCTTCTTGAAGACGCGCGCTGTGGCCTGGCGGATGATCTCGCGCGCCACGGTATCGGCCCCCTTCAGCTCGCCTTCATATTCCAGCTCGAACTTGCCCGTGATGGAAGGGAGCGCCGCGTAGATGTCCACCAGGCGTGCCACGGCATGGCTCTCTTTGTTGCGCAGAGCGCGTTGTTCCGCATTCGAGACCACGTTTTCCAGCGCCGAGATGGGCAGACGCTGGCTGACGCCGCTGCGCTTGTCGATCTTCTTCTCCTGCCGCGCCTCGAACGCGATGCTCTCGATGATTTCGCGGACGAATTCCGGCACCGTGAGGCGCTCCGTTTCCGGACGTTCTGTCCAGGCCTCCTGCGCCGTGATGGCCATGGCGTGCTCAAGCGTCGCCGGATAATGCGTGCGGATCTCCGACCCGATCCGATCCTTCAGCGGCGTGATGATCTTGCCGCGCGCCGTGTAGTCCTCGGGGTTGGCGGTGAAGACGAGCATCACGTCAAGCGGAAGTCGAACCGGGTAGCCTTTAATCTGGACGTCGCCTTCCTGCATGATGTTGAACAAGCCGACCTGAATCTTGCCGGCGAGGTCCGGCAGCTCGTTGATGGCAAAAATGCCGCGATTGGCGCGCGGCAGCAGGCCGTAATGGATCGTCAGCTCGCTGGAAAGTGCGTGTCCGCCGCGTGCCGCCTTGATGGGATCGACGTCGCCGATGATATCGGAGATGGTCACGTCCGGCGTCGCCAGCTTCTCGACGAAGCGATGATGGCGCTGCAGATAAGCGATCGGCGTCGCGTCGCCCTGCTCCTGCAGCCGATTCTGACAATCGCGGCAGAGCGGCCGGAAAGGATCGTCGTGAATCTCACAGCCGGCGACGTACGGCATCTCGTCGTCGAGCAGCCCGATCAGCGATCGCAGAATGCGGCTCTTGGCCTGACCGCGAAGGCCAAGCAGGATGAAGTTGTGCCGGGAAAGGACAGCGTTGGCGATCTGGGGGATCACGGTATCGTCGTAGCCCACGATGCCGGGGAAAATTGTCGCACCGGACTGCATTTTGCAAATCAGATTCGAGCGCAGTTCTTCCTTCACGCTGCGCGAGCGCGAACCAGACTGTTTGAGTTCACCGAACGTATGAGCTTTTACCATGGCTCATTATACCCGAAGCGGGTCGGGGCTCAGGTTCAGAGGGCAGGAGCCAGCGGTCAGAGACTTGGGCCTGCGTTCGGGCTTCGATACGCTTTGCCTCCCCTGGGGATCCGTCTAGCTGCTAGCGGCTACCCACTGCCCCTGGTCCCTGATCGCTTAGCCCTGGGTTGACCCCGGTGCGTCACTGATCTGGCCCCTGATCGCCCGGAATGATGTGTCCGTTGCCCGACGCCTTCACGCGCGCGCGTTCGCGTCGCTCCAACGTGGGGATGAGCTTTTCCATGACGCCGGCCAGGCGCCGCAGCCGCTCGCGCTCGTCGCGCATCACCAGGACTTGCTGCTTGAACTCCAGGCCGATCGGCAGCGACGCCGCGATCTCGAACGACAGCCGTCGAAACTCGCGCTCGAGTTCCGCGGGATCGGCGTTGATCTCGAGCCGCTCAAGCACATTGCGGAAGAGCGTCCGGGCATGCTCCACGTCTGGCGTTTCGGGCGCGGCCGATTCTTCGTCGTCGAAAAAAGCCACTGCCGCCCGCAGGTACGATCGTTCATCGTTGGTGAAAAGCACCTCGAAACGCCGCCGCCCGACTACCAGGATGTCCAGTCTGCCGTCCTCATAACGACGGATCACTTGCTTGACACCCGCGGTGCACCCCACTCGCTGCGCGTGCTTGCCGCGCAAGTAGACGACGCCAAACTCAGCTTCTGTGGGCGCAAGGTCGCGCTTCTCGAGGCACTCGCCGATCATTTCTTTGTAGCGATCTTCGAAGACGTGCAGGGGCACAACTTCGTCCGGCACCAGGACCATTTCGAGAAGGAAAAGGGGCAAGAGGAATTCGTCCATACTGACCCGGCGATTATATCACCGCGGGCTTTCGAGTTCTGTGACGAGGCTGGCGCCCGCGGATTGTGGTGCACGCATCTTGCGCGCTCTCTCAGTCCAATCCCACTTGATGCAGGCCGGAAGCCTACAACGCAACCTGAGATACACTGGCAAGGAACGTATGCGCGCCCTGAGAACACCGGTCATCCTGCTTCTTGCGGTCTGCACGACCAGGACGTTGCCGCCTCGCGCGGCGGCGATTTTCGCTGCAACGCGCGCCGTGGTGGACGAGACCCATCGCCAGGTGATGGTTCCCGAGCACCCGCAACGTATCGTGTCGCTCGCGCCGAGCATCACCGAGACACTGTACGCGCTGGACCAGCAGGACAAACTCGTCGCTGACACCGATTATTGCGACTACCCCGCCGCAGCCACCCAAAAGCCGCACATTGGCGCCGTACTGAATCCCAGCATCGAGCGTATCGTCGCCTTGAAGCCGGACCTCGCGATCGGCAGCGCGGAAGCCAATCGCCGCGAAACCGCCGATCAACTGGAGCACCTCGGGATTCCGCTCTACGGCTTGTCCGACAAGAGCGTGGACGACGTGCTGAAGTCGATCCGCGATCTCGGCGCGCTGCTGGATTCCAAGACCCAGGCGAATGCGCTCGCTTCCAGCCTTGAAGATCGCGTGCAGTCGGTCGAGCACCGCGTCGCCGGACTGCCGCCTCCGCGCGTGCTTTTTGTCACCTGGTATCAGCCGCTGATTACGATCGGCGCTCACAATTTCGTGGCGGACGTCATCCGGCGCGCCGGCGGCCAGTCGATCTCGGACGACTTGCCCGGCGAGTGGCCACGCCTCAGCCTCGAAGTCGTTCTCGCGCGCCATCCGGACGTGATCCTGCTGCCGCGGTCGCACAACTACACGCCGTCGCTCGAAGATCTGAAGCGGCTGCCGGGCTGGCGCGACCTCGCTGCCGTCAAATCGGGCCGCGTCTACTTCATCTCCGATACGATCATTCGTCCCTCTCCGCGCCTTATAGATTCGCTCGAAGAGGTCGCACAAATCTTGCATCCGAGGGACAACAGATCGGCCATAGCCCGCGATTCGCTCCCGAGTCCCGAGTCCCGAGTCCCCAGCCCCGACGCCCGACACCCGATGCCCGATTCTCCTCTTGCCCGCACGGAGCCGCTGGAATGAGCCTGCCCGCGACCCGGCGCAACGTCTTGAGCGTGGCGCTTGGCCTTGCCACGTTGCTGCTGATCACGGCACTGGCGGCGCTTGCGCTCGGCGGCGTTCATCTCTCGATCGCCCGCGTGTGGAACGGTCTTCTCGGCCGCGGCGGGGATTCCGAGGCGCTCGCCATCGTTCGCGACCTTCGGCTGCCGCGCGTCCTGCTGGCGGCGTTGGTGGGCGCGGCGCTCGCGGTCTCGGGCACTGCACTGCAGGCGCTCCTGAGGAATCCGCTGGCCGACCCTTATGTGCTCGGCATCTCGAGCGGCGCGGCGCTGGGCGAGATCCTGGCGCTCTGGCTCGGCGGATTGTGGGCGGCAGCAGCGCCGGCGATGGCCTTTGCGGGAGCCGTCGCCACCACGGCCTGGGTCTATCTCCTCGGACGCCGCGGCGGACGACTCGCCAGCTACACGCTGGTGCTCGCAGGTGTGATCACGGCATCGTTCCTCTCCGCCGTGATCCTCTTCATTCTCACCCTGCTTTCTACGCGCGACGTTCGCGGCACAGCGTTCTGGCTGATGGGCGATCTCAGCGTGATCACCAATGCGCGCATCGGGTGGCTCGCGCCTGCCGTCGTGCTGGCCATCGCCGCGCTCTACGCTTTCGCCAAGGACCTGAACGTACTCTTGCTCGGCGACGTGGAAGCGGCGCACCTCGGCGTTCCAGTGGCGCGCGTGGAGACGCTCGTCTTTCTTCTGGCTTCCCTGCTGACCGGACTCGCCGTCTCGGTGAGCGGCACGATCGGATACCTCGGCTTGCTGGTGCCGCACCTCGGCCGGATGCTTGTGGGCAGCGACCATCGTCTGCTGTTGCCGACCGCGGCGCTGGGCGGCGCGACCGTCCTGATTCTGGCGGACACGCTGGCGCGAACGGTGGTGGCGCCGCTCGAATTGCCGGTAGGCGCGGTGACGGCAGTCGCGGGCGCGCCGGTGTTCATCTATCTTCTCCGCCGCGCGGCAGGATGAGGACGCGAGTGACGAGTCACGAGCAGGGTATGGGATTCACGCCCAATCAGGGCGCATTTCAAGGAGATCGCCTCTCCGTTGATGCCGTGTCGTTCTGGTATCCGCATTTCAAGCTCGGTCCCGCGAGCTTCGAGGCGCGGCCCGGCGAAGTGGTCGCCATCATCGGACCGAACGGCTCGGGCAAGTCCACGCTGCTTGACGTCGCGAGCGGCCACCTCGCGCCTGCGTCGGGCAAGGTCACGCTCGATGGCCGCGACCTGCACGCGATGCCCGCAGCGGCGCGCGCCCGCCTGGTCGGAATCGCGCGGCAAGACACTCCGCTGCTGTTCTCGTTCACGGTCCGCGAGTTCATCCGTCAGGGCCGACATCCGCACGTCGGTCGACGGCTCTTCGAGACGGGCGAGGACGAGCGCTGGGTCGATTGGGCCGCCTCCGAGACCGCGCTCGAGCCGCTCTGCGATCGACGCGTGTCCGAGATCAGCGGCGGCGAGTTCCAGCGCGCCGTGCTCGCGCGGACACTCGCGCAACGGCCGCGTCTGCTGCTGCTCGACGAGCCCACGGCCAACCTCGACATCGGCTACCAGATCGAGATGCTGGCGCTGCTCCGCCGCCTCGCGGCTGCGGAACGCTTGATGGTCGTCATCGTGACGCACGAGCTCAACCTGGCCTCGGAGATGGCCGACCGGATCGTGCTCCTCGACGCCGGACGCCTGGTGCGCCAAGGCGCGGCGGACGACGTCCTGGAGGCTACAGAGTTGAGCCGAGCGTTCCACACCCAGGTTGCGGTCGATCGGAACCCCTCGAGCGGACGCCCGCGCGTCACATGGGTAACTTTCCCCCACACCGGCTCGCGTGGACAAGCGCCAAGTAGCTGATTTACAAGGACCGTCCGCGGAGCCTGGGTTCGCTTCCCTATACACTAAGTGAGAGTAATATATTGATTCTAAAAGAGATGGCCCGCAGTGCCGGTCCCGCATTGGGTTCCGGTGGGTTTGCTTCGTCAGGCCGATCCCTGTAACCAACTGATTCATAATGTGTTGTGGGTTTGCTTCCTCAGGATTTTAGAAAAAAATCGCAGTTCAGGGGTCCTGGCGAGTAGCGGTCCGAGCCGGAACGAGTTGCTCACAGGTGTAGCCTCTATTAAACGCCACGGAGCGGCGAGCAGAAAAGGCCGACAGGGCCGCAATCGAGGCGTCCGTGTCCGGGTTTGCGGCAGGCAGGAACATCGAAGGGTACCCATAGCCCACAAGTGCTACTAGCCCTTATAGGCAAAAACGGGTAATGAAGTCAATAGCGGAAACACCTTAGTTGGCGGGTTCTTAAGCATGAGAGTTCTTGGTCGTCAATTGGCCTGTCAATCGTCAGTTGGAACTGAGTTGCAGAACTGTTTCGCGGACTGGGAGCTGATTACTGCCGAGTGCCGACTGACTACTGCCTGCTGCCGACTGACTCCCTCGCCAGCCGCATCAATTCCGGAAAAAGCGCTTCCACTTGCCGCCGAGTCTCTTCCTTGCTCCCTGACGTGTCGATCACGTAATCGGCGCGGCGGCGCTTCTCGTCCGCCGGCATTTGGGCCTGGATGCGGCGCTCCGCTTGCTCGCGGGTGAGCGCGCTCTTGCCGAGCAGGCGTTCGAGCTGCTGCTCGGGGCGGCACCAGACGACGATCACTTTGAGGAATCGCGACTCGATGTGCGCCTCGTAGATGAGCGCCGCGTCGGAGATCACGATGGCGGCGGGATCTTCGGCGTGATAGGCCGCCACGAGTTCGTTGCGGCGCGCCATGATGGCGGGATGGATGATGGCATCGAGGGCGGCGCGCCCGTCCGGGTCGGCAAAGACGATCTCACCGAGGCGCCCGCGATCGATCTCGCCGCCGACATTGAGAATTCCGCGGCCGAAGCGGTTCACGATCTGCGCGTAGACCGCGGTTCCCGGTTGGAGCAGCTCATGCCCGAGCTGGTCGGCGTCGATGATCTTCGCGCCGAGCGAGCGAAACATCGCGGCCACGGTGCTCTTGCCGGAAGCAATGCCGCCTGTGAGGCCGAAACTTGGCATCATCAAACAAGTGGCGAGTGGCAATTGGCGAGTGGCGGGAAGCGAGTGACGAGGGACGGTCACACGCCGCTTGCCACTCACGACTAGCCACTCGTTGCCTGCCCCTGATCTTTCGCTCTTCTAAGCCGCGCCGCCCGCACGGTGTTTGACATCAGCATGGCGATGGTGAGCGGTCCGACGCCGCCGGGCACAGGAGTATAGGCTCCGGCGCGCTCGCGCATGTCCTCAGGCTGGACGTCGCCGATCAGCACCGAGCCTTTGGATTCCAGCTTGCGCAGCGGCTCGGAGGGATGGTGAAACGCCCGCCGCACTTCATCGGCAGTTGTCAGGCGGTTCATTCCGACATCGATCACGGTCGCGCCCTGCCGGATGAAATCCGCAGTCACGAAGGCCGGACGGCCCATCGCCGCCACCAGAATGTCGGCCTCGCGCGCCACGGAGGGGAGATCGCGCGTCCGCGAGTGGCAGATGGTGACGGTGGCGTGCTGGTGCAGGAGCAGCAATGCCATCGGCTTACCCACAATGTCGCTTCGTCCTACCACTACGGCGCGCGCGCCGGCGATGGGAATCTGGTGGCGGCGCAGCATCTCCATGATTCCCGCGGGGGTGCAGGGCACGAGATTCGGACGCCCGGCCACCAGCCGTCCAACATTAGTGGGATGGAAGCCGTCCACGTCCTTGGCGGGATCGACGGCCTCCAGGATACGGCGCGTGTCGATCTGGGGCGGCAAGGGAAGCTGCACGAGGATGCCGTCGATCTTGTCGCAGCGGTTCAGGCTCTCGACCAGATCCAGCAGCTCGTCGGTGGTCATCGTCGCAGGCCGCTCAATCTTCTCGCTGTAGAGTCCAAGCGACTCGCAGGACTTTACCTTGCTGCGGACGTAGATTTGCGAAGCCGGATTCTCGCCCACCAGCACCGCGGCGAGACCCGGCGTGATCCCGCGTGCCTTCAAGGCGGCGATTTCCCCGGCCAGCTCCGCCTGAATTTCGTCGCGAATCCTCAGGCCATCAAGTATGGTTGCGTTCATTTTTTTTAATCCTTCAATATAGGATACTCGAAGCTGTACAGTAAATTGTGTCCTGAGACACACGATCGAGCCGACCATGAACAATCAGTCCATCGCCGATTCTCCCGTTCTGGCACGCTTCCGGGTGCTCGAGCGCACCGCGCCGACCCGTCCGGCAATCACCGACATTGACGCCACAGTGGCCGCCGCGTTGGATGAAGCCGGCATTGATCGCCGCGGGCTGGACGGACGCAGCATCGCTGTGGCGGCGGGCAGCCGCGGCATCGCCAGCCTGCGCGAAGTCGTGCGCGGCGCCTGCCGGTGGCTCGGGAGTCACGGGGCGCGTCCCTTTGTGTTTCCGGCTATGGGCAGCCATGGGGGCGCCACCGATGCCGGCCAGCGCCAGGTGCTGACCGATTACGGCGTCACGCCGGAGTATGTGGGCGCTGAAGTGCGATCGTCCATGGCGGCGGTGGAGATCGGCTCGACGCCGGAAGGCTTCCCGGTGTTCATGGACCGCAACGCGTGGGAGTCGGACGGAGTGCTGGTGATCAACCGTGTGAAGCCGCACACGGGCTTCTCCGGACGCGTGGAGAGCGGCCTCGCCAAGATGATGACCGTGGGCATGGGCAAGGAGCGCGGCGCGACCAACTTTCATCGCCTGGCGGCCCGGCACGGATACGAGCCGGTGGTCCGCGCCGTGGCCGGGACCGTCCTGGGCACAGGGAAGATCCTGGCGGGGCTGGCGCTCGCGGAGAATTCGCGGCACCAGTTGGCTGCGATCCGTGGCGCGAGACCAGACAATTTGCTGGCGGTGGAAGAGCAGACGCTGGCGCTCGTGAAGACGATGCTGCCGCGACTTCCGTTCGCCAAGCTCGACCTGCTGGTGGTGGACGAAATAGGGAAGAACATCAGCGGCAGCGGCATGGACACGAAAGTCATCGGACGGGGCATCCCGTTCGCGCCGGGCGAAGCGCCCGAGATCAAGGTGATCTATGCACGCGACCTCACCGAAGAGAGCGCCGGCAACGGGCTGGGCGCGGGCCTGGCCGACATCATCCACGAGCGTCTTTACCGGAAAATCGACTTCGCCAAGATGCACGTCAACGGACGCGCGTCGCTGCATCCAATCGTCTCGGTCGTGCCCATGTGGTTTGGGACCGACCAAGCCGCGCTCGAGTTCGCGGTCCGCGTGCTCGGGAGTCCTGAGCCGGACCAGCAGCGGGCGGTCTGGATTCGCAACACGTTGTGCCTTGAGCGCATCCTGGTCTCCGAGTCTTTAGCTTTCGAAGCAGCAAACCTGGAAGGGTGGCGAGTCGGCTGCGTAGAGCCGCAAGTTGAATTCGACAGCAGCGGAAACCTGAGCATTCCGGCTTTTGCCTAGTGTCGCCGCGGTTCACCGGCGAGGAGCTCCCGTTGACTCCGTCGAACACGGAAGTCCAGAATGGTCCTTGCACGCAGGCGCTAGATCCAGAATCGCGGCCAGCGCGTCAGGAGCACCCATGAAAACTATGCTGCTTATCCTGCTGGCGCTCTTCACATCCTGTGCGGGTCTCACCGCGCAGGAGCAGAAGCAGGCCGACTCCAAGCCGGCAAAGGCCGGCGGCCAGCAGGCTCAACAGTCCACCACAAAGTCCAGCCCGAGGCCCGAACTGCAGGACGCCATCACTACTGCGCCTGCCAAGCCGGCGCTGCTCGAAGACGCGGGACCTGCAAGCCTCGAAGACGCCACGCGAAAGGCGGCTCACGATCTGGCAGCATCGGGCCAGAACGCATCTCAAGCAAAGAAAGACGAACCGGCGGACGACGTCAAGACTGCCGAGAAAGGCAACGCCGCCGCAGCCCCGTCCGAGGTCGGCGAGTTCCATGCCGCGCCGGCCGGAGCAAGCCGGACCTCGGCCAGTCCCGTACTCCAAAAGGACGGCTCGCCCGGCAAGCGGCTTCATGGTGAGGTCTACGGCGTGAGCGGACGGGCGGGACGAGCTGGCAGCGAAGCCGTCGGCGCCACGTCCAAGGGCGGCAAAACATCCGTGTACGTGCAGTCGGACCAGGTCTCAACAACGCAACCGCATTGATGGATACGCAGCCGGGGGAGAAAGCCGAGGACTCGCATGCTTGACGCTCCGTTGAGCCCGAAGAACTGGGCTCGTGGCCGCCTCACGATCATGGCGGCTCTGCTCGTGTCGGGCTGGGCGATCATGGCAGGTCCGGCGGCGATTCGGGCGGGCGCCGTGCCGGGAACCACGACCTTGGATTGCGGCCAGGTTCAGAGCGCGATCCTCGGGTACTCCGTGGCCTACTGCGTCGACCTGCCCGCGGATTACGCCGCGGGTGCAAAGCGCTATCCGGTGCTCTACGTTCTGCACGGCTTATTCGAGAACGAACGTAGCTGGGCTGAGCGGGGCGGGAAGGATGTTTTGGACGGCATGCTGGCAAAGGGCGAGGCGGAGCCTTTCATCGTGGTCTGTCCCGACGCGGGCAAGACGTTCTACGTGAATTCATACGACGGGAAGGTGCGCTACGAGGACTTTTTCGTTCAGGAATTCATCCCCTACATCGACCAGCATTACCGCACGATTGCGAGCTCTGCGAGCCGGGGCCTCTTCGGGATTTCGATGGGAGGCTTCGGGTCATTGCATATCGGGTTCCGCCACGCCAACCTGTTCGGCGCCGTCAGCGCCCAAAGCGCCGCCCTGCTGCCCAAGCTTCCTAATCCGTTCCCGGCCACGCGCCGCTGGCAGTTCTATGCCCAGCTGCTTCAGGAACCGTTCGGATCACCTCTTAATGACGCGTACTTCGAAGCCAGCAATCCCATCGATCTCGCGGGGCATCCGGAGACGTTCAAAAACCTGAAGCTGTATTTTGATTGCGGCGACAAAGACCGCTACGGCTTCCAGGAAGGCAACCAGCTTCTGGACCAGGAACTGACCTCCGAGCATTTCCCCCACGAGTTCGCGTTGCGCGACGGCGACCACGGCTGGAGCTACGAGGAAGAGTACATGCATTTCGCCCTGCAGTTTCATAATGAGCAGTTTCAGCAGGCGACGGCGTCGACTTCTCCGGCAAAGAAGGCGGCCGGCGGGAGGTCAAGGTGAGGGGCGCGACGAGCGCCGTACGCAGCTACGTGTTGCGGGCCATTCTCACCGCCGGATTGTGCTTCGTATCGCTCGCGGGCGTCACGGCGCAGAACCCGCTCGCAGCACAGACGCCGCCGGGGCAGGCCGCCACTGCGAACATCCCGCCTGAGGCGCGGGCGCAGGCTGAGGTGAAAGTTGTAGACTACATCCGCGATCACCTCCGGCCAGGCGAATCGCTGCTGGTCACTGAACTTGAGAGGAACGTCTTTACGCAGCCGGCCGAACGCCTGGCGCTCGGCAAACTGTACAGCGCCTTCTTCCGCATCCCGCTGTTCGTCGCCACTTACCAGGAGAAGTACGGGCACTCGCCGACACTTGCTACGATTTCCGATCAGTTCGATCTGCACGTACCCGGCGAGGCCGACGTGGTGCTGCGCGTCATGGAGTCTGACCCGCGCGTGCCGCACTTTCTGAGCCGTGATCCCCGCACGGGTGAGATCACCAAAGTGGATGTGGCGATGATCCGCTCCGATCCGCGGTTCGGCCAGGCGCTCAATCATCAGATCGCCGGCTGGGAGGGACGCCGTCCGGAGACGCTCACGCTTCAGGGTCTCGACGGAAAGCCAGTCGCGCTCGCCAATTCCGCGGGGAAAGGCCTGCTGCTCGAAGTGTGGTTCACGGGTTGCCCGCCGTGCATGCAGGAGACGCCCGTTCTGGTGGACCTCGATCACGAGTTCGCAAGCAAGGGGCTACTGATCGTGGGCGCCAATGCGGACAGAATCCTCGGCCTGAGCTATTCGGATGACGTGCGCCAGCGTTATATCCGCGAGCACCACATCACTTTCCCGGTCGCGGAGTGGAGCAAGGCGGCGAATGCCGAGTATGGCGGCATCTCCATTTTCCCCACGCTTTTTCTGATCGACTCGGGCGGGGTCGTGCGACAGCATTGGGTAGGATTCGTGAGCGCCGCGGAATTGCAGGCGGCAGCCGCGAAGCTTGTATCCGGAAATCCCGCAGGTCCGCCGGCCGGGCGCTGACGGGCGAGTGACAAGTGGCAAGTGACGAGTAGGCAGGCGATGGTCCGAACGAGAGCTCCCGGGTCCGCGGCTGCTAGGCCGAAGGGATTTCGAGATTATGGTTCCGAGTAGTACAGACTGAATCGGAGGAGACTCACATGCAAAGATGGCTTTTGATTCTGGCCGGTGCCACGGCCGCACTCGCTCTGGCTGTGGCGACTGCGGTGGGGCATGGCAACGAGCCCGGCAAAGCAGAGGCTACCGTCGGCAACGCGAAGGTGACGATCACCTATGGGCGTCCCACGTTGAAAGGACGCGATCTGAGTAAAATGATCCAGCCCGGCCAGGTGTGGAGGATCGGCGCGGATATGCCGACGACCCTTGAGTCCGACCAGGATCTCGACTTCGGCGGGACCCGGGTGCCGAAAGGCAAGCATGTGCTGCTGGCGCAATTGACGGCGCCGGGCCAATGGTCGCTGATCGTGTCGAGCCAGCCCGTGAGCCACTACCAGCCCGCGGCGAAGCTGGCGGAAGTCCCGATGACTGTGGAAACGGCGCCGAATTCCATCGAGGAACTCAGCATCAGCCTGGCGAACAACGGCGGCAGCGGCACGATTGAGATCGCCTGGGGAACATCGAAGTTGTCGGCGTCGTTCAAACCCGCCTCCTAAAATGGCGCAGCCCGCCGCCTCGCCTCCGCTTGCTCGCGGTCGACCCCGCTCCCCGCGCTCGATCGTTCGCGAGGAGGCGGGATCAGGGAGGCATTGAAAGAGAAAACGTGACAGGCCATCCTCGGCCGGAGGTACGCGCGCGCCCACGCCGCTCCGGTCACTCTCTCGCGATTCTTCGGAACGCACTGCTCACTGTCTTTATGCTCGCCGGAGCGCGCCTGAACGCCGACGTCTCCAGCCTGTGGGGACGGAGGGTTGTCGACGTCCGCTTGCAGGCAGACGCCGACCTGACGACGTCACAGTTCACCCGGGAAATCGCGCAGCAAAAGAACCAGCCCCTCGAACCGTCCAAGGTCAGCGCCAGCCTCAAGAACCTGTATGCGACGGGCCGGTTCGTGGAACTGGCTGCCCGAGCCGAGTCCGAAGGCGCCGGGGTGGCGCTGATCTTCCAGGCTCGCGCACGTTACTTCGTCGGCATCGTGCGCGTGGAGGGCGCGCCCTCTAACGCCGATCCCGCGACGCTCCAGTCCGAAGCGGGCTTGCGATTTGGCGAGCCCTTGTCTGAGGAATCGCTCAAGCAGGCCAATTCCAGGATCCTGGCAGCGCTCGCCTCGAATGGCTATTACCAGGCCAAGGTAGATGTCACGGAAGAACGCCACCGTGAATCGGAAGAGGGCGACATTACCTTCACGGTCGTAGCGGGACGCCCGGCGCGGCTGGCCGGCATCGATGTCACCGGCAGTCCGGGAGTGCCGGCAGCGGCCATAGTCCGCCAGGCACAGTGGAAGACCGGGATCGAGCTGACTCAAGCGCGGCTGCAGCGCGGGCTCTCGCGGCTGCATACGTTCTACGTAAGGCACGACCACCTCGAGGCTTCGGCGGTCGGCGAAAAACGCATCTATGATCGTCGAACCAACACCGAGCGGCTGACGGTGAAGGTGGATGCCGGGCCCGAAATCCGCATCCGGGTGGCCGGCGCGCACATTTCGGCGTCGGACTTGCGCAGCATCCTTCCAGCGTATCTGGAATCGAGCGCCGACCGGCTAACGCTGCTCGACGGAGAGTCCGTGGTTGCCAACTATTTCAGAGACAAGGGATACTTCAGCGCCGTCGCGACGCTTTCCGAGCAGACGCCCTCTGCGGGTCAGCCCGTGCGGACGGTGACCTACAGCGTGGAGCTCGGCCCGCGTGGAACATTCGTGGGCTACAGGTTCCAGGGCAACCGGTCGATCCCCGCCAGCGATCTCACAGGAACCGTCCTGCTGCAACCGCGCGCTTTTGGACTGTGGCGCGGCCGCTTTGACCGGGACCTGCTCGACCGTTCGGTACAGGCGATCACGGCGCTCTATCAGACGAGGGGCTTCGCAGACGCCAAAGTTGGGGCCTCGCTCAATGACAAGTACAACGACGAGCCGGGCCAGCTCTTCGTGACTTTCAACATCGAAGAGGGACCCCAGGCGCACGTTCGCAACATGACGATCCGCGGAATCGATGAAACCGTCCGCAAAGGCCTGGGTGGGTTCTTCCTCACAGGACCCGGCCAGCCATACTCGCCCGCACGCGCGCGGGGCGACCGCGACGCGATTCTCAGCTATCTCGTCAATCACGGATACGAGAACGCCGACATCCAATGGCAGGCCTCCGCGCCGGACGCCCGGCACGAGGTCGATGTGAATTATGCGGTCGAGGCCGGGGTCAAAGTGACCGTGGCGCGCGTCGTCGTCCTGGGTAACGACTTCACGCGCGATAGCGTGATCGATCGCCAGTTAGCGGTGGCCACGGGTGAGGCCTTGAACGGAAGCGCCCTGCTTCAGAGTCAGCAGCGCCTGTACGACCTTGGTCTTTTCAACCAGGTCCAGGTCACCACCCAGAATCCCACCGGCGCGTCCGCGGAGAAAACCGTGCTGGTCGGGGTGGAGGAGGCCAAGCGGTGGACGTTCGGCTACGGCGGCGGGCTCGATGTACAGCGGCTGCCGAGCAGCGGGCAGTCGCAGGGGCAATCGCCGACCGGGCAATACGGCGTGAGCCCACGCGTTTCCCTCGAAGTGGATCGAACCAATCTGGGTGGGCGCCCGCAGACTTACACTCTGGCCGGACACTTCTCGAACCTGGAAAAGATCGCCTCGACCAGCTATACCATACCGACCTTCCTTGGGCACCGGGGGCTGGATTTCCGGATTAGCGGGCTCGAAGACCAGAGCCGCAACGTCTTGACCTTCGACTCGCACCGGCAGGAGTTTGCCATCGCGCTGCAGAAGCGCTACAGCCCGCATTCGTCGCTGGTCGGGCGGTACAACTTCCGCCATGTCACGACGTCGAATCTGCGCATCAATCCGGCCGCAGTGCCTTTGCTCAGCCAGGGCGTGCTAGTTGCCACGGTGGGCGGCAGCTACGTGAACGATCATAGAGACAATCCCGTGGACGCGACCCGCGGCTCGTACTCGGCGCTCGACACGGACGTCGCCTGGACCGGCTTCGGCTCCTCGGCGGATTTCGCACGCATCGTGGCTCAGAACTCCACCTACCGCCGGCTGGGTTCTCACCTGGTCTTCGCGCGCAACACCCGCGTCGGAATAGAACCGGTGTACGGCCATACCAACGTGGATCAAGGTGTGCCGTTGCCCGAGCGATTTTTCATGGGCGGAGCCGACTCGGATCGCGCCTTCTCCCTGAACGAGGCGGGGCCGAGAGACCTGATTACCGGATATCCGCTCGGGGGCAAAGCGCTGTTCCTGAACCAGGTCGAATTGCGCGTACCGCTCGAGCAGAACCGCCTGGGATTGGTGCTGTTTGAGGACGCGGGCAATGTCTTTTCATCGCCTCGTGTCTTCCGGCTGCTGAAATTCACGCAAAGCGGACCGACCGATTTCAACTACAACGTACAGGCCGGAGGCCTCGGCATTCGTTACAACACCCCGGTGGGACCCATTCGCTTCGATGTGGCCTACAGTCCGAATATTCCCAGCTTTCAGACCTGCACCAACCAGACAGTCTCGGTCTGCCCAATGAGCGATATCGAGGTGCTTCGATTACCGAGGTTCCAGTTCTTCCTGAGCGTCGGGCAGAGCTTCTGATGCTCGCCGCCGTGCTGGCGCTGTTGGCCCCGGCCGCCCGCGCACAAGCATCCGCCGGACTTTCGGCCGCGACTCCGGCCCAAACGCTGGACCGCGTGGTTGCCGCCGTGGGCAACACTGCGATCACCGCCAGCGACGTGGAAGCTGAGTACCGGCTGGAGTTGTTTCTCGACGGCAAAGCGCTCGCGGCCCCACCCGACGCCGGCGTGCTCAACCAGGTGCGGCAACGCATGATCGATCGCATCCTTCTTGAAGAAGAGGTGCGCGCGGATGGCATCAAGTTGTCACCGGACGATCCGGCGGTTGCGGCGCGCTTGAGCGAATTGCGAAAGAAATATCCGGGCGACGAAGCCTTCGCGGCCGCGCTGAAAAGCCTTGGCATGAACGAGGAAAGTCTCAAGTCCGTTCTCGCCCAAGAGGAAGCCATCCTGCGCCTGATCGATCAGAGACTCCGCCCCCAGGCGGTCGTGGAGCCTGCAGAGATCGAAGCCTATTATCGCGACACGCTGGTGCCCCGCCTGCAGAAGGGAAATCAGTCCACGCCGCCGCTCACCGATATGGAGAGCCGCATTCGCGAAATCCTGGTGCAGCAGAAGATCGATAGCCTTCTGGACGAATGGTTGAAGAGGCTTCGAAATCGCGGTGACGTGCGGATTTTCGGCAACGCGGAAGCGGGCGGAAATCCTCAGCCAGCAGGATGCTGAAAAAAGGATCCGTGTCATACTGAGCGCAGCGAAGCATCTGCTGCATCTCGTTGAAGGCAAAAAAAGCAGATTCTTCGCTTCGCTCAGAATGACTTGCTCAGAGCATTTTTCAGCAGCCTGCTCGTCAGCCGAAATACGCTTGAGGGTAGTTTGCGGTTTGGCAAGGATATCCCTCATCCCGGCGGTGCGTAGCTTCCCTGGTGGCTCCTGGGAATAACAGTCGAAGACCGTGCCGCTTTCCCCGAAAGAGGCGACAAGCGGCGATGTGGCGCGCGACTGTGAAGAGGTGTCATCACATCGTCAGACACTCTGTTATTTCATACAAGGCGATTTTCCAACACTTATTTTGGTCGAGCCGATCTGATCACGGTGGTAAAATGTGGAGCGGTCCAGGCACCGGGTTTCTTAGGACAGCATAATGGCGCAACGCGACGAGATTCGGATAATTCGGGTCTTTCTATCGTCGCCCGAGGACTGCAAGCCTGAACGGGTTGCTGCGTCAGGTGTTCTTGACGAGATGAATCGCACCATTGGTGGGCGTAAACGTGTCTTCTTTCAACTCCTGCGCTGGGAAGATCTGCCCCCCGGGCTCGGCAGCAATCCGCAAGCCGTTATCGACCAACAGCTCGGTACTTACGACATCCTTATCGGGGTTATGTGGATGCGCTTCGGGACACCCATTCCTGGCGGTGCGGGATCCGGAACGGAACACGAGGTACAGCAGGCAATTGAGAGCTGGAGCCGTATTGGTGAACCGCGGGTAATGTTCTACTTCAAGCTAGACCCTCCAGAGGATTTATCTGCGATCGATCCTGCCCAGCTTGCAAACGTTCAGGATTTCAGGGCACGCCTTCAGGCACGAGCTTTGACTCAGACGTTTCATGGGACGTCTGAATTCGAGTCGAAGCTTCGAGTCCACTTGCACAAGCTCATCGAGCATCGACGTGAGCGTGTCGCATCGCCTCGTGGCATTGTGGAGCCACCGGAGGCGGACGCCCGCCCAATTATCACGGCGCTGGGGTGCAGGGCCAGCCCTGTGCCTGTTAATTTTGGCCTAAGGGAGCCTGACTGGCAAACCATCAAGTTCCGAAAGGTTCTATCCATTCGAGGGGCTGTAGATTACGTCGCTGGCAAGCTGCGCGCCGCGACCAGTGTGGTGGATGTCTGTGTGCGTACCGAGAAGACCCAAGAGTACGGCGAGACACTTAGTTCATTCTTGCGCGCGACGACCTCTTTCTTACGGGGTGAAGGTAATAGATGGAGACAGATCCTCGGATGCAAATACGATAAGGAGTATGTTCAAGCAATCTCCAGTGCGATTAAGGATGCGAAACCGGACGCCGCCACGTTTAGATGCTACAGGTTGCACTCGGACGTTCCCATGATCAATTACATGATCCTGCGCCACGAATCACACGTCGAAGTGCTTTTCGGGTGGGGGCAGGAAAAGGGCGTGTTTTGGTCGGACCATCAGGATGTGGTCGAACTCTTCAGCGGTTTTACAGGCGCACTGATGAAGTGCTCGGACGAGATTAACCTGCTCGATTTTATCGAGGGACTTGCAAACCCCGAAAGGCAGCTTTCGGGACTGAGGGAGTTTTGGTTTCCCCATTTTCGCAACAGCAGGCGCACGACAATAGTCTATACAGCACCGATCGCATTCAGAGTGTTCGTCCAGGGCCGGAGGTACTTTATTCGCGATATCGATATCAACGACAGCGAAGAGGCGTGTAGCCCGAAGGCGTTGAAAAGGGACCTCAAGAAATATGGTCAATGGATCAAGACGGATGAGAAGAGTGGGTTCGAGGTCTCCCGTGCGTATGTACCCGGGGGCGAGGCCTTCGCGAACGCCGAGTTGAAAGAGTATCTCTCGAAATGCCAAGACTATTTGATACGCCAAGAGTTCATTCCGAAGGCGTGCGACTGCGACTCCAGGCTTTTCCATGACGTCAGCTGGCATCCACGGCCTGAGGGGAAGAGATGCGTGCTCGATGACAACCTCATTCTTTTGGGAAACTCTCGCGCAAATTTCAAGGCACGCGACTTACTGCGAGGTTTTCGATATGAATTGGATCCCTACAATATCGTCATAAAACAACCGAGCGATGAAGAGCGAGAGAAGCTTAGAGGTCAGGATAAGGACTATGTTGAGTGCAACAACGGTACCAACATCAGACTGAAGGAGGACTGGAGTAGGAGATCTATGGTCCTCGTCACGCGTGGCCCTAGCCTGAGTGACGGCACAGTCGCAACCTCGATACTCGCGAATCAGGGCCAGGGCGTCTATGCCGTCGTACGAGATTTTCTCGCGCCTTCGGAAAACGGGGAGCGCTGGAACTCGCTTGTCCGGACGTTCAGCTTACCGACCAAGCCGCTTCCGCGCGAATTCCAGATGGTCTTCGACGTTCGGTTAGCAGACGAGGAATTCCTCTGGGACTCGTGCGAGTGCATCTTGTGCTACGTTAACAAGACTTAGCTTGGTGGCTAAACAAATCATTCGGTGCGGAGTCTTGAAGTCGTTCTGTCAGATTCTGAGGTGCTCGATAGGTGTCGATAACAGCCCATGTGCTGAACTACCCCGCAGAGGCTGTGCCGAACACGATCAGCACGAGTGGCACATATCGGGGCGAGCAGCCCCGCGACAATGCCGCTGAATGCCATTTCCGAAGCGACTCATCCTTCTTGTCACCAATCCAGTGCCTTAATGGCAGGCGTGACCACCTGAACCCAAATTCCTGGACACGTGGCGACGACATGCTTGCAAAGCGAACCCGCCGCATGTTTATGGTTTAGCGTTTTTTCTAACGGAACCTCCGCCCTTCGCAGCCAGACACCTTCCCACGGCCAGCACGGGTAGTGGGTCAGTTTGAATCTGTGCTGCGGATTGTTCCCTGTCATTCTCGCGCAGGCGGGAATGACAGAGAACGCAACGCTGAGCCGAAAATCCAGACCGACCCACTACCGCCAGCACTGCCACGATGTGCTTTATCACGACAACGTTTATGCTTAGAGGGTAGTAACTCAGTTTGGCGTGGCACGGCCATCTTGGCTGTGCCCATTCACGGACGGGACGCCCGTGCCACGTCAGCTTGAATCACGGCCGTTTAAAGTCACATGAAGCCGACAGCACGATCGAAGCACCGGCACATCTCGAAACCCGTCCGGGCAATCGCGTATCTCTTCGGCGCCTTGTTTCTGGCGTACTTCCTTCTTGTGGGGGTGTTCAGCACGTCCTGGTTCAAACGCACGGTGCTCGAGCGTACCCGCGCCCGATTGGAAGCGATCACCGGAGCCCGTGTAGAGATCGGGGCCATGCAGATCAATCCCTGGGTGCTGCAGTTGACGTTCCGGAACATGGTGATGCACGGCAGTGAGACCGGCAGCGAACTGCCTCTGTTCTCCGCGCGGACGCTGGTCCTGCGAGCCAATCCGCAGGCCTTAATCCATCGCCGGACTTTGCGGCTGACCCGCCTGTATCTGGAAGGCGCCGCGATTCACATCTACACGCGGTCCGACGGTTCCACCAATCTGCCGGGACCCGCCGCGCAACCTGCAGGGCTGAACGTTCTCGACGATCTGGTCGACCTCGACGTGACCCATTTATTGATCAGCCAGAGCAGTCTCTATTGGGACGATCGCCAGTGGCCTCTCCAGCTAAGCGCTCAAGGCCTCGCCGTAGCGATCGGAGCGCGGCAACACACTTATGACGGCTCGATTTCAGCCGAGCTGGTCACGCTTTCCAATCCGGACCTCAGCCTGCCCGCGATGACCTTGTCGACGAGGCTGACCCTGGCGCGAAACTCGCTTCAGCTGCACGATCTCGTCTGGCGCTCGCCGGGCTTGAGCGGCGGTGGCGATGCCTCCCTTCACTGGGTTCCGTCGCTCGAATCGGCGTTCTCTTTCCATGCCGCCGGCGAGGTCAGGCCCGTCACTCACGTTCTTCTGCGAACCGAAATCCGCCAGGGTACCTTCAGCGCCGACAGCCAGGGCACGTATCGCGACGGTGCGCTGGACGCGCGCGGCCACTTGGAAGTTCATCAGCTCGTGCCGCCGCGCGGCTACCTCAAATCCAATCCGCTGGAGATGGACAGCGATTATCAGATCGAAGGCCAGGCCCTTCGCCTCACGCGCTTGAGCGCTTCGCTGCTCGGTGGCACGGCGCGCGGCAGTGCCGAGATCTCTGATTCGCAAGGAGCGCCGTCCTACAAGGCCAGCTTGGATTTGCAGGATTTCGACGTCGCGCGGACCGTGGCGCTGTTGCCCCAGGGCCACGAACTGCTGAGCGATTTCCCTGTCGCCAGCCGCGCCTCAGGCAGGATCGAGATATCGGGGCGCGCCGCGAAAGCGGAATCGCGGTTCGATCTCAGGTTCAACTCATCCGGTGCAGCCGTCGGACGCGAGCCCCTCACGGGCTTTGTCCGCGGCGCGGCGAGATTCAACCCACTTCCATCCGTCCAATTAGAATCGGCGGAGTTTCGTATTTCTCACTCGCTCCTGAGATTCGCGGGCTCCGTTGGCTCATCGAACTCGCAGCTCACAATTCAGATGGATACTACCGATTTTGGCGAGTGGAAGCAGGCGGCCGCATTCGTCGCCGAACGACCGCTGCCGGTGGAATTGAACTCGACCGCCAGCTTCTCGGGAACGCTGTCCGGACCGGCTGCACGGCCCATCATCACCGGGCATTTTCAGGTGGGAAACTTCGAGTATCAGAACTGGAAATGGACGGGCATGCAGACGGATGTGGCGGTTGGACCCGGCGAAATTCGCGTTACCTCAGGGCGGCTGCTCGGTCCGCACAGCACGCTGACCTTTGACTTGACGGCGACCCTGCAGAACTGGCAGTACGCCTCCGGCGATCCTTTCGAGGTCTCGGCGCGTGCCGCCAAGACTTCGATTCAGGGCCTGCGCGAGGTGCTGGGAATCGCGACGCCGGTTTCAGGCGAGGTCAGCGGCGAGGTGCAGGTCAGGGAGGATCACAAACAGCTCGGCGGCAATGCGTCCTTTGCGATCGCCGGGGGCAGCTATGAGGGCGAAAGATTCGATTCCCTCAGTGCCGCAGGGTCGGTGGAAGGCGGGACGTGGCGGCTGACGCGCTTCACCCTGAAGAAAGGGGGGGGCGAGATGACCGCCTGGGGAAGTTTTGATCCCGCCACCCGGCAGCTCTCCGCTCATGCTCAGGGAAATGGCTTTTTGCTCGCCGATTTTCGCCGCCTTCGGGATGCCGTGGCCCGGGAAAACCAGGGAGGCCTCAAGGGGACGCTGGGGTTCGATCTCGACGTCGAGGGCGGACCAGATCGCATGTCGGCTCATGGAAACGTGCAGGTTCAGAACCTGGAAGCAGGTGAGATCGCCCTCGGCGATCTCACGGGAGAGCTGCAGACGAGCGGCGACGAAGCCACCTTGCAAGGTCAGCTTCACGGACCGGGCGGTGTGGTCGATTTCCACGGCAGCAGCCGCATGGGAACCTTCCAGAATCCGGACTGGCCCGTGATGGTGAGCGCGCACTACACCGGCCTGCGCCTCGATCCCTGGATGCGGGCGCTCGGGATCAGCCGTGTCATCGGAACCGTGGACGTGACCGGCAGCTTCGACTATTCGGGCACACTGCGTGGCAGCGCGCTGGTCGAGATCAAAAGCGAAATCCAGCGTGTGAATGTGAACTTCGCCGGCCTCGAGTGGAAGAACGATCATCCTTTCGATATTTCGCTACAAAAACAGCACGTGGAAATCACGCCCTTCCAGTTGCAGGGCCCGTCTACAGAATTTCGCTTTCAGGGAAGCGCCGATCTTGGGCCGGCGCCGGCGCTGAATGTGCGCGCCGACGGGCAGATCGACGCGCAGTTCCTGCACGTCTTCGATCCCGCCATGCTCACCACGGGACGCTTCACCGTCCAGGTGAACGTCCAGGGGAGCATCCGGCAGCCGCTGCTCTACGGGTCGCTGAAGGTGGACCAGGTGAGCATCGGCTACCCCGGGCTTCCGCTGCGTCTGGCGGGGTTGACCGGCGACGTGGAGCTGCAGGGCGACCGCCTCACGGTCCGCTCTCTTCGGGCCGAGAACGGGCCCGCCTCCGTCACCATCGGCGGGTCGGCCACGCTCTCCGGCACACCACGTTACGATCTGCGGGCTGAGCTCAGCCATATGCGGCTAGCCTACCCGGTCCAGTTCATTTCCGTCGTCAGCGGAGCGGTACGGCTCAGCGGCACGTCCGGCGCCGGCGTCCTGAGCGGCGATCTGGCGGTGGAGCAGATGTTCGTCAGCCAGAACTTCAATGTCCTGAACTGGGCCTCGGACCTGGCGAGCCAGCCGGCCGCGACCGTCGGAAGTTCCTCGCCGCTTTCTTCGGGCGTACGCCTGGACGTCCACGTCGCATCGGCGCCGACGGTCAGCGTGGAATCGCACGATCTGTCGGCGGTGGCGGCTATCGACCTCGCGCTCCGCGGGACCTTGTCGGATCCTGTCGTCTTCGGTAACGTCCATATTCAAAGCGGTCAGGCCGTGTTGCGACAGACGAACTACAAGTTGAGCCACGGCGATGTGATCATGGCCAACCCGTTGCGCACCGAACCGGTGCTCGATCTCGAGGCCACCACGCGCATCCAGCGGTACGATTTGGTGCTCCGCATCACAGGACCGGCCGATCGTCCGAACATCGGCTATCGCTCCGACCCGCCGCTCTCCACACCGAGCATCCTGGCCTTGCTCGCCTTTGGCTATTCCACGCAGGACCAATTGATCGCCAACACCGGACGCTCGTCGTTCGGCACTCAGGGCGCAAGTGCTCTGCTGTCGCAGGCGCTGTCGAGCGAGAAGTCGAGCCGGGTCACCCGGCTCTTCGGCTTGAGCCGCATCAGCATCGATCCCAATCCGGTCAGCACCGGCGGCACGCAGGTCACCGTCGAAGAGCGGCTGACCCGCGATTTCACGATCACTTACGTGACAACGACGGGCGGCATTGTTCAGCGCATCATCCGGGTTGAGTGGGACCTCAGCGATAGCATGTCGCTGCTCGGAATCCGGGATCAGAACGGGGTCTACGGATTCGAACTGGACTTCCGCAGGCGCTTCAAGTGAACAAGGGCATTCGTCAAACGCATCCTCGCCGACTCCGAATTTCAAAGACTCAGCCTTCCAAGTTGAGAAGGAGCGCCGCATCTGGGTCGGAAATCCCGAAGATGACGATCCCCGTCGTGCGTCTCTTGTGACGGGGCGACTTGTCCCTTCCGTATGTTGCTCCGAAACGGTTGGAAAACAAAGACATAATCGAGAATAAATTACCTCCAGCCATCGCGTTATTCAGGCGTGCACGCAGCCTAATCCCTGCAAAACCAATAATTTGACATGATTTGGTGTTTGGTCCGTCTCTTGCTAGATAGTTTGCCTAAAGCAGGGGGAAGCCGAGATCGAAGGGGTGTTCGATGAGAGCCTATCTGGTCATGTTTTTGGTAGTCTTGGTACCAACAGCGGCGGCGGTGTTTTACTCCGTTGGCCTCTCGGACCTGCTGGCATCCGCTGCCAGCGTATTCTTTCGCATCGCTCCCGTGGCGCTCGCCGTAGGCGCGTTGATCGGACTGCTCTCGCACCGTCGAGCCTGAATGTCAGCGGGGGCGAGCAGTTCCACGGAAGACTCTTCCCCAATCCCTTTTCCGACGCCTTCACTTTTTCAAAAGCATCAGTATCTAACAGTTAGGAGGGTCTGTTCGAGCCTGCGGGTATGAGTTCGCCTTCACAAGCCGAAGCCGAATGGGGGACTTGGCGCCACCGCCTGAGTTCGCTCCGCAATGTTCCTCCGGTCCTGCATATGGTCTGGGAATCGGGCCCCGCCGTGGTCGTTGCGGGTTTGGTGCTGCGCGTGATTATAGCCCTGATTCCGCTGGGGTTGCTGGCAGTTACGCGCATCATCATCAACGCGGTTGTGGCGCTTGAGCGGCACCAGCCCCTGATTCACGGATTCTGGTGGTACGTCGCCCTCGAATTCGGCTTGGCCGCGGTGGCGGGGTTGCTGGGCCGCGGGACGGATTACGGCGACACGCTGCTGGCCGACCGATTCACGCTGCACATCAGCACGCGGATTATGAAGCACGCTTCCCGCCTAGACCTCGCCTCTTACGAGGATCCGGTCTTCTACGACAAGCTGGAACGGGCCCGAGTGCAGGCGACGGATCGCTTAAGCATGATTCAGGCCATGGGCCGCGTGGTGCAGCAGGCGATTACGACCGTCAGCCTGGCGGCCGGAGTCTTCTTCTACTCCCCGCTACTGCTGGGGGTGCTGATCCTCTGCGTGGTGCCTGCCTTCCTGGGTGAGAGCCATTTCGCCTTCCTGGGATACTCGCTCGCCCATGAGCAAACGCCCAGGAAGCGGCAACTCGACTATCTGCGGGTCCTGGGCGCAAGCAAAGAGAGCGCCAAAGAGCTGAAGCTATTCGGTTTGGCGCCATTTCTCAGTTCGGAATTTACCCGTCTCTCGGAAGGGATTTATCATGAGAACGTGGGTCTGGCGCGGCGGCGTCTGCGGGCAGGGGCCCTCCTGTCGCTGCTCAGCACGCTCGGATATTACGGGACCTACGCGTGGGTGGTCTATCAAACCGTCCAAGGACATCTCACCGTCGGCGACCTGACATTCTTGGCGGGAGCTATCGCCGGCGCCAGCACCAACATCCAGATGCTGTTCTCGAGCTTCACCAGCATCGCCGACCAGGCGCTTTTCCTGACCGATCTGGTGGATTTCTTCGCCGTCCAACCTACGGTCAAGTCGAAGCCGAACGCTCGGCCGGCTCCCCGCCCTATACAAGCGGGTTTCGAGTTTCGCAACGTGTCGTTCGTCTATCCCGGCACCAGGCGCCTCGTGCTCGACAACTTGAACTTTCGCCTCAGCCCCGGGGAAAGGATCGCCTTGATCGGCGAGAACGGTCAGGGTAAAACGACCATCGTGAAACTCCTGACGCGGCTGTATGATCCAACGAAAGGGCAAATCCTGCTCGATGGTGTGGACCTGCGGGATTACGATTTGGAGGATCTGTGCCGCCAAATCGCGGTGATTTTCCAGGATTTCATGCGTTACGATCTGACGGCGGCGGAGAATATCGCCGTCGGGCAGATTGGCAACAAGGAAGACCGGCCGCGGATCGAGCAGGCTGCCCGCAAAAGCCTGGCTCATAACGTTGTAGCGCGTCTTCCCGCCGGCTACGATCAGATCTTGGGACGCCGTTTCGAGGGCGGAGTGGATCTCTCGGGCGGCGAATGGCAGAAAATGGCTTTGGCCAGGGCGTACTTGCGCGACGCCCAGGTGCTGGTGCTCGATGAGCCAACGGCGGCCCTGGACGCGCGGTCGGAACATGAAGTGTTTGAGCGATTTGCCGAGTTAACTGAAGGCAAGATGTCGCTGTTGATTTCGCACCGCTTCTCGACCGTGCGCATGGCCGACCGTATTCTCGTGCTTGAGAACGGCCGTATCGCAGAAGAAGGCAGTCACGACGACCTGATGGCCAACGCCGGGCGCTACTCCGAAATGTTTGAACTGCAGGCGGCGAGCTACCGATAGGAGCGAGATGTCCGACCCAGTCGCTTCTGAGGCTGATTTTCCACAGCCGCAGATTCCTCCCCAGCCCCCTGCGGACGAGCAGCGGAAGGAATCCGATGAGCATCCGACATCATGTGAAGAACTGCGCTCCGCCGCAATCTACGAGGCAAGCCGCTGGAAAATAAGCAGGCAGCACAGAAGTCTCCGCGCCTTCGAAAGGACGTCGCAAAGGACCGCCGAAACCATAGCCGCAGCCCTCGCCGCAGCCCGAGAGTCCGCCGCTCGCGATAACAACAATCCGGAAGCCCGGTGGCTCCTGGAAAGCCGAAGGCCGCTGGCTTCAGCACTGGAGCAAACGCGAAGTGCAGTCAAGGCCTGCCGGGATTTGCCCCAACTCGAACCGGAAGATAACTCAACGGAGGCTCTGCCACGGGTCTATCGGGCGTCGGCGGCATTTCTGCGATCGATCAACTACGATTTCGACGAGCAGTCGTTCAGCGTGTTTTTTGGCGCGATACAGGAGTGCAGCCCATTCACCATGAACGAGCTATGGGTACTCCGGTCCATCGTGTTGCTTGTTCTGCTCGAGAGAATCGCTGAAAGACTGCCGCCGGACCTCTCCGCTCGAGCGCCGTACTCCTCGTTACCCCCCGCACGGTGGCCTTCAGATGTCCCCACGGAGGTGCTTACCGCGAGTCTCCGGCGGATCGTTGAAGCCAAGGGCGCCGAGCCCGTCGAAGAGATGAGTCTGACCGAGCGGGTGCTGGCCGAAGATCCGGCGAATGTCTACCGGCAGATGGATTCCGAAAGCCGCAATCGATACCGATCGGTCGTCAACGAACTCGCCCGGTATTCCAACCGTACCGAAGTCGACATCGCGCGGGCTGCGGTCGCGCTGTCGCGCCTGGCCAAAACAGAGTGGAACTCCGAGCCTCGCCGGGCGGAACGCCACAGTCACGTTGGCTACTACCTTGTCGACAGCGGCCGCGCCGTTCTGGAACATCAGATCGGGTATCAGCCGCCCTTGATGGACCAGATCCGCGACGCGATACGCCGCAAGCCGGACGCCTTCTACCTGGTGGGAATCGAACTGCTGACGTTCGCCATCATGGCCTTCGTCCTCAACGGACTTCGCGCTCAGGTACCGCTCCTCTGGGCGTTGATCCTGCTTCTGATTCCGGCGACCGAATCCGCCATCGGAGCCATGAATCAACTCGTGGCGTCGCTCATACCGCCTCGCCCGCTGCCCAAGCTCGATTTCTCGAAGGGCATCCCCGACGGGTTCACGACCATGGTGGCGGTCCCAACCCTGTTGACCAGCGAATCGCAGGTGCAACAGACAGTACGTGATCTGGAATTGCGCTACCTGGGAAACCGGGACCCCCATCTGCATTTCGCCCTGCTGACCGACTTTCCCGACTCGCCGCAACCTCCCCGTGAACGCGGGACTCTGGTGGACCTGTGTTCGAGGCTGATCGAAGAGCTGAACGAGAGGTATCGGGCGCAGGGCGCGGGCCTGTTCTTTTTCTTCCATCGCGACCCGGTTTACAACCCGGTGGAGAGCACCTGGATGGGTTGGGAGCGAAAGCGCGGAAAGCTGATGGATTTCAACAATCTGCTGCGTGGAAAATTCGACAGCTTCCCCGTCAAGACAGGAGATCTCTCCCTGCTGTCCACGGTGCGCTACGTCATTACGCTCGATGCGGATACTCAACTCCCCCGAGATTCCGCTCGGCGCCTGGTCGGCGCCCTGGCTCACCCGCTGAATCGCGCGGTTATCGATCCCGCCACGAATACCGTGGTAGAGGGATACGGCATCCTGCAGCCGCGAATCGGGATCAGTGTCCGTTCGGCCAACCGATCGCGCCTCGCCAGCATTTATTCAGGACAGGCGGGTTTCGACACTTACACCCGCGCGGTCTCCGACGTCTATCAGGACCTGATGGACGAGGGCAGCTTCACCGGAAAGGGAATCTACGAAGTGGATGTGTTCCAGCGGGTCCTTTCCGACAGATTCCCGCTGAATACTATTTTGAGCCACGACCTGATTGAAGGCGCTTACGCCCGGGCCGGGCTGGTGTCTGACATCGAACTCATCGATGATTACCCTTCGCATTTCAGCGCCTTCAGCCGGCGCAAGCACCGCTGGGTGCGGGGCGATTGGCAGATCATGCGATGGCTGCTTCCGCGCGTTCCCGATCACTCCGGCCGGTTCGTCAAGAATCCCATCAGCGTCATTTCGAAATGGAAAATCCTCGACAATCTCCGGCGCAGTCTCGTCGAACCGGCCACCTTTGTACTGCTGTTGGCCGGCTGGTTCTTTCTGCCCGGAGGGCCGGCGCATTGGACGCTAGCCGTCCTGGCGCTTTTGCTGATTCCGGCGTATCTGCGCCTGATTCTTGCGCTTTTCAACCTGCCTCGGGCGCGTTATCTTCCAAGCTACCTCAGTGACATCGCCGACGCGTTTGTGACCGACCAGGTCAACGTCTTCATGCTGCTGGCATTTCTTGCTCACCAGGTCCTGGTGACGCTCGACGCGATCGTGAGAACCGTCGTACGTTTGACGATCACCCGACGGAGGCTGCTCGAGTGGGAAACAGCGGCAGAAGCCGAGGCTGGAACAGGCCGACGGACGCCGGTGGATCTCTATCTTGAGCTGACCCCGGTTGTCTCCATCGTCATCGGGTTGCTCCTGCTCGCGGTCCGCGCCTCCGCGCTGCCCATGGCCGCTCCGATACTGATGATCTGGGCGTTGTCGGGTCTTCTCTCACGCTGGCTCAACCGCCCGCTGCGGCCGGGCCGAAGTGAAATCACGCCTGATGATGAGGAGTTCCTGCGGATCGTTGCGCTTCGAACCTGGCGGTTTTTCCGGTCCTTCAGCACGGCAGAAAACAACTGGCTGATCCCTGACACGGTTCAGCAGGATCCGGCAATCGTCATCGAGCATATCTCACCCACCAACCTAGGCTTGTTGCTCAACGCGCGCATTGCAGCCTACGAGCTCGGGTATCTCACCGCTCAAGAATTTCTGAACGCGACGGAACAGACCCTCAGCACCATGCGCCGAATGGCCCGTTTCCGCGGCCATTTCTTCAACTGGTACAACACCCTCAGCCTCGAGCCTCTGCAGCCGCAGTTCGTCTCCACCGTGGATAGCGGCAATCTCGCCGGTTGCCTGTGGGCTCTGAAACAGAAATGCCTCCAGCTTGCCGATCAACCGTCTCCCGAATCTGATCTCCGGGGCGGCATCCGCGATTATGTCCGCCTTGTCCTCCAGGTAGCGCCCCCTGACGCGGCGTTGGGCGCTACCCTCCAAGGCCTGCGAACCGCAGCGAGCCGCTTGAACGCGACCCGCGAGACGGACCACCTCGCCGAGATTGAGGCTGCCATGGCGGAACTCGACGCTCAAAGCGGGAGCGGCACTGAAGAACTCCGCTACTGGATCGGCGAGGCTCAGGCACGCGTATCAGCGCTGCGGTCATCGAATCACAATCAGACATCGTGCTTCTGCGATCGCCTGCAGCGCGTTGCGGCAGAATGCGACGAACTAGTTCAGAAAATGGACTTCTCGTTTCTGTATCATCCGGAGAGGAAGGTGCTGTCGATTGGGTACAATTTCAGCGAGCGGCGACTGGAGGATAGCTGTTACGATTTGCTGGCCTCGGAAGCCCGGACTGCGGCTCTTGTCGCCATCGCCAAGGGTGACTTGCCGCAGGAGAGCTGGTTCCGCATGGGACGGGCTCTCACGCTCTGTTACGGGCACCATACCCTGCTTTCCTGGTCGGGAACAATGTTCGAGTATCTGATGCCGGCGGTCTGGATGAAGACCTATCCCAGAACGCTTCTGGACCAGACGCTGCGCTCGGCAGTGGACTGCCAGCGCAAGACTCAGAAGGAGAAAAGTATCCCCTGGGGCATTTCAGAATCGGCGTGGAGCGAAAAGAACGAGTTGGGGCACTATGTGTATCACGCCTTTGGATTGCGCTCGCTTGCCTTGCGGCCGGATCTGTTTTCGGGTACAGTAATATCTCCTTATTCATCGTGCCTGGCGCTGGGGGTGAATACGACTGCCGCGGTTGCGAATCTACGTCACATGCACCACCTCGGCTGGCTGGGAGATTACGGCTTTCATGAAGCGGCAGATTACACGCCCTTCTCAGACATTCAACCTGAGAAGTTCGAGCTGGTGCGATCGTGGATGGCGCATCATCAAGGCATGATTTTGCTCTCCGTCTGCAACTTGCTGGCAGGATCTGCCATCCAGAATCTGTTTCATGCCGAACCGATGGTGGCGGCCACAGAGCGATTGTTACAGGAGAGGATACCGCGAGGTGTCCCGATTGAGCGGACGGCGGCATAACAGGTCGCGCACGCATTGCGGTGCCCAGCAACGGCACCGCGAGACCCGGCATCGAAAAAAGTGTGGCCTGAAGCCGATCCCAACCCTGGGATCATGATCGAGCAGACGGGAGCCCAGCACGCCATCATGATTGAAACTGTCCCAGCCCGCGCCGGGAAGGGCCGCTTCGCTTGTTATCGACATCGAAACGGCCGCCGGGCGGCGTGGGTGCTGCTTGTGTGTCTCCTGCCAGCCTTCGGGCGCGCGCAAACAGCAATTCGCCATGGCCGGACCGTGGCTCCCGTCAGAGCCGTCACCCGGACGGAGCCGACGCCAACGAACGGACTCAGCCGGGAAGACCTCGATCTTCTGGACGATATTTCGCGCCGCGCATTTCGATATTTCTGGGAATGGACCGACCCCAATACGGGCCTGACACTGGACCGGGCGCGGACGGATGGCCAGCCGGAAGATAATCCCAATCACGTGAACGTGGCCAGCATTGCCGCCACCGGATTCGCGCTGACCGCATTTTCTATCGCCGCCGAGCATCGACTCATCAGCCGCGAGACCGCGCGGGAGCGCGTGCTTCCCACGCTGCGCTTTTTCGCCTACAGCGCTCCGCGGGAGCACGGCTGGTTTTACCACTACATGGATTCCGTCAGCGGCCAGCGGCGCTGGACGTGCGAAATTTCCTCGATCGATACCGCTCTTCTGCTCGCCGGCATTCTTACGGTGCGCCAGTACTTCATCGACGATCCGGAGATCGTCGAACTCTCCACGCTCATCTACAACCGGGTCGATTTTCCCTGGATGATGGACGGTAGCAAGATGTATTTTTCGCATGGCTGGACGCCGGAGAGCGGTTTCTTCAAGTACCGCTGGGACACATACAGCGAACTGATGATTCTCTACGTTCTTGGCATCGGTTCGCCCACCCATCCCATTCCGCCGTACACCTGGAACGCCTGGAGGCTTCCCATCGTGAACGTGGGGAACTACACCTTCGTGGGCGGCGGGCCGTTGTTCATCCAGCAGTATTCCCAAGCCTGGATTGACCTGCGCGACCGGGTTGACGAAGGGTCGCTGAACGGTCAGGTGGTGCCGCGAGTGAACTACTTCGCGAACGCGGTGGCCGCCACCTATGCTCAGCAGGAGGCCTTCAGCAAGGTCTTGTCACAAAAGTTCCCGGGATATTCCGCGAACGTCTGGGGGTTGACAGCATCCGAGAGCATCAAGGGATACCGGGACTGGGGTGGATCCCTGGCGGACCCGCGCATCGACGGAACGGTGACTCCGGCCGCCGCCGGAGGATCCCTGATGTTCGCGCCCGATATCTGCATCCCCGCCCTGCGCACCATGCTGGTGAAGTACGGGAAGCAAATTTACGGCCGTTACGGCTTCGCGGATGCTTTCAATCCCACCACAGGGTGGGTCAGCCACTACGTCATCGGAATCGATGTTGGAATTACGATGCTCAGCGACGAGAACCTGCGCACCGGCGAGGTCTGGCAATGGTTTATGAACAACGTTGAGCCACAGCGCGCCCTGGACCTGGTGGGTCTTGCGAAGATACCCAAGGTTCAGGAACCGAACTCGGTGGCCGCAGCAGGGTCATCGCCGGAAGGCGGCCAGCAGGGCGCGGACTCAGGCGACGCCGCGATTTCGCTGTCGCCCGGCGCGTCCATTCCGGCGTCGAGTTTTCAGTTCAAGATCCCGGTGCCGGCGTGGCTGCAAACACCGAGTTCCCCTCCGCCTGCGCCTGCAACCCCCGGATCTGGACCGAACACGAAAACGGCTACGCCCCCGAAATAAGGGAGAATCTCAGTTTGTGGTGCAGGCATCTTGCGTGCGTCTTGTGGTCACGTATCTGGCCTGCGTCGGGCGCTAAGCGCTGGAGGCCACACCGCAAAGCAGGCTGGAAGCCTGCACCACAAGCGGTCAGAGGTGGGAGGCTTCCTCATCTTTCTCTTCTTTTCTCTCCCCGCCAGCCGCGAAACGCCGCTCCAGGATACGGCGTGCCACGTGGCGTCCTCCCAGGCCGAAAGCGATGGCGAGGCCCATCATGATGGCTCCGAACGAGACTGCGAACGCGACGAGGACCACGCCTCTCCCCAGCCCGACACGCTCGAGCGCCATGGTAACGGCCAGCAGCAGGATCAGGAACCGCACAAATCCGCTCACCAGCCGTGGCGAGGGCGAGTTGGCGTTGACCGCGGCAAGCAGGGCAGCTCGCGAGAAGAAATTGGCGGCCAGAAAGCCGAAAAAGATGACGAGCAGAGCCACGATGAATTGCGGCAGTAGAGAGACAAAATCCGAAACCTCCCGCTGCAGGGCAACCACTCCCAGGGCGTTGATTCCGACCAGAATGAATGCCACCCAGATACACCAGAAGACAATTCTGCTGATCATCTCGGAAGGGGAAGGCAGAGCCGCGACGGAAAGAGCTCGCGTGACGCCCTTGCTCTCGAACAGCCGGTTGAAGCGCGCCAGCACCAGCAGGCGGCGCAGGATGAACTCCGCAATCCAGGCAATCACCCAGCCCGCTACGATGATGATGATCATAGCGAGCACGCGGGGTACCGCCTCGGCCAGGATGCCGGTGACCGCGGTCAACGCTCCCCGAAGGTTCGAAATGACCAATTCCCTCATGGCTCACCTCACTTTCCGGTTCCAGTTCTCGATCAGATAGGGCTTCAGCCGCTCGTACTCCTGCCGCAGCGATTCCAATTTGAGCTCGACGTCTTCGGACCCGGCGCGACCGTTCTCCAGAATGAAGGAACTGACCCGGCCCCGATAGACTGGGGTCAGGGCCTGGAGCAGGTGATCCCGATTGATCGCCGAGTGGTGGTAGGACGCCGCAAATTCACACACTGTTTTGGCCCAGAGATCATCCGGAAACCGGAATTGCCTTTCCTCGAGCTTTGCGATGGCCGTGATGGCTTCGAGCGTTCCCGGCGAAAGAATCTGCTCGAGGACAGGTCGCAGGTCGTCAACGCCGCTGCTGAACATCTGGAACATCCGCTTTCTGTCGATGCGGACCGGATCGAGATCCAGGACAGGTTGAAAACCGAACGTGGGAACCTGCTCACATTTCTGTCGCGACAGCCAGTAAGACTGGTGGATTTCCAGACAGCGGAACAGAGAACCGGCGACCTCTTTGATCGCCGTGTTGAGATCCAAGGCAGACCGCTTGGAGGCCGTCACCCGGGGGCCGAGAAAAGCCTGGCATACGCGGTACCCACCGGCCATGGCAGCCGTTGTCATCCATTCGAAAGCGCCCAAGCCGGGAAAGTCCTCCCGGTGCGACTGATCGCTCAGGAAGTAGCTCGCGAGCCTGCCGGACAGTGCCACCTCTCTCCCGACCGGTTCTTCGATTTGGTAGCCGTAGGCCGCCCGGATCAGGGGGTGGAGGAGGTTCTTCACCAGGAGCCCGTCGAAGCGGCGGCGCTGGTAAATGGGTCCCACGAAATCGAACCCATCCTTGAGCGCCGGCTGGACCAGGGCGTCGATCCACTCGGGCGTTATGCTCTCCAGGTCGGGCGAGACGAACGCGCACGCCTTCGCACCCAAAAGGTCCGCAGCGGCAAAGAGCATTCGCAGCGCCTCGCTCTCCCCCTGGACGCCCGGGTAGCGCGCGCTGACAACGTGCATCGTCCGCAGTGGGGAGGAAGCGAGGACAGCCCGAAAATCCGGGATCGAAGCTGCCTGCACCGCTTCGGTGGTTCCGTCTTTTGAGCCTGCGTCGGGATTGATCAGCACGCTGCGTTGGCGCGGAAAATACTTGACGAGCCCGACCAGGATCGCGTTGACCACGCGCTGGACCGTGTCGCGGTTATTGAAAGTGGGCAGGCCCACCACAATGTCCACCTCACCCACGGCAGTGAGTTGGCTTACGAATTCGTCGGAGAGAAATCGTTCCTCGGCCAAGAGGGTTCCTGTCTGTTCCTGCTCGGTTTGGGGGCCGGCCCGCGTCTGTCTTACAGGCGGCGCATTCGAAACCAGTAAAAGCCGTAGGGGGGAAGGGTCATGAGATATGGAAGCCGCCCAATCCGCGGGAATGGGTTCCCCCCGAACATCTCAACAGGGATGTAGCCTTCGAACGCTCGCAGATCGAGCTCCACGGGTTGCGCAGACCTCGAAAGATTGTTGACCACCAGCACCCGGTCATTTCCCAAGGTGCGGATGTACGCGAACACCCGGTGATTGCGTGGCTGCAGAAACTCGATCCCACCCCGGCTGAACGCACGGGTTGACTTGCGCACTTGAATCAACTTCTTCATCCACGACCACAACGAGTGGTCGGTGCGCCGCTGAGCCTCCACATTCACCGTCTGGTAGCCATAAACAGGATTGGACAGCAGGGGCAGGTAAAGACGCTCCGGGTCGGCAGCCGAAAAGCCGGCATTCCAGCCTCCGCTCCACTGCATCGGCGTGCGAACCCCGTTGCGGTCACCGAGGAAGATGTTGTCGCCCATGCCGATCTCGTCTCCGTAGTAGAGAACGGGACTGCCCGGCAGCGACATGAGCATGCCGTTCATCAACTCCAGCCGGCGCCGGTCGCCATCCATCAGCGGCGCCAGGCGGCGACGGATGCCGAGATTGAGGCGCGCGCCCGCGTCCAACGCGTACATGTCGTACATATAGTCGCGTTCCACGTCGCTGACCATCTCGAGCGTCAACTCGTCATGGTTGCGAAGGAAGATCCCCCACTGGCAGGTTTCCGGAATATCCGGCGTCTGCTGCAGGATATCCATAATCGGCTTGCGGTCCTCCAGCTTGACCCCCATAAACATTCGCGGCATGAGCGGAAAGTGGAACGCCATCTGAAACTCGTCGCCGTCGCCGAAGTAATGGCGCACATCCGCCGGCCACTGGTTGGCCTCAGCCAGCAAGAAGATCATCGGATACTTTTCATTCAGCCGCCGCCGCAGGAATTTCACCACGTCGTGCGTTTCCGGCAGATTCTCGCAGGACGTGCCTTCGCGTTCGACGAGGTAAGGCACAGCGTCCACGCGGAAGCCGTCCACGCCCATATCGGCCCAGAACTGCATCACCTTCCAGATCTCCTCGACAACCGCCGGGTTGTCGAAGTTCAAGTCGGGTTGGTGGCTGAAGAATCGGTGCCAATAGTACGCTTTCGATATGGGATCCCACGTCCAGTTGGAAAGTTCGCTGTCCTTGAAGATGATCCGCACGCCGCGATAGCGGTCGTCGGTATTGCTCCAGACATACCAGTCACGCCGCGGATTGTCTGGCGAGCTGCGCGCCTCCTGAAACCACGGATGCTGGTCCGAGGTGTGATTGATGACCAGCTCGGTGATCACACGCAGGTTCCGCCGGTGTGCCTGCTCCAGGAATTCCCGGAAATTCTCCAGGGTGCCGTAGGCCGGATTGATGCCGGTGTAGTCCGAAATGTCGTAGCCGTCATCCTTGAGCGGGGACGGGTAAAAAGGAAGGAGCCAGATCGTGGTGACTCCGAGGTCTTGCACATAGTCGAGCTTTTGCAGGAGGCCAGGAAAGTCACCGATTCCGTCGCCGTTGCTGTCATGGAAAGCACGCGCGTGAAGCTCGTAAATCACGGCGTCTTTGTACCAGAGCGGATCAGCTCCCGGGGCGGGCATTCCCGATGGACTGTCCGGTGAGGAACTCGTGGTCCTCATTTGCCCCGGCTCCCGGAGTTCTCCGGACCTTTCCGCTCCGCAGCCCGCATCTCGCGCCCCAGCTTTTCGAGAAACATGCGGACTTCCTGTGTGCCTCGCAAGGCGAATCTCGCCCCTGTCGGCCTGCGCGGGCCGACGCACACCGTGATGCCGCGCCGCAGCACCGCGAATGCGGACTCGTCCGTGGTGTCGTCACCGATATAGACGGGGAGCGGCGCAGGATGCATCCGGGCGATCAGCGCGCGTACCGTCGCGCCTTTCCCCTGCATATCCGCTGGAGTGACCTCCCACACGTGGTTGCCGGGCAGCAATCGTAAGCCCGGGGCAAACGAACTCATCACCTCGCGCACGATCTTGCCGGTGCGGCGGGCGGCCCCTGCCGTAGCTCCACGAACGTGAACCGCAAAAATTGGTCCCTTCTCCTCGATCCAGATCTCACGCAGATCCGCTAACCGCTGACGGAACTGCCGCCGGGCCTGGCGCAGAAGCTTGGTGACGTGCGCTTCCGAGACCGCGGGCGCTGATCCCTCCCAGCCGTGCAGGCCGAAGCATCGGATTCCGCGGACGGCAACGCGCTTCTGCACATCGGCCCGGCGCCGTCCGCTGAGCACACAGATTTCCATGCGTGGGTTGTGCACCAGACGCTCAAGAGCAAGCCGTGTCCGCCGGCTCATCCGGACCTGCTCCGGACGTTTGCGGAAAGGTGTCAGCGTGCCATCGAAGTCCAGGAAGAGCGCCAGGCGCCTGGCGGAACGCGCGGCCTTGGCGATCACGTGCCAGCATTCAAACAGATGCTTCGGTCTTGTGTCGCGTATGGGCAGTGCCTCCTCTTATCGGGGTGACCGCAACCCCTGGATGGGCCTTCTCAATTCTAATCTCGGATAATTCACCAATGAGGTTTGCCGCCCAGCGATAGATGTTGTGTTCCTTGACCACTCGGCGCATGCGCTGCATCCGGGCGTTTCGCTCCGCGGGATCCATGTCGAGCGCGCTGCGGATGGCGTCGGCCAGTTCCTCGGTATCATAGGGATTAACGATGATAGCATCGCGAAGTTCGCGGCTCGCGCCGGTGAAGCCACTCAGGATCAGCGCTCCTTGCTCGTCGTCCCGCGAGGCGACGAATTCTTTGGCGACCAGGTTCATGCCGTCGTGCAGCGAGGTCACCAGGCAGACGTGTGCCGCCCGGTAGTAAGCCTCGATCTCACGGTGGCTGTGATGGCGTCTCAGAAAGACGATGGGCCGCCATTTGCCCGCTCGAAAGCGCTCGTTGATCCGCTCCGCTTCCCACTCCGCCTCGGCCATCAAATCACTGTAGCTCTTGATGCGGGTGCGGCTCGGGGCGCCAATCTGAACAAACGTGAACTTCTCACGATAGCCGGGGTATTTCTCGATGAAGCGCTCGACACCGCGAAAACGCTCAAGAATGCCCTTGGTATAGTCGATCCGATCCACGCCCACACCCAGATATGCGGCTTCAACACCGAGTTGCCGGAACAGGGCCACCCGATCGGGCATCGGCGGTCGCTGGTTACTGTCCAACCCGTCCGAGAGGGCTACGCTGATCGGAAACGGTTTTACCAGCGTTCGATGTCCGCCGCGATTCACAGCAAAGTGCTCCCTGTCGATACGGGACTCCAGGCAACTGTCGATCGTTTCCAGAAAGTAGTTGCAATGCGACTGAGTGTGGAATCCGATCAGGTCTGCCCCCAGCAGCCCGTCGAGCAGTTCCCGTTGCCAGGGGCAGATTCCAAAGGCCTGCGGGTTCGGCCAGGGAATGTGCCAGAAGATTCCCACACGAGCGTCGGGCCGCTCCTCTTTCACCAGGCGGGGCAATAAGGCAAAGTGGTAGTCCTGAACCAGCAGGATCGGATCTTTGGTTCCCTCCATCTCCTCAAGCACAGCGCGAGCGAACTTGCGGTTTGCAGCCTGATAGCTGGCCCAATCCGCTCCGCGAAAGACCGGACGAGTGTGCGCGATATGACAAAGAGGCCAGAGCCCCTCGTTGGAGAATCCGTAGTAATACCCGTCTTCTTCCTCGTGGCTGAGCCAGACCCGGCGCAAGGTATATTGAGGACGTTCCGGCGGCACGCGGAGGCGGTCATGGCTGTCGACGGTCTGCGTGTCAGCGCTGCCGGCGCCGTGGGCGACCCAGGTGCCGTCACAGGCAACCAGCACCGGCTCGATGGCTGTCACCAGGCCGCTCGCGGGAACCAGCACCTCAATTCCTTTCTCGCCGATCACGTGCTCGTAAGGCTCCCGGTTTGACACCACGAACAGCCTGCCGTCCTGCAGTTTCGCCCGCACGTGGATGCGCAGCCGGTCCGCTGTCCAGATGGAGTCACCCGCCTCACGCAGCCGCGCCTCTTCCTGGGCCGCCGCGCGCGCCGCGACCAGGCTCCGGGCAATGCCCATCACCTCGTGTGACAAGGGCCCGAATAAATCCGTCTGTGCGCCCTCTGGCGGCGGCAGTCTTCTTCCCGCTCTCATCTCGCGGAGCCACTCGGCCGTCTTGCCAAGAGGCCCAACGATGCTCCAGCGCACGATCAGAATGGTGATGAAGGTGATCAGAAGCACCTGCACCAGCACATGCCAGACGGACTGGCGCCAGATTTGTATGCTTTGCGCCTCGATGTAGCTGGCATCATGAAAGATCACCAGCTTGCCGGCCACTCCGTTGTCGCTGCCCAGCGGCATCACGAAAACATGCATCTCCGTCGGGCCCACGTGGAGGAAATCACCGCCTTCGTGCTCCTGGCGGACTATTTTGTCCGTGAAGGCGGGATCGTGTGCAAGTTGTTGGGCAAGCTTGGAGGAAACGGCCAGTGGATTTCCCTCAGCGTCGTAGACTGCAACGCCCGCCAGCCTCTCGCGGTTGCCAAACCTTTCGACGATCTGTTGCAGACGCCGTTGCTGTAAATGCGCGCGTGGACCTTGTGCTTCGATCGGTCCGACGTCTTCCGCCAGGATCTCACCCAGCACCTCAGCGCGGCGCTCCAGGTCGCTCCGCAGTCCTCGTTTCTCGGCCACCACCTCGCTGCGGGCGAAGAGAAACGTCACCAGGGTCACGCCTGCGATCAACGCCAAAATCAGCCGCACACTTACGCGCATACCACTCCCCTCAAGAGAGTATGATGCTGCTTCGGGCGCAGCGGCCCCATCGTTCTACACCGCGGTATTGTTCGCCGCTTGCGAATTGGCGCCGCTCCCAGTTGATCGCTAAGACCGTGCGCTGGTCAGCCAATCCAAACGGTCCTTACAAGGCGGATTCCTGCACTCCCGAAAAAACGGGCGCAAGCCTCATGCCATTGCCTTCGGCCAAGTGGCCGTGGCCATGGCACTTAATTTACTATTGCATTGAACCTGGTCGTGGCAACTGGTAAAACTTTCCGGGTGAATCACGAAACCGCCGTGTCGCCAGGTACTCCTTGTTTCCTGCAAGAAGCCGTCTTTCCCGAGCCAGGTGAAATGCGGACCGCCACTCCTACCGGGATACCGTCGCCACCTCATATTGTTCGGAGTCGCGTGGCGATCCACATTTGTACGAGCGCTGCTATACTGGTTGCCTGCCACTGCAACACGTCATTAACGCTTCCCGGAGAGGTGGCCGAGTGGCTGAAGGCGCACGCTTGGAAAGCGTGTTTGCGAGAAATCGCAACGTGGGTTCGAATCCCACCCTCTCCGCCAGATTATATGATTTATTTCCTTGTGGTTGGCGGCCTCCGTTTTCTCGTGTATCTTTTACGTCCCCCTTGCGCTGGAAGACCGCTGACGAAAGCTGCATAGTAGTGGGAGCGCCAAGGGCGCTCTCCGTCGCCTGATCAGGGCTTTAGGAGCGGGTCCACCCGAACAAACTCATGAATGTCGGTAGCTGCATCTTTTGCGACACGCCACTCGCACCGAGTCACCGAATCTGGAGTCCTCCCGGACTGAAGAGCACGGATTCGCCGGTTGGATTCGGAATGACGTTGTGAACGACAAAATCAAGATGTTCTGCGGACATTCGAGCGTTCTTGCCCGAGGATATTGAGAAGCTGGCGCGCTGGGCAGCGAAGACTGTGAGCGTCATCAGCCACACAACGCCGCATTTGGCCCCGGTACCCCGAAGGAACAGCCTCAGCCTACATCCATTGAGCCGGACTGACAGGGTTCAGGATTCGTTTCCCTTACGCTTAGGGGTTCGCGTTTTCTCACGTACCTCTGGTGTGGCGTTGGTTGTTGCGAGACACTTGCGGCAATCCGTGTCGCTTGGCGGGACTGTGCGTCTCGCGGTATTCGTCCAGTTCCTCGTCCGAAAGCGTGGCGCGACGAGGCACGGGGCGCTCCACTGTCTCTTCGTCCAGGGACCTCTGCAGCTTCTGATAACAGAGCGACGCCGCCTCCTGGTAGCGGAGACGGCCTTTCGTAAAGGCTTGAGTAGGAATGCTGAAAACGAACTCGCGGGGTTCGGAATTGGCAGCATTCACGAGGTAAGCGTAATCACGACCCCACGCCTTGGTGTGAAACCCGAGAAATTGGATTTGCAAAGATGCTCCTTGCTTGAGCCGGCTGCCATCCTTTTACGGCAAAGGGTTAGGCCGTCTTCCTGGGAGAACCTCGACACAAAAGCCCACAGGAGATACCATCCTGCGGCTGCGCTGGAGACTGTCGCTGGAAGGCTTCAACACAGGCAGTATAGCAGTAACGCCCTCGAAATAACCGTCTGATATTGCGCTGCCCTTTTTGACGCTGCGCCCGATGGCCAGAATCTCGCCGTGGCCCGTGCTACCGTGAGCCCCGCCGGGCCATTGTCAGCACCGGGATAAGACGTACCCTGAACCGGCCTTGGGGTGAAGCCGAGGGCTACCAAGGACGTTGCGCTCAGGACCGGCTCAGATGTAGCCCGGCGCCTTCTTGTCCGCGTGCCTTGCTGCCCCGGCGACCTTGTCCGCCCCCAGCGAGGTGCACATCGATCTTGTCACCGCCAATCCTGACCTCGGTGATGGGCACGGGCTGGTTCGCTTCCACGTCTACGCCCTTTTCCTTTAGCCACTTGCTCATATGCTCGGTATCCAGCCCGCGCTCATCAATCCGGTCACCCTTGCGGGAATAGCCGATATCGATCCCCTCCTTGAAGGAAGCTGATCGGACCGTTCATCATTGCTCGCTTATGCCGGTGCGTTGCCGGTTCGACTCGTATAGCTACGGCAAGTTGTATCTCAACCCTGTCAGCACCATGTTCTCGACAGGCTGCGCCAGACGGGTTCCGATACCCACGGTTGCGGCGAGACGTAGGCACACTGAATGCCCAGCTGGGCCGATCCCAAGCTCTCGCGGCTTCGGGTTTCGGACTGCAAGAAGGCCGGGGATTGCAGTGCTGAACCAGTCTGACTGATACTGCGAGTTCCGGCTCGTCCTTTTTTGTGGCTACATGCTGTGCTGTGTCACTTTGCTGTCGAGCAAAGAGGCAAAGCCCTGGCCCGCGGTCGTCGCTTGAACGTCTTTCCCAGAAACGATTTGACTCGCGCTGACGGCTTTGCCGTAAAGGCGCTGGTTGGCGTCGTTGTCCGACTCAAACGAGGCCCCTCCCAGCGATAGGCCGGCAAACGCGCCCGAGGTGCGTGCATAGGTCAAGACGTCGCCTCCAAGGCTGGCGGCCGTAGCGCCCGGGCCCGCGGCTGCGGATGCGTCCCTACCCAGCTTGGTCTTCCCTTTCAGGAAGGCGTCCACCGCCTTTTTGTTCATCAGCAGGATGACAAAATCACTGGAGGACCCCCCAGCCTGAAGGCCGACGCTCATACCGCCGGACGTGTATATCGCCGGAGGCGACCATTTACCGCCAAAGCCAGCACCGGTTCGGCAGCTCATGGGCCCACGGCCGCCGCTTCCACCGACGATGAAACTGCCCTTCTTATATTTGGGAATAACAATCACGCAATCGGCTTTCGCCAGAACGTCTGCCGGCACTGCGCCCCCACTCAGCATTGCCGTTAGGACATTAGTGGCATTGCCGATGGTCTCCTCGTCTTTCGCCTTGTCGGCACCCCACGCGGGCAGAATCGACAGCAGCATGAGCACCATCATGCCCAGGGAAACCGTGGTCCATCGCTGAGAGATACGGAATGTCTGACTCGCTGTCATGTTCTTCTCCTTCTCTTTGACGATCTTAAAAGTCATGGGAGTCACGCTGGCTGAATTCACACGTGTCACCTACCCCCCCTCCGAGCACTAGCGGAATGTTGCCTGCCTTACGATTCATAGCCTCGCGTAGTCCTCCCGTGAGCTGCGTAAAGAAGTCAAATGGGCCAAAATCACGACTATTCCGACGAAACGGTAGCCCGCGGGCCTATTCTCACCAATTCCAGGCGGCGACTAACAGGATTCTCGACGTCTTCGCGCGCTGCAGCCGGCAGGGCCGCTTGGAGACGGAGTTCGTCCTCAACTCCGAACCAATCGTCATCCGATGATCCGATGCGGAGATTTGCCTGTCTTCCGAACTCATGCGCAGTGACTTCCCTCGATGGCTGAGCCTACAAAGTGGTCTGCGGCGGCCATAGCCTTGAGGCGCCCAAAAGTTGCCCTTGCCTCAACATATCATACGAGAGGGCCAGACGCACTGGCTGTGAGGTCGGTCACGGGCGGATCTGTGAGGAGTGCGCTGACGCTGCACGAAGAGTTACAGGGATTCCGCCCGAGAAAACGGGCCACTCGCAAACCATCCGCTGGCTTCCCTTCCCTTCACCCTTCAGAATTCTGCCGACGGAAATGGCTCTGCGGAAAATCGGTTGACGCCGTGCCACCAGCGGTCTAGTGCAAGTCACAACATCGAGCTACACGCGACCAGCAACGTGGATTCTCAGGTGCTGCCGTGGGCATTGACGCCGCCACGGCGGACCCGAGTCAGGCTCGTCCGCTGTGGGATAGCGGGGCATAGGCCTGTCTCGACGACCCGCTCCAGCCAAGCTCCGTTACGGTCCGCGGCACCACACCTGTCGTTCCTTTCACGAACTGGGCATCAAGTTTCCTCCCAGTTCTGCCGATGACTTACGGCAGGCGGGGGTTGAACAGCTGCTGCGGCCGAGTCGAGGCGTTTGAGACCCGAGACAGAGGAAGAGCTGTCGCGGCCGCGTGGATCGATATCGCAACCTCCGGACCTTGGAGGGAACATGCGAGGGATCCGTGTCGCCGCTCTCATCGCGGGCGGCCTTCTGTTTTGCGTCGGAACAAAACCAAACATCGCTCAAATTGAGGAACCGGTGCGCCCCAGGATTGTCCGCACCGTCGACGAGTCACAACGCACGGTGCTGAAGAGCAACACCCACCGCTTGGCTCGCCCTGAATTTGACGCGGGCGCGGCACCTGAAGAACTCCAGCTCGATCATATGCTTCTGGTCCTGAGGCGGACTCCAGAACAGCAGGCGGCACTCGATACCCTGCTGATCGAGCAACAGGTGAAGGGCTCGCCCAATTATCAGCAGTGGCTCACGCCGGAGCAGTTTGGTGAGCGCTTCGGACCCGCGCCGGAAGACGTCGCGCAACTGGCGTCCTGGCTCCAATCGCACGGTTTCCACCTCGACGATGTGCCCGCCGGCCTGGGCGCGATCGAGTTCTCGGGCACCGCCGGCCAGGTGCGCGGTGCTTTTCACACCGCCATTCACAGGTATTTAGTCCGTGGAGAAGAACACTGGGCGAACGCCAGCGATCCGGAGATTCCTGCTGCTCTTGCCGAGGTCGTCGGCGGGATCGCCAACCTGAACAGCTTCTTCGCCAAGCCGCAAAACGTGCCCTCGCCTGAAGCTTTTCCGATCCCGTCCCAGCAGGGCGCCGAACCCCTGTTTAGCGCGGGGTCGTCCTTTCACGCTCTTGCGCCCGCGGACTACGCCGTCATCTACAACCTGAATTCCCTCTACCAGGCCGGCGTCAACGGCTCAGGCGTGACCATTGCCGTGGTAGGCCGGTCAAACATCAATCTGCAAGATGTGAAGGATTTCCGTCGGGTGTTCGGCCTCTCCAACAATCCTCCACAAATCATCCTCAACGGCACGAACCCCGGCGACCTCAGGGGCGGCGAGGAAATGGAAGCGGTTCTGGACAACTCCTGGGCCGGCGCTGTGGCGCCGAAAGCCACCGTCAAGTTCGTGGTGTCCGCTTCGAGCAAGACGGCGGACGGGACGCTGCTCTCGGAGCAATACGTCATCAACAAGAACCTGGCCGATGTCATGACTGAGAGTTTCTCTTTGTGCGAGGCCGACGCGCCGCAGTCGTACGCCACTTATCTTTCGGGACTCGCGCAGCAGGCCGCCTCGCAGGGCATCACCTACCTGGTCTCCAGCGGTGATTCCGGCTCCTCGGGCTGCGATTCGACGTCCAAGACAACGGCCAGCGGACCGCTTTCCGTCAACGTGCTGGGTTCGTCTCCCTACATCACCAATGTGGGTGGCACTCAGTTCAACGAGAGCGCCGGAGGAGGACCGTACTGGTCGACCAGCAGCCGTTCGGCTTACTATCTGACAGCCAACTCGTACATCCCCGAAAATGCATGGAACCAGAGCTGTACCTCGGCCAAGTGCGGCGGCGGTGCGAATATTATGGCGGGCGGCGGGGGCGCGAGCGAATATTTCACCAAGCCCGCTTGGCAGGCGGGAGTGGCGGGCATTCCCAACGACAAAGCGCGCGACGTGCCCGATCTGTCCATGACCGCCTCTGCCGCGCACGATCCTTACTTGCTCTGTCTCGATGGCTCTTGCGCTTCAAGTCGGAGCACCCCAAGCCTCATGGGGGTCGGCGGCACCTCGGCCGCCTCGCCCTCCTTCGCCGGTATCATGGCGCTGGTGCGACAAAAGGCCGGCAAGCGCCTGGGCTCCGCCAATCCAGTGCTTTATGAATTGGCAGCCGCCGAGCGTTTCTCGAGCTGTAACGGCTCCAGCGGCACCTTGCCGGGCGCAAGCTGCGTGTTCCACGACGTCACTGCCGGGAACAACTCCGTTCCGGGCGGCCATGGCTATGGGACGGCCAGCGCGCCTTACACTTCCGGCACGGGCTTTGACCTCGCCACCGGGCTCGGGTCCGTGAACGGGGCCAATCTCGTGAACCAGTGGAGCTCCGCCAGGGCCCCATCAATTCCCGGTGTGTCTCTCAGCCCGAGCGGCATCGCTTTTGGAAAGCAGCCAATGAACACTACCAGCACCGCCCGTACCGTGACCCTCACCAACACCGGAAGGGCAACACTCACCATCAGCACTGTCACCATGACGGGCACCAACCCGCACCAGTTCGTCAAGACCACCACCTGCGGCAGCAGCCTGAACGCCGGATCCAGTTGCACCTTCTCAGTGATCTACGTCCCCACGCTCGCCGCCTCCGTCAGCGCTTACCTGACCGTGACGGACAATGCCTCCGGCAGCCCCCATTATGTGAGCCTGACCGGTACCAGTCCCTGATACCGGCCCGCCGCGTTAGGGGTGATGGCCATATGCCGGTGGGCTCTTAACGCCGGACAAACCCGTCTCTAAGCCGGTCCAGTGTAAAGGGTCCAGGTGACTTGGCAATCGATATCGGGCCCCGGATCGCGGCGAGCAATTCTTGCCCTGCCAGAGTCGATTCTGACCGTGCCCAGTCCCCGCTCCACCAATCGGAACCGCCAAAGCAAAATATGGAAAGGTAAGTCACCATTGGAGTTGAAAGCTCTGACGCTGAAATGCAGGATTGAACCGCTGGTCTGGCACAAATCTTGCCACGCGCTCCCGGTTGTACCAGACGTGGAAACGGCCCTCCCGCTGACGCCTGTGTGCACGACGATTTCATCAATTCTCAAGGGAAGGACATCTTGGAACGATTACCAGGCCTTCAGGATGAAACGTTCTGGCCACTGGAACAGGAACAAGGGGATTCGGGCACGCGGATGCCTGACGGTCCTGAATTCCGGCTTCTCGAAGCTTCACAGGCTGAACGTAGACAGCGTTGGACGACGTTCGGAATGGGCACCGTGCTGCAATTGGCCGGACTCGCGCTGCTCGTGTGGCTCGCCGTCGTCCTGCCTCCGGTAGTGAGCGAAGATCTTGAGTCGAATAAGAATGACTGGACGGCTCACGTTGTTCTCTACAATCCCATTGCGCCGAAGCCTGCGCCGCGCATCGTGATCCCGCCGATCCCGAAACTTCAGGCACCTCAAGAATTGGTTCAACAGTCGAAGCCTGTTCCTCCCAATCCGCTGGTCCAGCCTAAGCCAGTGACGCCACCGTTGGTGACAAAAGCGCGACTTCCAGAACCTCCCGTCCTGCGGGCCACGGCTCCGGCCGAGTTGAGCCACGCGACACTGCCCAAATGGCAACCCAAGGTTCAGGTTGGCGCCTTCACCGAAAGCCGTCACACCGAGGCCAAGCTGACAATGCCGGCTGCAAAAATCCAGACCGGCGGCTTCGGGAGTCCCAACGGGCTCTCGGGGCAGGCGCAGGCCGACAGTCATCCCAACGTCGCGCACCTGGGCGCGTTTGATCTTCCGCAGGGAGCGGGTTCCGGGAATGGATCCGGTGGGATCCAGGGCGCTCATGCAGTCGTGGCTAGTGCAGGTTTTGGGAACGGCATCGCGGGAGCCCCGAGCGGAGGATCGGCTGAGAGGGGTACGGTGCAGTCCGCGGGCTTCTCAGACGCGCAGACGATGACTCAATCTTCCCCGGCCGCACAGGCTCGTTCCGCCGCGCCTGCATATGATCCCGTGGAGATCACCGCCAAGCCGAATCCGGTATATACGGCGGAGGCGCGCCGGCTGC
>Ga0335085_10001201_pt1 | contig 58727 bp, 52 predicted proteins | sample Lox_Sample_45_FD_206712 | JGI IMG/M metagenome (GOLD analysis project Ga0335085, IMG submission 206712) | Soil microbial communities from Loxahatchee National Wildlife Refuge, Florida, United States - Lox_Sample_4.5 | ecosystem: Environmental > Terrestrial > Soil > Wetlands | place: USA...
CCGGCAGCTTCGGCGAGTGATTCATCCAACACTTTCCCTGCAAGCAGCTCCCTGGCGCCCTCGACGAGAAGCGGTGCGGGATTCACTGCCGTGAGTCCGATGCGAGCATCGGCAACATGTCCATTCGAACGCTTGACTACAACTGCAACCCCGGCGAGCGGATAGTCGATCGATCCGCGGACGCGCAATTTGCGATACACGCCACAGTAGCCGGAGTGCGACGCAGGAAGAAAGATGCGTGTAACAAGGTCATGCGGCTGTAGCCTGCGGTATGTGTCGCCGAGCCCAGTATAGAAGTCGGCGAGGGGAATACGTCTCGCTCCGCCGGGGTTCACAATCTCGATTTCAGCGTTCAGGCAGAGCAAGGCCGGCGGCGTGTCTCCCGAGAATGCGGCCCAGCATTTTGTTCCGCCGGGAGCTACATGGCAGAGATCGCCATCCTTCTTGATGCAGAACCCGCAGCCTTTCCTCCAAGTGAGTGACTGGTTGTACCAGAGGCAGCGGGTATCAAGGCAGATGTTTCCACCGATCGTGCCCATGTTTCGCAGCACTGGGGACGCCACTGTGGCTGCTGCCTCCGTCAAAACTGGATAGTGCGTGCGGAGATAGTCGGAGTGTTCGACGGCCCGGATCGTCGCGAGCGCACCGATCTCGACTCCACCGTCCGATTGCGGCCGGATGCCACGGAGTTCTGCGATTCCACGCAGATCCAGCACGTATTCCGGCTCGAAGAGTTTCTGCCGCATCGACGGGATGAGGTCAGTGCCTCCAGCCAGAACGCGCACACCTCCACTATGCTTCGCCAAGGCATCCAGCGCTTCTGCGAGGGATCGAGGCCGCAGCAATTTGAATTGCGGCAGGCTCAATCCGCACCCCCAGCGACAGGCTCAGTTCGCGATGGATCCAGCAGATGACGATCGGGGCCTTTGCCTTTGAACCAGAGCGAACCACCATGCTCACGAAAACGCTCGGGCGCGGTGGGGTCAACTCCCTCAGTCATCCGAATGTCTTTCGCCTTCCTCTTCGCGCGGAGTGCTGCCAACACTCGCTCTGGAGTAAACGGAGATTCGTGCAGCCGAACGCCAACTGCATCGTAAATCGCATTGGCAATTGCGGGGATCGTCGCGGCAAGCGACCCTTCACTGCATTCCTTCGCGCCGAAAGGTCCTTCAGGATCGACGCTCTCGACGATAATCGGTTCGATCTCCGGTGACTCGATCGACGAGGGGCTGCGATATTCCAGCAGACCTGGGTTCATCAACATGCCGTCTTTCCAGACCATTTCTTCCGTGAGTGCCTGCCCCATCCCCATCCAGACAGAGCCTATGATTTGACCCTCGACGGAAACTGGATTAAGCGCCCGTCCGCAGTCGTGAGCCGCCCATACTTTGTGAACCGTAACCTCCCCGGTATCTTCGTCGACGCTGACCTCAGCGACTTGTGCGGAGTATGAATAGGCAGGAGAGGGGCCAACACCCGCGCCTTTGTGCTTTCCGCCCCGTGCCTCGGGTGGCGGAGCGTACGAACCTGTGCCAGTGAGCGCTCCATGAAAATCGATGGCGGCCACGACCGCTTCTTCGAAAGTCATCTGGTCTTTCGGCCCTTCATCTTTACGCTTTTGCTGGAGTGAACCGCGAAGAATTTGGCCCTCGACGCGGCCGGAGACTGTCGCTGTCGAGCTTTGCTCGACCGGAGGGGCGAGGCGTCCATCCCGACGCGGAACTGCACGCTCCACATGATCTCCGTGAAACACGAGTTCCTCCGCAGCACAGTTCATCTTTTTCACTGCGGCAGCGGCAATGAGTTTCTTCACTTCCTGGGCGGCACGCAGCGTGGCATTTCCAGCCATAAACGTCACCCGGCTCGAATAGGAGCCAATGTCGATCGGAGTCAGGTCAGTATCGGCCGCGACCACACGCACCCGGGACAACGAACATCCCAAAACTTCGGCGGCAATCTGAGCGGTCATCGTATCCGACCCCTGGCCGATTTCTGACGCACCCGTGTAGACGACCACTCCGCCGTCGCGATCGATCTTGATGTTCACCGTCGAATGAGGCATGTCGGAGCGGATGATTGAATTCGCGGCGCCGCTGACGTAATGGCTGCAGGCAATGCCGAGTCCGCGGCCTTTGGGTAACTTGCCTTTGCGAATACTCCAGCCGGAGCGCTCGACCGTCTTGTCAATGCACTCGGGCAAACCATAGCTTTGCACTCGCAGGCCATTCACGGTAATGCACGGCGGCGTCAGTAAATTGCGCCGACGGATTTCAGCCGCGTCCATGCCAATCTTCGCCGCGAGTTCGTCGAGCTGCGACTCGAAGGCAAAGCGCACGTTCACCGTTCCATGTCCGCGCATAGCGCCACAGGCGGGCTTGTTCGTTAAAACGCGATAGCCGTCGTACTGAATATTGGGGATGTCGTAAAGCGCACCCAGCAGAGCTCCGGAATACAGAATCGTGACGACACCATAGGAGCAGTACGCGCCGCCGTCCTGCACAACGCGCGCTTTCACAGCAGTAATGCAGCCATCGTTCTTGATACCCGTCTTCAGGTCGATGATGGTGCGTGGGCGTCCCCGGTGCGCCCAGAAGACTTCCTCACGTGTGTACGTGATCTTGACTGGAGCTTGAGCTTTGCGCGCAGCGACCGCCGCGATGATCTCCAGCGGGATGACTTCGCTCTTGCCGCCAAATCCTCCGCCGACCAGAGGCTTGATCACACGAATCTGCTGCATCGGAATCTCAAGGACAAGGGAGAGCTTGTGCTGCAGGTAGTACGGAACTTGCGTCGAAGACCAGACAGTCAGGCGTCCGGGCTTGCCGGTGAGCGGGTCGATTTCGAAGGATGCAAGCGTGGAGTGAGGTTCCATCGCGGCATGCGTTACTTCATTGGCAAGGAAACGAGCTTCGGCGACATGATCGGCCTCGGCAAAACCCTTTTCAGGATCGCCGAAGACATGGTGATAGTCCTTTTCTAGATTGTTGGGCTTGTGATCGTGAATCAGGTCGCGCTCGGCCTTCATCGATTCTTCAGGATCGAAATAGGCGGGCAAAACTTCGTATTCGACATCGACGAGTTCGAGTGCCTTCTCAGCGATCGCTTCGGAGGTTGCCACGACGCAAGCGACGTTGTCCCCGACGTAACGGACCTTGTCCAGAGCAAGCGGATACTCGTCGTGCCCCACGGGCAGAATGCCGAAGGTCTTGGGCGCATCCTTGCCAATCACCACTGCAACCACACCTTCCAGTTTCTCCGCACGGCTCGTGTCGATCCTCTTGATGCGCGCATGCGGATACGGCGAATGCAGAATCTTGCCAACCAGCATGCCGGGGACACTCAGGTCGTCGGTGTACTGGCCGGCGCCCGTGGTCTTCTCAGCCGCATCGACCATGGCGGTGGGCTTGCCGATGATGGAAAAAGCGGACACTAGTTAGCCCTCTGGCGATTGCTTGACCACTCTCCCAGCAAGCCGATAAGGGCGTTCCGTTCTTCTACGGGTGAGCTGAAAACAAGTCCGTCAGAACCGCGGCGATATTGAACCTCTTTGGTCCAATTTTCCAAGTCCGGGCCGGAAATCGTGACAAAAAGGCACTCCCCCTTCGGATCCGCAGCAACTTGGCCCCACTCGTACTCTTCATCGGGGTCATACTTCGTCCCGACATATGCATCATTTAGAGTCACGATGGCCACTGCATTCCCCTCACGCGCTTTTGAACAACTTCCTCATAAGCGCCTTCCTTCTCTTCATTCCCGGAGAAGGCTACGCTGTAGCACTGCAAATCAGTGTTCGTCAGCAGAAAAACAGCAGATTGCACGTAACCATCTTGTCGCAAATTCTCTTGTGCACGTTCCAGCAACCCCGAGGCAAACCGCTTCAGATCCAAATCCCCTTCAAGTTTCGCACTCCACACCAGCTCGATTGGCATACCTGTTTATTTCGATCGCACTACGTCGTCGTTCCGCTCTGCCGCAACCGCCGACCGAATCGCCTCATACATCTGGTTGTAGCCGGTGCAGCGGCAGAGATTGCTGCTTAACGCGGCGCGAATGTCGTCTTCCGACGGATCAGGATTCTCTGCGAGCAGCGACTTGACGGTCATGATGAATCCCGGCGTGCAGTAGCCGCACTGCGCGCCGCCCCAATCACCGTAGGCTTTCTGGATTGCAGCCAGGCTGCCGTGCTCGCGTACGCCTTCGATCGTGGTGATGTCCTGACCCTCGCAACTGCCAGCCAGGAGCGTACACGACATCATTGCGACGCCGTCGATGAGCACTGTGCAAGCGCCGCAGGACGAATCGTCACAGCCACGCTTTGAGCCCGTCAGTTGCAATTGCTGCCGCAACACGTCAAGCAACAACGTACTGGGTTCGACCGCCACCTCGTGCGAGCGGCCGTTGACGTGGAGTTCGATAAGTTCTTTCTTCATGAAAGCTATCAGCTCCCCGCTTTCAGATGTCAGGCAGCTCCGACGCAGAACTGATGGCTGACGGCTGAGAGCTTCTTTCAGTACACCGGCACTTTAGGATCCACACACCTCGACCAGGTATCGATGCCGCCGCGCATCGACTGGGCATTTTCAAATCCCTGTTGACGTAGCCAGGCTGTCACATTCATCGAGCGCACGCCGTGATGGCAGAGGACCACGATGTGATCTTCCGGATCCAGTTCCTGATGAGCTCGCGAGGGCACCTCGCCCATCGGCATTAGCTTCGCGCCGACAATCTTCGCCGTTTCAAATTCCCAAGGTTCACGCACATCGAGGAGGGTGAGCGACACACCTGCGTCGAGTTTGTCTTTCACTTCTTCAGTGGTGATTTCGTAATCCATGATGCTCATCGCCCTGTCCACTTCGGCGGGCGTTTCTCCAGAAACGCGCGAATACCTTCGTGTGCGTCCCCGGTCTTCATCAAGTCTTCGAAATAGATTTTCTCGGCCCGCGCCAACCCTTTGTCGAAATGCATGGAATCCCATGCGTACGTGGCCTTTTTCGCCACGGTCAGGGCTTGGGAACTCAAGCGCAATAGCCGACCCACACACGCGTGCACGGCCGAATCCAACTGGCCTTCCGCCGCGCTCAGAGTCGCGAGTCCAATGTCGGCGGCCTCTTTACCGGTCAGGGAACATCCGGTCAAAATCAATTCGGCAGCTCTCTTTTGTCCGACCAGTGCTGCCAGAGCCGTGCAGGCAACCGGAGGAAAACATCCCAACTTGATCTCGGGGAAACCCCACTCGGCGTCGTCACTGGTGTAGGCAAAATCGCACACCATTGCCAACTCGGCGCCGCCCCCGAGACAGAGTCCATCAACCACCGCAATCGTCACTTTCTTGGTCGAGACAAGATCGCGAATCACTCGATGAAACTTCGCAAGCATTTGCTCAACTCTGTCGGCAGAATGGGCCGCGATATCGACGCCTGCCGAAAATGCCCTCCCCGCTCCACGAATGACGATCACCGACACATCCGCCCGTGCGTCGATTTCTGCAAGGGCTCGCGCTAACTCGTCCATCATCGGAATGTCGATGACATTGAGCGGAGGATGGAGCAACCCGATCCGCGCCACTGGAGGTGCTATCTCCATCGCGATGCGGCTGAGTTCGGATACAGTGCCTGTAGTTCCCATTGCCGTCGCCGACTCCGTGTCCTTTCGTGGTCAAGCATTCGCGTTACAGGTTAATCGCCGACTTTCTCACTTCGCCGATCGTCGCCAGCGGATCGCGGGCTCCGGTCTTCTCGGCGATCCACTTCTTCTCGGTCTCGATGATCTCGAGCAGCAACTTCTTATCGTCCGCACTTGGCATGTATTCCTTCAGGTGCTCTTCATAGGCTCGATCCTCCAGCGGGTCGCCGGTCTGCGCGTGGAACTTCTGATTGGCCCAGCGACCGATGAACCGATTGAACTTGATATGCGGCGCGTACAGTTTCGGTTCTCTCGGCTTCAGCGAACTGTTGAAGCGCTCGATCAGTCCCGCCACCTCGTCACGATAGAGGCTTCTGTTGTAGTCGTTTAGATCATCAAGATCTGCGGCCTTGTCATTTTTCGGCTCGTTGTAGCGCCCCTTGATTCCCCACACGTAGGCCCAATGCGCCGAAGACGAGTGATCCGTGCCGAACAGATCGTAGGAGCTTGAAATCCATTTGTTGAGATACTTCTGAATCAGCCACGCCGGAATGATTCCGGCTTCCACGATGCGCCGCAGACCATCATTACCCGTACCCATGTGGAACGCTTCTTCGCGCAGCATGTATGACATGGAGCGGCCCAGGGGAGCAAACGCGGAGAATTTCAGCATCTGCAGCTGAAATTTTCCATCGCGGTCAACGAAGTCGGTGTAGGTGAAGAAGTCCATCCAGTTGTCCACATCGACGTTGAATGCGCCCAGCAAACGCTTGTTCTCGAAGGCTCGCCGCTCTAGCATCTTCTGCGCTTCGACTTTGCCCGAATAGCCGAAGTGATCAATTAACAAAGCACACATCTGCCAGCCGTGACGCATCTCTTCGATCATCACGCGCGTGATGGCGCGGCGGTCCCAGTCGGTGGGCGCATTTTCCAGGAGGTTGCGCTGCTGCTCGACGCTGGCGAACTCCGTATCTCCTTGATAGACGATCATGTTCATCAGGGCGTCGCGCATCTGTTGCGTAGGAATCTGGCGCAGGTTCTCCCATTTGTGCCGGCCCTTGTAGTGGCCGAATTCGATGTCGTCGGTCTCGATTGCGCCGTAGAGCGTATCGAACTTGAAGGCTTCGATGTCGTCGGTGTTGACACCGATCTCTTTGCGCCAGTCATTAAACAGACCGACCCAGTCACTGAATGTTCCGATTTTTGCTACTTTGCCCGGCATATCAACCCTCGTTCACCACAGGGGACCCAGAAGAACACAGGAAAGACTCTGTGAACACCCGTGACCTCTGTGGTGGTGATCTTTATCCCATGTTCAACCACACGGTTTTTAGCTCCGTGTAGTGCTCCATTGCGTGCGCGCCCAATTCACGGCCGAAGCCGGAACTCTTGTACCCGCCGAACGGGAGCGCCGCGTCCATTAGCCCGTACGTATTGATCCACACCGTACCTGCTTTGAGGTGTCGCGAAACCATGTGCGCCTTTTTTACGTCGCGTGTCCAGACGGCGGCGGCCAAGCCATACGGATTGTTATTTGCGCGCTCAATCACTTCATCGATGTCGTCGAATGTGAGCACCGACAATACCGGCCCGAAGATCTCTTCCTGCGCAATCTTCATGTCGTTCTTCACATCGCCAAAAATCGTGGGCTCGATGAAGAATCCCCTTCCATCGTTCACCGAAACACGATTGCCTCCGGCGACTACCTTCGCCCCTTCATTCTTGCCAGCTTCGATATAGCTGAGAACCGTTTTCATTTGTTCCTGGCTGACGATTGCTCCCAGCCTAGTCTTCGGATCGAGTGGATCAGCAGGACGCATCTTGGACGCACGGGCTACCAGCTTCTCAGTGAATTCGTCCCGCAGCCTGCTCTCAAGAAAGAGCCGCGAGCCGGCATTGCAGACTTCGCCCTTGCCGTAGAAGATGCCGTTGATCGCGCCCTTCACTGCGCTATCAACATCGGCGTCGGCGAACACGATGTTGGGAGACTTACCACCAAGTTCCAGCGTGACGCGCTTCAGCGTGTCGGCGGCGCCGCGCATGATTTCTTTCCCAACGGCCGTTGATCCTGTAAACGCGACCTTGTCGATCCCGGGATGGGCAACGATCGCTTTGCCTGTTTCCGGACCGCCTGTGACGATATTGACAACTCCAGCCGGAAAGCCTGCTTCGAGCACCAACTCACCGAGCTTCAAAGTCGTTAGCGGCGTCTGTTCTGCTGGTTTCAGCACCAGCGTGTTCCCGCACGCCAGTGCTGGACCCAGCTTCCATGACGCCAACAACAAGGGGAAATTCCAAGGAACGATCAGGCCCACCACGCCAATCGGCTCACGTAGCGTGTAGGTGAAGGCAGTTTCGAACGTGTTGACAGTTTCCCCATGGATCTTGGTCGCCAGCCCTGCGTAGTAGCGCAGGACATCGATGACCATTGGCATATCGACGTAGCGCGATTCGAAAATCGGCTTGCCGTTGTCGAGCGTCTCCAGTTCTGCGAGTTCCTCGATATTCTTCTCGACCAGATCGGCGAGCTTCCAGATAAGGCGTCCACGCTCGCTGGCGGAGAGCTTGCACCACGGGCCGTTGCGATCTTCGAAGGCGCGGCGCGCAGCCTCGACGGCGTGGTCGACATCGGCAGTCGAGGCTTCGGCCACCTGCGTCAGCACCTCTTCCGTCGCCGGATTGATAGTGTCGAAGGTCTTGGAGCCCTCGACCCATTGGCCCTCGATCAGCAGGCGTCCGCGGTTCAGATTTGCTTTTGTTGCTGCCAGCATTTCCTATGCTTCCTCACGCCGGCTTTGCCGGCGGGACGGGCGAGGCGCCCGTCCCTACACGAGCTATTTCGCCTTGAACGTTGCTGGGCGCTTTTCGACGTACGCGGCCAAGCCTTCCTTCGCGTCTTCGCTCTGGAAGAGCAACTGCTGATTCTCGCGTTCGACAGCGAGAGCGGATTCCATTGGAATTTCCCAGCCAGTCTGCACGGCACGCTTGATGCGTCCAACGGCTTTTGCGGCCTTGTTTGGAGGGCAGAACTGGCGCGCGTACTCCATGATGTTTTCCATGAAGTTCTCGCGCTCGAAAACATCATTGACGATGCCCAGTTCCTGGGCCTCTTCAAACGAGAAAGTGTTACCGGTGACCATCAGTTCGATGGCCTTGCTCTTGCCAACGAGGCGCGAAAGCCTTTGCGTACCGCCAGTTCCAGGCAATACTCCAAGATTTACTTCCGGCAGCCCGATCTTCCCGGCATCTTTGCGAGCGATGCGGATATCGGCCGCCATGGCGATCTCCAGTCCTCCTCCAACACAGTGACCATTGATAGCAGCGATCACCAACTTCGGCGTGTGTTCCAATCGAAGCAACATTTCGTTGGCGTGCAGGCAGAAGTAATACTTGAAGGTTGGATCGACGCTGGAGAGCATCTTGATGTTCGCGCCTGCCGAGAAAAACTTATCTCCGGCACCGGTCAGGACGATGACGTAGACGTCGTTGTCCATGCGGGCTTTGAGAATGGCATCGTCGAGTTGACGGTTCATCTCGTAGGTGTAGGTATTTGCGGGCGGGTCGAACATCTCGAGGACGGCGATACCGACGTCGGTGCGATAATTGACCAGTTGTTTGGTGGATTCGCCGGCTGTCGGTTGCATTGTCGTCGCCATAGATCACTCCTGTTGAGGCCGCCACTCAGGGCTGAGCCCGGAATCTTTGTTCATCCCTCAGTTGAGGTATCTCACTTCAAATCCTTGCGTCCCTTGTTCGCCATCACGCCGCGGAGAAAAATGTCTCCCATTTCCTGGGCAATCGACTCCGCATCCGCATCCACACGCGGCTTGTGCCAGGTGTAAATCCAATTCATCATTCCGAACAGGCTGAGTACTGCGAGGCGAGTCGTAAACTGCAATCCCCGCTCGCGCTTGAGCTCATCAAGCAGCCCCACACAAATTCGGTAGTACTCGCGTTTAATCACGGCCACTTCAGATCCGAAGCCGTTTTTCAGAACCTCATCCTCATGCGAGAGCACCTTCATGGCGGCCTGGTTTGCGAGGAAGTACTCCAGGTGATTCACGATGAAGATGCGAATGCGCTGTTCGGGATCAACCACACCTCCCAGCCGCGTCTTCAGGCGCTGCACGATCGTGGCAAATGTGTGCTTCTGAATGAGGTAGAGCAGCCGCTCTTTCGATTCGAAGTAGTAGTAAAGCCCAGCAAGCGACATGCCGCTCACGCGTGAGAGATCGCGCATGGAGGCGCCTTCGTATCCCTTTTTGCAGAAGACTTCCGTCGCATGGGCAAGGATTTCAGTCAGCCGCCGCGTGTAGCGGCTTTCGGAGGCCGGCGTTCCGGCACGATGCCGGCGCGTGGACATTTGACTGGCTGTGGAAGGACTCCCCATAGTCCTCTGAATCATTCGAACGTTCGTTCGAAGACAGTATACTCCGCTGTGATCCTAATCACAACCTGTGGATTGCTCCTTTGGGGTTTATCCGCTGCGCGGACGGCCAGAACGAACAGCACGAACTTTGATCGGGGCTAGAGTAAAGGGGCGGGCCGGCTGCTATGAATTCATTGACTCTGCTCTGCCGGCTGGCGCTGCACGAACAGGATTCGCTTGACCTGATTGCGTTCGACGCTTTGGTCCTTTCCGCCTACATGAACCACTACCTCCGTACCAGAGACTGATACGACATCCCCGTTCAGCACGCTGCCGTCACGAAGCTCGACGGTATCGTGGGCGGAAGTACCCAGTTCGAAGCTGACACTTCCGCCCGAAACGTCATCCGGACCGATTTCGAATGGAAACTTCCCAGGATTGAAACCTTCTTTCGAAAACTCCAAAACGTGCTTGCCCACGGCGACGTGCATCATCTTAGGCGTCGTTCCAACATCAACGCCGTCGAGTTTAGCGGTCGCTCCCTGCGGAACGGAGTTAACGGTGAGGGAAACCGTTCTTGTCGGGGCTGCCGGCCCGAGTTCTTTTGGCAGATACGTTGCTGTAATTGACAAGGACGCCGGTGGTCCAGACGCCGCGATTGTCGTTTGAAATTTCACGGTCTCACCCGGACCAACATTGCTCACAGAAAGCGCGGCTTGTCCAATACGGACTTTATTTTTGTCGAACAGATAAAGCGTAAATGTAGCCTCTGGAATGCGTTTACTCCAGAGATTCTCCGCAGTGGTATCGGTGACATAGGTACGCTCGTTTCCCAACGATCCCACTTCCTTGAACTTTCCGAAACTGAACCGAACGACGGGAGTTCCCTGCTCTGGCCAAACCAAGATTTGCACCGGCTGATCTTTAGCAACGGAGCAAAGAACTAACAGGGGAATCGCAATGATGCTTGCACGAAGCCTCTTCATTTGGACGTAGGTTTTAGCACACCCGGAAGAGCGAAGCAATACGAGAGGACAACTTCAATTACGTATGTCGGCCAGCAAATGCTCGATTTCCTGCTTCAGTGCCCCCGTAAGCGGCAGGAAGGGTAGACGCGCTGGGCCGCCGTAATAGCCGTTGAAGTCCATGCCGTATTTGAAACCCGGAACACCGAGATCGCCGACCCTTTGCGCAGCCTTCGCGATACGTTCTTGCTTGATGCGGGCGAGTTCAGCATCTCCCTCCTTCCAGGCGGCGTAGATTTCGTAGCAAGCTGTCGGAGCGGGGCACGCGAACGCGAGGATCGCACCGACCGCCCCGGCGTCGAGGGAAGGATGCAGCTTGTGCGCCGCTCCAACAAGCACCTGGAAGCCGACTTCTTTCTGACGAGTTTTCATTGTGCCGACCACCGTGACGGCCGTGGAAGACGGTTTCGCTTCAGAAGATCCCGACAGTACTCCCACCGGCACCAGTTCCCCTCCCTCGGACGGGCTTCCTGCTGCCGCTGCGGCAAGCATGCGCGGCGTGACCGCATCGAATGTGTCGGTGACGGCGGCGCTGCGCTTGATGTGCCTCGTTCCCTCGACCATCTTGCGCACTTTCTCGACGTCTCCGCTCGATTCCTTGATCCCGATCAGGTTGGGATGCTCGGCCAGTTCGATCATGATTTCAGCGGGAATGTCGTAACCGGTAGCCTGCGGAAAGTTGTAAACGATGACCGGAATGGGCGAACGGTCGGCTACGGTACGGTAGAACGCAAGGATGTTCGCCGGCAACATCTGCTTTTTGTAATAGTGCGGCGTACGCACCATGGCAACGTCGTAGCCGAGCTTGGCGGCATACTCGGTCAGGCGCAGGGTCTCACTGGCCGACTCGATTCCCGTCCCGGCGATCAGGACTTTGTTGGGCGCGGCAGCTTCGCGGGCGGCTTTCAGTACGTCCCTCTTCTCGTCGTCCGAGAGCATGAGCGCCTCGCCCGTCGAGCCCAGAACCACCAGACCTGCGACTGGAGTCCGCGAATAGCGCTCGACGTTGGCTTCGAGCTTCTTGTAGTAGACGTTTCCGTCGGGATAAAACGGCGTCGTGATCGGCGGCAGAATTCCTTGGAGCAGCATGGTCGTGCTACAAGCTTATCAGTTCCCTACCGCGGTTGACGCGCTGCCAGCGCGACTTTCAGGCGTTTCAGATGAAACACCATCTCGGCAATCGCCAAGGGCACTACCCAACAAGCCCACGCAATTGTCGTGTCACGATCGCCTTCCGGACGCACGCGCGACAGCGGCGAGTAGTCTTGTAGAAAACGAAATGTAACAAAGGCAAAGGTCACGATGTAAGACCGGATCATCCATTCCTTGTGCAAGGAGACTAATCTCTTGCGGATCGTGAAGTAAGCCATACCAGTCGTCACACACCATGCCAGCGCCAGGACGCGGATTCCGTTGACTACACCAAAATCGAATGTAGTGGTCAGAGACAAACCCACCGCGCCGATAATGCCAGCACCAACTCCCAGCAGATAGATCCTTCCGCTCCAGCGATGGAAAGTCATATTACGCTGGCGAAGTCCGGTCCAGAACTGCATCGGCCCGGCTAAGAGGGCCAGCGTGCCTCCATTGATGTGGAGGAAAAGCCATCCGCGGCGCGGCCAGTATGGCTCAAACGAGGCCGGATCGTAGTGACGGTAATAGAACAGAACGTATTTCAGGACGAAGAGAATGGCCAGCACCACGACTCCGGTCCAGCCGAAAATCTTCGCCGTGGCCTTTGCCTTGCTGCCTGAAAATACACCTACTGCTGCGGGAACGGTCGCGTGTGCCATGGTGCTCTCCCCAAAAGAGACCACTGCAGGGCCCGAATGCAGGGCAATGCTAACACGGACTGCACGGTACGAGAACCGGCAGCTTCCGCTTACGCTGAAGATCTGAGGCCAGTGGTGCGTTCGGCATGCAACTGCTGAAGTGCACGCACTGTAACCTCACCACGTTGCAAAGCGGCAATCCCTTCGGCAGCGGCTCTGGCGGCGGCCAAGGTTGTGATCGTAGGAATCCGCGCGACCACAGCCGCGCGGCGGATCGCCTTCTCATCGAACCAGGGTTCCTGTCCGTGGGGTGTATTAATGACTAACTGGATGCGCTGGCCTTTGATGAAGTCGACAACATTTGGCCGTCCTTCCTTCACTTTGTACACCCGCTCCACGTTCATGCCGGCGGCCTCGATCACCTCGGCCGTACCGTCGGTAGCTACCAGCTTGAAGCCCATCTCGACAAATTTCCGAGCGACCTGCGCGACGTGGCGTTTGTCCGTATCCGTCACGCTGATGAAAACGGCTCCCTTGGTCGGCAACTTTTGTCCAGCGGCGAGCTGAGCTTTGGCAAAAGCCTCGCCAAAGTTGTCGGCCACGCCCATCACTTCACCCGTAGATTTCATCTCTGGGCCGAGCACCGTATCAACGCCGGGGAACTTATTCCACGGGAATACCGGAGACTTCACGTAGTAGTAGTTTCCGGTGTCGAGGTCGGCGCGTCGCTTCACGAAATCCGGCAGGAACTCGCGCAGCTTGCGGCCGGTCATCAGGCGCGCAGCAATTTTCGCCATCGGGATGCCGGTTGCCTTCGATACATAGGGCACAGTGCGCGAGGCGCGCGGATTGACTTCGAGAACGTATACTTTGCCGCCTTCGCCGCCGTTGGTTGAGGCGCCGCCGTCGCGGCGCGGGATCGCGAACTGGATGTTCATCAACCCGACCACTTTCAAGGCCTTAGCTAGCTTGAAGGTGTATTCGCGCATGCGATCGAGCAGATGTTGCGGAATGTCGACCGCAGGCAAAACGCAGGAAGAGTCACCGGAGTGAATGCCGGCTTCTTCAATGTGCTGCATAATTCCGCCGATGACGACGTCTTCCCCGTCAGAGAGTGCGTCGACGTCAACTTCGATTGCGTCTTCGAGGAAGTGATCGATCAGCACCGGGCGGTCGTGCGAGTACTCGACGGCCTCCTGCATGTAGCGCACGATCGACTGCTCGTCGTAGGCGATGACCATGGCGCGCCCGCCCAGCACATACGAAGGCCGCACCAGCACAGGGAAGCCGATTCGCTTGGCACCCTCGACCGCTTCCTCGATCGAGGTCGCCATCGCGCCGGGAGCCTGCGGAATCTGCAAGTCTTCCAGCAGCTTGTTGAAATGCTTGCGATCTTCGGCGAGGTCGATTGATTCGGGTGACGTGCCGATAATCTTTACGCCCGCCTCCCTCAACGGCAGCGCGAGATTCAGGGGTGTTTGCCCGCCGAATTGCACGATCACACCCACATCGGCGCCTTTCGACGTTTCATGCTGATAAATGGCCCAAACGTCTTCGAACGTGAGCGGCTCAAAATAGAGGCGATCGCTTGTGTCGTAGTCAGTCGAGACGGTCTCGGGATTGCAGTTGATCATGATCGTCTCGTAGCCGTCGTCGCGCAGTGCGAACGACGCGTGGCAGCAGCAGTAATCGAATTCGATTCCCTGCCCGATGCGGTTCGGCCCGCTACCGAGAATGATGACTTTTTTCTTATCGGTCGGGGCCGCTTCGTCTTCGTCTTCGTAGGTTGAGTAGAGATAGGGCGTGAAGCTCTCAAATTCCGCCGCGCACGTATCCACGCGCTTGTAGACCGGCATGATGCCGTGCTTCTTTCGGAGGTGACGCACCTTGTCTTGCCTGTCGAGTCTCCACACCTGCGCCAGACGGCCGTCCGAAAGGCCCATGCGCTTGGAATCACGCAGGACTTCGACCGGGATCGACTCCATCGGGTGCTTTTCGAGCTCAAGCTGCTGGTCGTTGATTTCCTTGAGTTGATAGAGGAACCACGGGTCCATCGAGGTCATCTTCGCGATCTGCTTGACGGTATGTCCCTGACGGAGCGCATAGCGCACATACGCCAGACGTTCCGGGTGGGGCGTGACCAATCGCTGCGTCAGGATCTTGGGCTCGATCTTGTCCGAGCCGACTTTCTTACCCGTATCGAGCGAGCGGATACCCTTCATCAGAGCTTCTTTGAATGTGCGGCCGATGGCCATCACTTCGCCGACGGACTTCATCTGAGGACCGAGCGTGTCGTCAGCGCCGGGGAATTTCTCGAACTGCCACTTGGGAATCTTTACGACTACGTAGTCGAGTGTCGGCTCGAAGCATGCAGGAGTCTTGCGCGTAATGTCGTTCTTGATTTCGTCGAGCGTGTATCCGACGGCGAGTTTGGCAGCGATCTTGGCGATTGGAAACCCGGTAGCTTTCGACGCAAGCGCGGACGAGCGCGACACGCGCGGGTTCATCTCAATGACGACCATGCGCCCAGTCTCAGGATTCACACCAAACTGAATGTTTGATCCGCCGGTATCGACGCCGATCTCGCGAATGACCGCGATTGAGGCGTCACGCATGGCCTGGTACTCACGGTCGCTGAGCGTCTGGGCCGGTGCAACTGTGATCGAGTCGCCCGTGTGTACGCCCATCGGATCGAAGTTCTCGATCGAGCAGATGATGATGACGTTGTCGGCGGTGTCGCGCATCACCTCTAGCTCGTATTCCTTCCAGCCGAGCACGGACTCTTCGATTAACGCTTCGTGCACTGGTGACAGATCAAGTCCTCTGGCGAGCACTTCGCCAAGTTCTTCGCGATTGTAGGCAATACCGCCGCCGGTGCCTCCGAGAGTGAACGACGGACGCACGATAACCGGAAACCCGATCTTGCCGGCAAACTCGATTCCATCCTTCGCGTTATTGACCAGCGCCGATTTGGGCACGTCGAGGCCGATCTTCTGCATCGCGTCCTTGAAGAACAGGCGGTCTTCGGCCTTCTTGATCGCGGCAACGTTGGCGCCGATGAGATGAACGTTGTATTTCTCAAGCACGCCGCCGTCAGAAAGTTCGATGGCGAGATTGAGAGCGGTCTGTCCGCCGACGGTGGGCAACACAGCAAATCCGGCGCCGGGCGCCATTTCGCGCTCGATGCGGATGATCTCTTCGAGATATTCGAGCGTAAGCGGTTCGATGTAAGTACGATCGGCCGACTCCGGGTCGGTCATGATGGTCGCCGGGTTCGAGTTCGCCAGCACCACCTCAAAGCCCTCGGACTTGAGCGCCTTGCAGGCCTGCGTACCGGAATAATCAAACTCGGCAGACTGCCCGATAACAATGGGCCCGGAGCCGAGGACTAGGATCTTCGAGATGTCAGTTCTCTTAGGCATTTATGCGGTTTTGTTCTTCTGTCCTGTCGAGGCAATTGTTGCGCTTGCGCTTGAGACGTTGTTTTGAAGGGGCGCGCCTTTGGGCACGCGATGTGGGGAGTTGCTTTGAAAGGGCACGCCTTCAGGCGCGCCGAATGCATCGTTTTGAAAGGGCACGCCTTCAAGGCGTGCCGCCTGAGGCTTCAGTAAATCGGAGGGCTTTAGCCCCTGAGGTGGAGGGTCGAGTTCGAATCCGGGCCGCGCCGACGAATAGGGATACTCTTCCGCCCGCTCACAGAGGTGCTTTCGAACGGGATTCTCTTGAACATAGATTTGATGAATCCGATAATCAATATCGTCCCGGATGCGATGATCGGAGAATCCCTTCTGCCAGACCTCCAGATTCGAGCCGAGTTCCTTCTTTGCGCGATATGAGAATCCGCCCTTGATGAACTGGACGGCTTTTTCCAGGCTCGTATTCGGAGTTAGAAGAACATGGATGTGATCCGGCATCACCACGAATTCGTGGAGCAGATACGCAGAGCCGCGATAGTGATAAAGAGTGTCGATGAGCAGCTGAGCCCAAACCTCCCTCGAGAAGAGCGTGCGGCTTCCCCACGTCCGTGACGTGATCATGTACGTCTGGCCGTTGCTCGTCGCGGGTTCTCTCTTGGGCCTCATCGGTCAACCTCAGCGGCTAAAGCCGCGGACCTCTCTTGCACCCTTACGGCGCGGCTTTAAGCCGCGCCCTTTCAAAACCAAGAACGGCTATTATCACGACTTCGTTTCAATGAATTCATGTCCGCCTGTGCAGTCAGGACGAATCGGTGAAGCGTCAATCGTGATGCTCTTCGTCGTCGTCACTGTATCGGTCACTTCCACATCGAACGATCCACCCATCCGGTCAGAACCATTGACTTCGATCAGTAGGGAGTAATGTCCCTTCGGGATTGATCCAAAATCGAAGGCGCCTCTCTTATCTGTCTTCACAACGGCAATCTTCTTTCGCTCTTCAAGCTGTGCAGGAAACCGATACTCATAGAGGGTGAGTGTGGCACCGCTGACGCTCACCGACTGACGAGCCCACCGAAACGGCATCCAACTGCTTCCCACGACCCTTCCACGTATCAATGTCACTTGATGAAAATAACCAACCGCGAGACTACATGCGTGGCACAGCGCGCCTAGCAGCGCTGCCGTAACGACAATCTGCCGAACTCGCCTAATTGCAGTTTCCATGGACGTTCCACAGGCAACTGACCACTGATCACTGGCCACTGCCCTTCCACTCCTCCATCATCTTGGTGAACTCTTTGAACAGATAATGCGAGTCGTGCGGGCCAGGAGCAGCTTCTGGATGATATTGCACGCTGAACAGCGGCATATTTCTATGGCGGAGGCCTTCAAGTGTGTCGTCGTTCAGATCGATGTGCGTTAGCTCGACTTCGCTTTCGGCCAGCGAATCGGGATCGACAGCGAAGTTATGGTTATGCGCCGTGATCTCGATCTTTCCCGTCTTCAACTGCTTTACCGGATGGTTCCCGCCATGATGACCAAACTTCAGCTTGAAGGTTTTCCCGCCCAGCGCAATCCCAGTCAACTGATGTCCAAGGCAAATTCCGAAGATCGGCTGCCGTCCCATCAATCGGCGGATCGAATCGACCGCATATGTGCAAGGTTCAGGATCCCCGGGTCCGTTCGACAAGAACACGCCGTCCGGCTTCAACGCCAGAACATCTTCCGCAGGAGTCTGCGCCGGGACAACCGTGACCTTGCATCCCTCGCCGCGCAACTTGCGCAAGATGTTCTGCTTGATGCCGAAGTCATAAGCGACTACGTGGAATCGTGGAGGCTCGTCTTTCACTCCGACCACGGCAGTCGGCTCGTGAGAGCGTTCACCGACTTCCCAGACGTACGGACGCTTCGTGCTGACTTCCTTCGCCAGATCGGTGCCATCCATTTTGGGAATCGACCGCGCCTTCAAGACCAGCTTGTCAACATCGGTCTCAATCGTCGAGATCACGCCGCGCATCACGCCGTGATCGCGCAGATGGCGCACCAACGCACGCGTGTCGATATCCGAGAGCACCGGAACTTTGAACTGCTCCAGATATTCTTCGGCGACCTGCTGCGAGCGCCAGTTCGAGCTGACCCGCGAGAATTCGCGCACGATCAGGCCTTCGATCCACGGGCGCGTAGCCTCGTTATCTTCCTGGTTAGTACCGTAATTTCCGATTTCTGGATTCGTCAGAACGACGATCTGCCCGGAGTAGGAAGGGTCGGTGAAAATTTCCTGGTATCCGGTGATGGAAGTATTAAAAACGACTTCGCCGTAGCATTCGCCTTTGGCGCCGTAGCCTTTGCCTCGGAAGACTTTTCCGTCTTCCAGCGCAAGGATAGCCTGCATTCTCGCTCCGAGGAGTGGATTTTACGGATTTTATCAGGGATTTCCGTGACGACAAAGCGGTAACGCAATTTTGTCGGAAAAAATTTGTGGATAAGCGAGCAAAAGGACTGCAGAGTCGGATCTGCGGTGTTACTTCACTCTACCGAGCTTATCCATGGGCCAATAACCGAAGACCGCCTTTCCATAGATGAAGCTCTGGTTGACCGGCCCAAAATCACGGCTGTCATTTGACATCGAGCGGTGATCGCCCAGCAAAAAAAAGCTGTTCTCCGGAACCACGGTATCGGGATACGACTTTGTATCCGTGTACTCCGGCGGGACGTACGATTCGTCCAAGGCTACGCCGTTGACGTAAACTTCTCCGCCATCGATCCGAATGTGATCGCCGGCCATCGCCACCACGCGCTTGATGTAACTCTTCGAGGGGTCGCGCGGGTAGCGGAACACCACGATGTCACCGCGCTCGATGGGCTCGAGCGCGTACACGAACTTGTTGACGAAAATCCGCTCCTGATCTTCAAGCGAGGGCATCATGCTGGTGCCTTCGACCTTCACTGGCTGATACAGGAAGATGATGATGAATGCCGAGATGCCAAGCGAGATCATCAGATCGCGGACCCAGACTCCCAGCATGCCGCGTGGACGCGGTGGGGGCGCTTGCGGCAATTGCTCGAAGGGCGAATGCGGCGAGACGGATGCACCTTCCGTCTTTCCAATGGAGCCAGGTTCTGAAGGATTCCCCACCATGCTGATCTATTGTATACAACCGGCCCTGCGAGCAGAGAGTTTCAGGCCCTGCCGGGTTACAATAGTGAAACCCAAGGGGAATCCAGATGACGCGTCGCATTCTGCAAAACAAGTTTGTCCATCGCGGTTTGACCCTGAGCTTTCTCTTCCTAGTAACGCTAAGCGTTTCGGCTCAGTGGGCCCGCCCGCAGGAAGGTGGGACACCCGCCTATAACGCGGCGCCACCGCCGAAAGGCACGAAACTGCCGCCAATCCTGGCCAAGTCCGATTTGTGGGGCGCCGACGCGCAGTATCCCTACCAGACCCGCGCCTACGAACTGGCTGCGAAGATACCCACTGTTCTGCATCAGCAACCCTGCTACTGCTACTGTGACCGCATGGGCCACAACAGCCTTCACAGCTGCTTTGAGAACACGCACGGGGCGCAGTGCTCCACGTGTCTGAAGGAGCTCTATTACTCATATCAGCAGCATCAAAGGGGCAAAACGGCGACGCAGATCCGCGCCGGGATCATCAAAGGCGAGTGGAAGCAGATCGATTTGCAGACTGCCGCTGCCATCAACTAATCGCACACCTGATTTGGCAGGCGCAACTCCGCAGGATTGGCCGGGTTCCTAAAGTTCATCAGCCAATTCTCTGGGAGCAACTCCGAATGCGCCTGTGGTGTATTTGTTTCCTGACCCTGCTGTTTCTCACGGGATGTGGCGGCTCCAAGAACAACACCCCCACACCTCCACCCACATCCGGCCAGTTCACGCACGTCTACGTCGTGTTTCCTCCTGCAAGTGGAGAAAACAACGCACACTTCATGAAGACCGTGATTACCCAGCCGGCGATCGAAGGCGTGACCGTGCCCAACGCCTGGATCGATGTAGAAACTTCCACACCAGGGCCTGGCACGTGCAGCCCGATCGGCACCGATATTTGCCAGCAGGACGCGTTTGGCTGGACGCACAAGTACGACTGGTCGCGGATCGACACCGCGAATGCCCAATGGTTCACAGCACAATCGGGAGCGAAAAAAGTCAACATGCTCCTGGACGGGATCGGCGGAGCCGGGCCCCTCTGCCTGATCACCGACAGTTGCATCAATCCCCTGACTCCCTACTACGTCACTACAGATTCGTGGGCCGCGCATACTGCCTCCAGTTCCTTGGATTACATCAACGCGAACAAAGATGGGTGCACGAACTACCTTGGATTAATCGCCACGTCGATGACGCGCAACTCCAGCGGACTCGTGACAGTCACCCGCGAGAACCACGGATATTCGAATGGCGACACGATCTGGATCGGCGGTACTACACCTGCAAATTTTAACGTCGCGCAGGAAAACATCACCGGCGTCCAGGTAGCATCGAACACGCTTACGATCACTGCGGGCAACAGCCTCCCCGCAGGGATGCAGGTGAGTTTGGCGAATCTTGCGAACGCATCTTTTCTGAACGGAAAAACAGTCACCATCCTGACGTCGACTTCCACTCAATTCACCGCGACCTTTACTCATGCGAACTACGGTCCCACGGCGGAAACTTCTGGAACCGCCAATCCTCAAGGTGTAGCAGTGCAGAACGCCACTGCCAATTCGTTTCAATATCAATCCGGCGTTCATGTGGCGGGCAGCGCCAGTACTCCAGGCACCGTGATCAGCGTTCAACAGTCGTGGCCAGTTCCTTACGAGACACCCTATAAGACGGCGTGGGAAGCGTTTATTGCGGCCGCGGTTTTGCATTTCAATGCTTCCCCAAATCTTTCTCAGATTTCCTATATGCGCGTTGGCCGTTCAGTGGGAGGGGAAGCATTTCCCTCTTGCCCTGAGAGTCTCGCAACGCTTCCCTCCCCTAATACCTATACGAAGGGCGGATGGCTGCAGTACTTCACCGACATCGATGATTTCGTGCAAGCACAGAAGCCGGCGATGCAAATCCTCGATCCATTGAATGCCGCAGGAATGCCAGAGGATCCCACCTATGGCACCGCCGAAGCTGCCATCGCCGTGGCCCACCAGAACGCATCCGGCAAAACGAATGGATTCGGCAGCCAAGGCCTGCAAGCCAGTGACATTACGAACTTCAACGCAAATCCACGGGGATTTTGCGCGTCCGACTGGTGCGGAACCTTCAACACATACGACTCAATGGGCATTCCTCTCGAATTGCAACAAGACAGCCTGTCGGACCCCACACACCTGACCGACAGCCCGACTGGGGACCTTCGCCCCTTGCTTCCCTTCGCGGTAGAGCGGCATGCGACGATTGTCGAACTCTACGACCTCGACGCACTTCTGGCCTACGATCCGAACTACTGCGTGCTCAATGTGCCCGACACCGGTCTATGCGGCCCCGGGAGCGTGGAAATTCCGGTCATTGTTCTTCCCCCGCAAGATCAGGAGCCTTATTTTCAGGCCGTAGGACAGCAGGGCCAGGCCGGCGCCACTGGCGACGGTTCTTACGCGACCGTCATCAACAGCACAGAGGGACAACACTAGGCACGAGGCGGATTGCCCTCTACCCGTCATTTGGGCGATACTTTAATGCTTGGATTAAGCGCATACGCAAGGAGTCCGCCATTACCAAGAGCACAGGAAGAGTTTTGCATATGGCTCAGAAAGCTACCGCCAAGAAAACCGTCAACGAAGACCCGCGCTACACGCAGGCCCTGCAGAACTACGAGTCGGGGCTGCGTGCCATGCAAGAACATAAGTTCGATAAGGCCAAGCCGCATTTTCAGAAGGTCATTGCCGGCCCAAGCAAGGAACTGGCCGACCGCGCGACGGTTCATCTCAACATCTGCAACCAGCATTTGGAGCGGACTACCGCTACGCAGTTCAAGACTTCGGAAGAGCACTTTGACTATGCCGTCTCCCTGATGAATGTCGGGGATTACGTGACTGCCCGCGAACATCTGGAGAAACTCCTCAAGCAGAATGCCAAGGCAGACTACGTCATTTACGGACTGGCGGCGCTTGATTGCCTGACGGGTCACGTCGAAGACTCTCTCCGTCACCTCGATGAAGCTCTGCGTCTCAACTCTCAATTGCGTTTCCAGGCGCGCAACGATTCGGACTTTCAGAACCTTGCTGAAGACCCGCGGTTCACGGAATTGCTTTATCCCGATCCCGGAGCGGACCTGGAATCTTCCGATCAGATGAGCGAAGAAGAATCGGTCTAGCCGTAGCGAGGACGTTTTCCGATGGAAACCAAGACCGCGGAGCACGGGACGCGGGAAATGACCGCCCGAACCGGCGGTCTTCGGGTAGTCGCCATTGGCGGCGGCACCGGACTTTCGACCCTGCTCAAGGGTCTGAAGCGATTTGTCCTCTTCCCGACCGAAGACCCCTTCTCTCATTCCGAGGGTCCGGTTATCCGCGATCTTTGCGCCGTGGTGACCGTCAGTGATGACGGAGGATCGAGCGGCCGCCTGCGCAAAGAGCTCAACATGCTTCCGCCGGGCGACATCCGGAACTGCATTGTTGCTCTCAGCGAAGACGAAGCGTTGCTTTCCAAGCTCTTCCGGGTACGCTTCGACAAAGGGTCCGGACTTGAGGGGCACAGTTTCGGCAACCTGTTTCTTGCCGCACTGATGTCCCTGACTTCCGACTTCTCCGAGGCTGTGAGGCTCTCTTCCGAGATTCTGCTTACTCGTGGACATATCTACCCGGCAACCACTTCGAACATCGAACTCGAAGCGCTGATGGAAGATGAGACACGGGTTCGTGGCGAAACGAACATCACGGCCAGTAAAGGACGCATCAAGGAACTGTTCCTGGTGCCTCCGAATGTCGATCCGATGCCTCAGACGCTGGAAGCGATTGCGAGCGCCGATCTGATTACGATCGGCCCCGGATCACTCTTCACCAGCTTGATTCCGAACTTGCTGGTCAAAGGAATTTCGCAGGCCATCGTTGAATCGCGCGCCACCAAGGTCTACATCTGCAATCTGATGACCCAGGCCAACGAGAGCCTCGGACTCACCGCAGCGGACCACATTCGTGCCTTGAACCGTCACGCCCAGGGACAAATCTTCGACTACGCATTGATCAATCGCACGCCTGTCTCCGATGAATTGAAGGCCAAGTACGCGTCGGAGGGCGCCTGCCAGATCGTCAATGACCTCGATGCAGTGGAGGCACTGGGAGTCATCCCGGTCCTCGGAGATTACCTGGAAGAAGCGGGAGTCGCCCGTCACAATTTCACGCGTGCCGCCCATGACGTCCTCGAACTTGCGGCGCAACGACCTATTAGTGAGTTGAAATCTTAGTTGATAAGTCTTCTTGTGTCTCCGTCTGACCTCTAAGCGGTCTCCGGAAGTGCTCCTCACCTCGCACCAACCTTTTTCGCTATGGGCGAATCCGAAATACGCATGCTACGGCTTGTCGACCGGGAGGTTTGGCCTTGAAGCACCCGCGCATTTCCCATATTGCAATATTTCTCACTTTCATTTCTTTGACATGTTCGAGGGCGGTGGCTTCGAGCGAACGTACCCTTCACTCGTTCCGCGGAACTCCCGACGGTGCCACACCGTTGGTGCGTGTGATCGCCGACGCCTCTGGCAATCTCTACGGAGCAACCGGTCTGGGCGGCAAGTTCAGTGATGGATGCGTCTTCAAACTCTCGCCCAGCGCGAACGATGGATGGCGCGAGAGCATTCTGTACGACTTCAGTGGACCCGATGGCAGTTCTCCGGACGGTTCGCTCGTATTCGACACCGCCGGAAATCTCTACGGAACGACGGCCGGGGGCGGCACATACGGGGGCGGAGTCGCCTTTGAACTAGTCCCAGCTTCGAGCGGTGAATGGACCGAGACCATCCTGCATCACTTCGGCAACGGGACCGATGGCTACGATCCCCAAGCTGAGATGGTATTCGATTCCGCCGGAAACCTGTTCGGCACCACGCAATTCGGCGGCACCGGGGTCCGGCTTTGAAAACGGCGGCAGAGTCTTTCGTTTAAGCCCAAGCGCCGATGGTTGGAACTACTCTCAACTCTACAGTTTTTCCGGGTCCTATTCGGGCCCTGACGGCAACCTCCCCGCTGGCAGTCTTGCCATTGACGAAAGCGGCAATCTGTTTGGCGTCGCGCAGGCCTGTGGCGCGAATGGATCGGGGGCAGTGTATGAGCTTTCGCCAGTGGGCGATGGCACATATACGGAGAAGATTATCTTCAGCTTTAACGGCACCAACGGCCAGTTGCCCAACTCCACTCCGGTGTTCGATCCTGCTGGGAATCTGTACGGGACTACGGAGTTCGGGGGAGCACCATGCAGCTGCGGCACCGTCTACCGCTTTAATCAGCATTCCAATGGCACGTGGTCCGAAACCGTCCTGTATGCCTTCGACAAGAATAATGGCTCGGAAATCGCCGGACCGCCGGTTTTCGACTCGGCTGGAAATCTCTATTCCGCATCAACAGCAGGCGGCACCCAGGCATTGGGCCTGGTCTTCGAACTCATTCCCAATACCACAGGATACTGGACGGAACGCATCCTGCATGACTTCGGAGGTACTCCCGATGGAGCCGCGCCTTATGCGGGAATGATCATCGATTCGGCTGGACACCTCTTCGGAACTACCAGCGGCGGATTGGTCAACAACGGCACGGTCTTCGAGGTCATCCCTTAGCACTCCACCGGTCGCAATCGTCGACTCCGTTCCGTTGTAGCTACAGCGGGCCGTCCTGTATTGTGATGCTTCGTCTGTGCCCGCCATCAAAACGATGCAACCACCTATTCGATTTTGCTTTTTCATTCTCATCCTGCTGGCGAACGCTCTTTCGTCGGCTCAAATTGCCGACTTACCGGTCGCTCCGGAAAAAGGTGACCGCGAGGTCCAGATCTGGGTCGGCGGCGGACACTCCGTCAGCGGAGGGCGTGGCAATACAGGAGTTTCCAACGGGGGCTTGCGCTATGGATGGGTGCTCACCGGTCCCCACCTCCCCAGCTTTCTTCGCGGAAGCTTCGAGTACGCGGTCGATGCCGTTCCGCTCTTTCTCGTCTTTCAACCGGCGAACACGGCCTACGGTGTCGGCTTCGATCCACTTGGCCTGAAGTGGAACTTCCGGCACCACGGCCGCATCTCGCCGTTTCTGGAACTCACCGGTGGAGTACTCTTCACAAACCATGATGTTCCCACCGGAACGAATAAGGTGAACTTCATGGACCAGGCAGCACTGGGGATGCATATTCTAGGTGCGAAGCACAACGTCAGCCTCGAAGTGCGCTATTTGCACATCTCAAATGCTGGATTGGCTACACCAAATCCTGGAATCAATACCGTGCAAGTGCGAGTGGGCATCGGGCGATTCTTCAAGCATTAATTCCTGTTGCTTCTCTGACATCTCCCCAGTGATACCAGCCCTGCAGTTGCGTGTACAGTGCTCCCCCGTTATCCTCATCCGTTATGTCCACGCTCGTTGAATGTGTCCCAAATTTCTCCGAAGGTCGCGACAAAGCCAAAGTTGACGCAATCGTCGACGCCATGAAAATGCCCGGCGTCTACCTGCTGGATCGCGAAATGGACGCCGACCACAACCGGTGTGTTATTACTCTCGTCGGCGAACGCGAAGCCGTCCAGGAGGCCGCCATTCGCGGTGTAGGCAAAGCTTCCGAGCTGATCGATCTGAATGTCCACACGGGGGCGCACCCGCGCATGGGAGCCGCCGACGTCGTGCCCTTTATTCCCGTTGACGGCGTGACGATCGAAGACTGTGTCGCCATGGCGAATTACGTGGGCGGGGAAATTTGGAGGCGCTACCAGATTCCCGTCTATCTTTACGAGTCAGCCGCAAGAATTCCGGAGCGCCAGGGGCTGGAGAACATTCGCCGTGGGCAATTCGAACGAATCCGCGCAGAAATCGCAACCAGTACTGCCCGGCGCCCGGACATCGGCGAACCCCGTGTGCACCCTACTGCCGGGGCCACTGTTGTGGGAGCGCGCAAATTCCTCATCGCTTACAACGTTTTTCTCAATACGCCCGACGTTGATATCGCGAAGAAAGTCGCCAAAGCCGTGCGCTTCTCAAGTGGCGGCATGCGCTTTGTGAAGGGAGCAGGATTCCTCGTCCGGGGATTAGCGCAAGTCTCGATGAACCTGACGGACTTCGAGCAGACACCGATCCATCGCGTGTTTGAGATGGTCAAGCGCGAAGCGGCCCGGTACGGCGCCGCACCTGTCTCCAGCGAAATCGTTGGCCTGATTCCCAAGAAGGCGCTCGAAGATGCCGCGGAGTGGTTCCTGCAGGTTGAGAATTTTGATTCTTCCCTCATTCTCGAAAATCGTTTGGCCGCTGTAATGGGCGGCAAGATGGCTATCGGGGGACTGCGCGGGGGGATGGAACCGTTCGTCGAACAACTCGCCGCTCCCACGGCAACTCCCGGAGGCGGTAGCGCATCCGCAGCAGCGGCAGCTATGGCTGCAGGGCTTGCGACGATGGTCACTTCCATGTCGCGCGGCAAAAAGGCCTACCTGCAGTTCGAATCGCAACTCAGCGCAGCCATTGCCCGGCTCACTCCCCTGCGTGAGGAACTGAAGTCGGCCGTCGACGCCGATGCCGAGTCTTACAACTCCGTCATGAAGGCGTACAAGGCAGCCAAGTTGGCCGACGAGAAGTCTGGCGAATCCATAATCGATGCCGCCCTTAAGGAAGCGACATCCGTCCCGCTCAGCGTCGCCGAGAAGGCCTACGAAATCGCGCAGATCACAGAGTCCCTTGCGCCTATCACGAATCCCAACATGAAATCTGATCTGACCACGGCCGCCGCTCTCGCCAAGGCAGCTATCACCGGAGCGCTAGCCAACGTTGAGATCAATCTCTCCTCCCTGAAAGACAAGGCCTTTGCGGAACAGGTTCGGCAACGCACATCCCGGATTCGCACTTAAACCGGTCCACCGGCGGGACTTGGGACGCGTCCAGGTTGTCAACGGGCACTGTACTTTTGTTTCTGTGGATCTCGTTGCAAGTAAAATAGAATAAAGCGATCTAAGAACGATAAGGCCCGATGGCGCATCCAAGCATACGTGCGCAATCCTGACCAATTTCTGATTCGAGGCGTTATGCGACTTTTGAAGATGTGTCTGGCTTCCCTCCTCCTGGTGAGCATGGCTTATGCCATCCCTCTGAATTCTTCTGCCCGATCCTGTGTTCCGGCCGACCTGCTGCAATTGATTTCCGTCGACTACCGGTCTCTCAAAGATTCGCCCACGGCCATGGCGTTAAAACAGCAATTGATGCCGGACAACATCAAGCAGTTTGAAAATGCCCTGAAAGGCATTGGGCTCGATCCCGACAAGGACGTCGACAGCCTGACATTTGCCTCATTCCACTCAGGCAAGCAAGGGATCAAGACTGTCGGTGTGGCCGCCGGCCCGTTCAACATGAAGGCAGTCTTGAAGAAGATGAAACTGCAGAAATACGTTCCGAAGAAGTACGGCAACTCCGAGATCTACCCGATGGACGGCGGCTTCGTGATGACATTCCTCGACGACAGCACGTTGTTGTTCGGCGACGGAACTTCGATCCGTGTTGCAATCGATACCCATGATGGACAGATTCTGAGCCTGGATACGAACGGAAATATGGCTGACATGATGTCCTCCGTCGATTCCGCTCCCGTCTGGAGCATCCTCGACCAGCAAGGCACGCAGAATGCCCTGCGCTCCGCCATGGGAGATGCTTCGAAAATCGCCGACTACGAGATGGTGAAGAAGAGTCTGCTCGGCTCACGTTATGCGATGACCTTCAATAGCGGCGTCAACTTCGACATGACAGTGCTGACTAGCGACTCAATGAAAGCCTCCACCGTGGCGAATGCCATCAAGGCTTACATGCTCTACAAGAAGATGAGTGCAACACCCGCAGAGAAGGTGGCAGTCGACAATACGACGGTCGACTCGGATGGCTCGAATCTCCAGCTGCACTTCAAGGCGAATGATCAGCAATTCCAATCGCTCATGCACTCCGACCTGTTCGCGGCGGTTACCCACTAGACGAGTTTCCAGCAGCGCAAATGGCATCGGATGGCCGATGCCTTTCTATTTCCGGAATGGATGGTGAATGACCGCCAAGAACGCAAAGGACTGGTCCGCAAATAACTATGCTTTGCCCTGTTCCGCCCGCTTCTGCCGTGCCCAGCCTTCTTTCACTACCTGCCGCCCACGACCAATCGCGAGTGCATCTTCCGGAACGTCGTCGGTAATGCACGACGCAGCTCCGACATACGCACCTTTCCCCACTCGTACAGGCGCCACTAATGTGCTGTCGCTTCCAATGAAGACTCCATCGTCGATCGTAGTCTTGTGCTTGTGAACGCCGTCGTAGTTGCAGGTGATGGTTCCTGCCCCGATGTTGACACCGGAACCAATCTCCGCGTCTCCCAGATAAGTCAGGTGATTCGCTTTCGATCCTTTCCCCAACTTGATTTTTTTGGTTTCGACAAAATTTCCGACGTGCGCTCCTTCGCCGATCTCACTTCCAGGACGCAAGTGAGAATACGGGCCAATGATTGCACCGGCACTGATTCGGGAGTCCTCCATAATGCATCCCGGCCGCACGAGCACGCCATCATCGATTTCCGAATCACGAATCACGCAATATGACCGTATCCGGCATCGCGCCCCGACCTTTGTGGTTCCCAGGAGTTGGACGTAGGGCTCGATCACCGAGTCTGCCCCGATTTCAACGTCCGCATCGATGACGCAGGTCTCCGGATAGAAAATTGTCGCTCCCTCCGCCATCAACTGATTACACTTCGCCAGCCGTATTTGACGGTCTATGTCCGCCAGTTCTGCCCGGGTGTTGCCCCCGAGGATCTCCTTTGGCGTTGCCGTTTTCCAGGCCACAACCCGGCGTCGCGAGTTTCGCAGCACCTCTGCCATGTCAGTCAAGTAGTACTCGCCGTGCGCATTGTCGGTGGATACCTTCTCGATATTCTCGTACAAGTCCCGTACGGTGAAGACATAGAAGCCAGAGTTGATCTCTCGAATCTTTTTCTGTGCAGGGCTAGCGGACTTCTCTTCGACGATCGCCCGGACTTCTGGGCTGCGCGGTCCCTTATGCAGTACCCGGCCATATCCGGTGGGGTTTTCCAGTTCGGCGCTGAGCAACGTCATGACTGCGCGCTGCCGCAGGTGGAAATCCCGCAACTGCCCAATCGTTTCCGGCGTGATCATCGGGGCATCGCCCGAGAGCACGATGACGTGCTCGTATCCCGAGAGTGCCTCGCGCGCGACCATGAGCGCATGCCCAGTTCCCCGTTGCTCTGCTTGTAGCACGAAGTTCACCCCCGTATGATTCATGGCCTTACGGACGCTTTCGGCCTCGTGTCCGATGATTGCGAATACATCGCGGGCCGACACGATCCGAAGTGCTGCGCGAATCACGTGCTCCAGCAATGGCTTTCCGCCCACTTCATGCAACACTTTAGGAAGTTGCGATTTGAGCCTGGTTCCCTTACCCGCAGCCATAATGGCAACCGCCAGCCGAGGCTCTGACGCTTGGCCCGATCTGTTTTTCGAGTATCCCTTGGAATGCGCAGTTGAGGACGAACCGACTTTCGATTTCTTCATTTCAAACTCACTATACCTCGCCCTTTGGGCAATGGCTATTTCCCACAAGGTAGCCTACAATCTTGCGGCGCGCCGCTTTGGGTTTCATGGCCGCCGACAAACCTCAGCGGAGGAAAAGATGCCCAAATACGTCATTGAGCGTGACATCCCCAGCATCGGGGACGTCACTCCCCAGCAAGTCATTGCCATCTCACAAAAGTCGTGCAGCGTCCTGAACACTCTGGGACCAAAGATCCAGTGGCTGCACAGTTACGTCACGCAGGACAAAATCTACTGCGTCTACATTGCGCCCAATGAGGAGATGGTTCGAGAACACGCCCGACAGGGGGGATTCCCAGCCAACCGGATCTCACACGTGAAGCTCATGATCGATCCTACGTCGGCCGAAGCCTGAGCCTTCCTAAAGGCCGAGTCCTCCATCGACCGCCAGGATCTGTCCCGTTATGAACTGCGGTGCGGTCGCCAAGAACAGAACTGCGGCGGCAATTTCTTCCGCTTTTCCGTTGCGCTGCAGGGGCGTCTGCTTCGCCATGCGACGCATGAACGCCGCCGCGGACTTCTCGCCCAGATCGATCATTCCGGGCGCAATTGCGTTCACCGCAATTTCGGGTGCGAGCGACTTCGCCATCACTTTCGTCAGCATGTGAAGGGCTGCCTTCGACGAACAGTAGTGCGCGTGCGTTGCCCAAGGCCGCAACCCGCCTAGCGATCCCATGTTGATGATCTTTGCTTCGATCGGACCGGCGCCTTTGCCTCGCGGCCGCCGCATCCATTTCAGCGCCTCTCGAGCCACCAGGAAGGGGCCGCGCGTATTGGATGCGAAAATGGCGTCCCATTGTCGTACCGTCAGCTTTTCAAATTCAGCGGTTTCATAGTTCGCGGCGTTGTTGACCAGGATGTCGATACGCCCCAGTTCTCGGCCGGCATCCTTCGTCATGGAACGAACGCTACTTTCATCGGTCACATCGCAGCGCAACGAGAATGCGCGTACTCCATGCCCGGAAAGGTCGATGACTGTTTCCCGCGCTTCTCGTCCCGAATTCCTGAACGTGATGGCGACGTCCGCGCCCGCCTGGGCCAATGCCAGCGCCGACGCCCGCCCAAGACGCCTTGCACCCCCAGTCACCAGCGCCGTTTTTCCTTTGAGTGCTTTCTCTACTTGCGTTTGCATGGATGGATTCTAGCGCGCCTCGTTTCCCCAAGCTAACCCTGCCGGAGGTATCGGAGATTACCATAACGATTTTGTGATCTGGATGTACTTTCCTTCTGGAAAACCTCATTTTCTCTGGCTAGAATGCATCCGCATGCCAGCGCCGCGCAGCGTCATTGTCTACTCTCGCAAAGGCTGCCATCTGTGCGAAGTTGTGAAGGAGAGCCTCGGCAAGCTTTCGCGCCAGGGTGGATTCACCTGGAGCGAGATCGATGTCGATACCAACATCGAACTCCGTCGTCAGTTCAACGATGAAGTCCCGGTTGTCTTCATCGATGGCCGCAAGGCCTTCAAGTACCACATGGACGAGCGCGAGTTCCTCCGCAAACTCGTCAGCTAGCTTGGCCTAGCTCTGCCATTGCCTCGCATCCGCCCTACAGTCGAGTACCCGGGCCGCTCTTTTTCCAACCACAGCATCCGTTTTCCGCTACAATCTTCGCCGGCATGTTGCGCACCGAGCTTTATGCGGACCCACATAATCAGTTTCTTCACGATCTGATTCTCGAGTCCTGCCACCGAAACACCAGCAAAACCGCCATCGTTGACACCTCTTGCGGTCGCCGCCTGACGTTCTCTGAGTACGGGGAAATCGTCGAAAACGTCGCGCGCGGGCTCATCGCTGCCGGCGTGAAACCAGGCGAGGTCGTTGCCATCTTCCTCGCGAACTCCTGGGAATTCTGCGCAGCCTTTCACGCGTCACAGCTGGCGGGAGCGATTCCTACTCTGCTGAATCCGACGTATCGCGAGCGCGAAGTGCGCTATCAACTGGACAACTCTGGCGCGGTCGTTCTGATTACGGATTACGCCAACATCAATGGGATCAATCTAAGCAGCTTGCCCAATCTTCGTCGCGTCTATACGACACGGCAACCCGCGTCCGGAGCCGAGCCTTTCACGAATCTATTGAATCCTGCCGCGGCCTCTTTTCCCCAGATGCAGCAATCGTCCCAGCAAACGCTGGCCGTACTTCCCTATTCCAGCGGGACGACCGGTTTGCCCAAGGGCGTCATGCTCTCGCACTACAATCTCGTCTCCAACATCTATCAACTCACAGGGCCAAACGCGACCGAGCTCAATTCTTCCGACAAAATCCTGTGTTGCCTGCCGCTCTACCACATCTACGGACTCAACGTGATGCTGAATCCGTCGCTGATTCTCGGCGCGAAGCTAGTCTTGACGCCACGTTTCCAACCGCAACAGCTCACCTCTCTCGTCGTCGACGAAGAAGTGACTATGATGCCATTGGTTCCGCCCGCGATTAATGCCATTGCTCAAATGGCCGAAGCCGGGCAGTTCCCCCGCGACCACAAGATACGTTGGGTCAAGTCAGGGGCCGCGCCCCTTGCCCCGGAACTCGCGCGGAGATTCACTGCGCTGACGAACATCCTTATCTGCCAGGGCTATGGCATGACCGAGGCGTCACCCGTTACGCACGTGGGATTTCTCGATCCGGCGCTCTACCGCCCGGATTCCATCGGTCATCCAGTAGCACAAACGGATTGCTGCGTACTCGCCCAGTCGGAGATCGATCCTAACGACACGCCCGACGATCTCACCGAACCTCCAGCCGGGATGCCCGGTGAACTGGTAATGCGCGGCCCGCAATTCATGCTTGGGTATTGGAAAGAGCCGGCAGCGACGGCAGCAGTATTGCGTGAGGGTTGGTATTGGTCGGGCGACATTGTTACCCGTGATCGCGAGGGCTTCTATCGGGTCGTCGATCGCCGTAAGGAAATGATCAAGTACAAAGGATTCCCTGTGGCACCGGCAGAGGTCGAGGCCGTATTGCTTGAGCACCCTGCGGTGAAAGAGTGCGGCGTCGTGGGTCGTCCATGCGACCAAGCTGGAGAAATCCCGGTCGCATTCGTCGCACTGCGTGATGGGTTCGTCGATAGCATCGTTCTTAAGGAAGAGCTTTGTTCGTTTGTGGCCGATCGTCTCACCCACTACAAGCAGCCCCGCGAAGTGCATTTCGTCGATGCGATTCCGAAAACCGCATCAGGCAAGATTTTGCGGAGAGAACTTCGCAAGGAGTTGCAGTAAGGCCGCTTTTTGAGAGAAGAAAGACGTGGCGTCTGCAAATTCGTTGCTATTCGTGCGCCTTCCTACCCATGTAAATCGCAGGTCCCCCTTTTCTGAACCAGCATGTCAGAAAACACACTGGATGTACTTGTGTGCCCTTGACCGGAACTTGCACTGAGTCTAGATTGGCCCGCAATGTCGTCCCGCTCTTTCCTCAGCCGAGGATAAAAATCCACTTGGGGCTCCCATCACTCCCATAGCGCCGTTCTGTTCGCGGTGGGGCGCGTGACCGGTTTCGTTGTGGCCGGCTCGCAGCTTGATCAGAACGGCAGATAAACTCGCGCCCTCCTTCGAAAACGCAGCACACAAAACCGAGGCGTAAGTGTGTCCATCCCCTGGAGGATTACCTATGATGTGTCGAAAGCTCTCCCCTGTTGTTCTCTGCCTAACCTGCTTTCTCCTTGTGACGCTGGAAGTTGCAGCACAAAACGATCCCGGCCCGCGTTCCGGACCCGCGGGGGCTGGCGGGCCCTACCCAACCCTGAATAGCAACGAGCAGACCGTTTTCAATGAGGCGCTGGAAGTCTTGAAAGAGGTTGATTCTGTCTCTGGCACGATTGCTGGTGAAGAGGGATCGGGTCTCGGACCCACTTTCAACGGTAACAGCTGTGCTCAGTGCCATGCTCAGCCGGCGGCTGGAGGCAGCAGCCCCGGTCTCACTAGTCCGCAGAACCCGATCGCGAATCCGCAAGTCGCGCTCGCAAACCTGGACGGCGCCACCAACGCGGTTCCATCCTTCATCACCAACAATGGGCCGATGATGGAAGCAAGGTTCGTCAAGAACGCGAGCGGCACCTCCGACGGGGGCGTACACGACCTGTACACCATCCAGGGCCGTTCCGATGCGCCCGGTTGTACGCTCGCTCAACCGGACTTCTCCGGTGAACTCGCAAAGGGCAATGTGATCTTCCGCATTCCCACACCCTTGTTCGGCTTGGGGCTCGTCGAAGCCACTAGCGACCAGGCCCTGCAGGACAGTCTCAATTCCACTGCATTGTCGCGGGCCGCCCTCGGAATCGGTGGATCGTTCAACACGACCGGAAATGATGGCACCATTACGCGATTTGGATGGAAAGCTCAAAACAAGTCGCTCCTGATTTTCTCCGGAGAGGCTTACAACGTGGAAATGGGAGTCAGCAACGAGCTGTTTCCCAATGAACGCAGCGCAGTATCCGGCTGCGTGTTTAACAGCAGTCCGGAAGACAAGACGCATCTCTTGAGCGAGAGCGGCAATACGACGGGAAGCGCGTCCGAAATGTCCTCAGACGCGGCGAACTTTGCTCTATTCGCCCGTTTGTCGGCGCCGCCCACTCCGGCGGCGTCCACCTCATCCACGCAGAATGGATCAGCCCTGTTTGTTTCGATCGGCTGCTCGTTGTGCCATTCACCCACGCTCACCACTGGACAATCGCCATACACCGGTATGTCGAACGTCAGCTATAACCCGTACTCGGACTTTGCTCTGCACAAGATGGGAGCTGATTTACAGGATGGCATTGCGCAAGGGGCGGCCAGCGGAAAGCAATTCCGTACGGCGCCGCTCTGGGGACTCGGACAGCGGCTATTTTTCATGCACGACGGCCGCACCACCGATCTCATCCAGGCCATCCAGGCGCACAGCAGCAGCGGCTCCGAGGCCAACAAGGTCATCAACAACCACAACAAACTGAAGTCTTCGCAGAAGCAGGATCTGTTGAACTTCCTGCGTTCACTGTAGTCGGAACCGTCCACAAGCACGCGGAGGTCTGGCCAACCTCCGCGCAACTGTAGGTTCCGGTCTTCATAAGCGCGAATTCACGGAACTTCCGGCAATCCAGCTGCGTACTCCTTCTCAGAAAGTGAATTTGACTCACGCATCCGGCACCAAGCGTAACCGGAAGGAGAATCGATTATGGACGGACTCACCGGCCTCGCAGCAGTCGTAATGTTCTTCGCATTACCCATCGCAGCCGTTGCTCTATACACCTTTTATCGCGTGCGCAAGCTGCGCACGGAAGAGCGGTTAGCCGCCATGCAGCGTGGCGTCAACATTCCGATGGAAGCGGAACTCTCTGAAACAGCCAAATCGCGACGCTATGGGATTCTGCTAGTGGCTGGTGCCGTCGGCTACATGCTCGCGTTTACCATTGTCGGCCGCTATGAACCCGATGCCAACATTGCCGCCGCGTTCGGGGCTATTCCGTTCACGCTCGGGCTGGGATATTTCCTGGATTCGACATTGATCAAACGCGACGCACGCACGTCGTAAAGGGACCAACTCTTGGATTACCGAGCAGCGGTGACGACTGTTGCCCCATTTCTCGTTTGCAGGCCGACGAGAAGTGGGGCCTCGATTTTGGGGAGATCGCGGGCTACTCGCCGGTCAGAAACTTGAACTGTCGCTCATTCAGTGGCACGACACTGAGACGTCCCTGCCGCACCAGCGGAGACTCCGAGAACACATCGCTGCCTTTCGCCTGGGCAAGAGTGACCGGCTTGGCAAGCGCCTTTCCAACCTTGATCTTCACTTGCGGGTTACGCTCGTCCGAGGTATCCAGCGACACAACACTCGCCGTACCTACGGCGCTCTTCTCGTCGCCGGTGTGGTAGATCACCAGGCGTTCCCCCGGTTTCATGCGTGCCAGATTTTTCAACGCCACGGGATTCGAGATTCCATCCCAGATGGTGGTCTTTTCGCGTTCCAGATCAGCAAAGGAATAGGTGGAAGGCTCGGTCTTCAGTAGATAGTCCATGGATTACCCCAGAAAACGTCAGATCGCAGATTTTAATGGCAGATTGAAAGCCACGTCACAGGTACGCACCTGCAGTGCTCCAAATCTGTAATCTAAGATCAGTTCGGCTTCTTATCCTTCTGATCGCCTGGGGCTGCGTCCTGCTTTGGCGCAGCACTCGCGTCATTCGGACGATCGTCGTAAACCGAGAACTGTCCTTGCGGGCGCTTCAACTTCACTGTGATCTCTGTCTTCGGCTTTTGGATATCGAAGTCTTCGCCGTAAGTCTGAAAGCCGTGGGCCAGCACCTGGATCCGGAGCATGCCATAGGGCACGCCATCGAAATTAGCCTTCCCCTCGGCGTCCGTCTTCAACTCGAGACCACCGCGCGACTGCTTGCCCTTCTCATTGACGGGATGAAGGATGACGGCGGCACTTCGCACCGGCTTGCCGTTGTCGTCCTTGATCACCTGGAAATACAGCCACGATGTCGGTTCGTCGTCCTTGTCTTTCTGCGCAAGCGCCGGATTCGCCGTCGTAAGCAGAACCAGCAGCGCAGTTGCCCCAATCAAGAACTTATTCATGACGTCATTTTAGCTAGCCGGAAGAGGCCCTGTCACCTATGCATTAGTTTGCGCTCTTCACGACATGTCTTCGCGCCGTCCGCGACAAGGCGTTGAATCGAAAAGATCGCAAAGGAACTCTCCCATACGTAAGTCTTTTACAATGGCGGAAGTGAAGACTTGGGACGTCATCATTATCGGCGGAGGCATCATCGGCCTTTCGCTCTCGATCGCCCTGCGCAAACGGGGCGCTACGGTATTGGTAGTCGAGCGTGGCGAGCCCGGCCGCGAAGCCTCCCACGCGGCTGGAGGGATGCTAGTTGAGTCCAGCGCCGAGACACCGGCCCCGCTCCAGCCGCTAGCATCTGCGAGTGCCCGCATGTATCCCGAGTTCGCGCATGAGTTGAACACGGAGTCGGGAATGAATGTGGACCTGCGGGACCAAGGAACAATCCTATTCTGGTCGAAGGAGCAATTTGAACGACTTCAAGTTCGAGGTGCCGAGTTCCGAAGTGCCTTGCTGAGCGTTGCCGACCTGGAAGAGCGCGAGCCTGCTTTGAAGTACGGTCGTTTCGATGACCCCGAAGAGTTAGAGTCCTTAGAGTCCTTCCGCCAGGAGTTCGAGGGGAATCCAAGTGTGGAAGACGTTCGCAACTTCTGTAAGTCTGTTTTTCGTCCTGCCATATACGTATCAGAGCACAGTGTCGATCCGCGCGCCCTCACTGCCGCCGCAACCAAGACGGCGAAAGCTCGTGGCGTAGATTTCTCATCGGGCGATCCGGTAACAGCTGTGAATCTCTCTGACGGACAGGCCACCGGCGTGAGCACCACAAAGACTTCATTTCTGTCATCGAAGGTGGTCAATTGTGCGGGCTGCTGGTCCGGGCAGATTCCTCCGCATCAGCTCCCCACGAGACCGGTGAAAGGCCAGATGCTGTGCCTTGTAATGCAGCCCCGCCACCTGCTCAAGCACGTTGTGCGTACGCCGGACGTCTACCTCATTCCGCGGAGCGATGGCAGGCTCTTGGTGGGCGCCACGGTAGAAGAAGCGGGCTTTGACAAGCGCACAGACATCGCCACAATTCAGCGCCTCCATCGCGCGGCTCTGGAACTCGTCCCCGGCCTGAAAGACGCCAAAATCCTCGAAGACTGGGCCGGACTTCGCCCAGGCACTCCCGATGCCCTTCCTATCCTGGGGACGACGCGGATTCCCGGCTACTTCGTCGCCACGGGGCATTTCCGCGACGGAATCCTTCTGGCACCGATCACAGCTCAAGTCATGGCCCAGGTAATAAGCGGCGAAACCCCCTCCGACGATCTTTCCGCATTCTCGCCACAGCGTTTCTCATGAGTGAAGTGACCAATGTCATCCTGAGGAGCGCAAAAAGCGCTCCGAGGGACCCTACGAAAGCCGAAGGCGCAGATGCTGTAGAAAAGAACACGACGGCATCAACCACCGGAAAATTCCCGTCCACTATACGAACGATCCCAGCTTCCTAAGGGTCCCTCATCCGGCTACGCCGGACTCAGGATGACACCCATACAGAGCACGGAACTTCTGTCATGTGTGATACGTTCCTCCACTACGCATGCTTAGCTAGCAGCCAGAAGCTAGAAGCCAGGAGCTTTTCCCTTGCAACTCGCGATGCAAAACGTCAGCAAGCGCTATGGCGGTGGAAACTGGGCGCTCCGGAACTTCACGTTGAACCTCGGGCCTGGAGTCTTGGGATTGCTCGGCCCTAACGGCGCGGGCAAGACGACTCTGATGAGTATTCTCGCGACAATCACGCGTGCCACCGAAGGAACGGTGCTCTGGAACGGCGTTGATCTCGCCTCCAGTCCCGATCAACTCCGCACAACTCTCGGCTATCTTCCACAGGATTTTGGTGTCTATCCAAACCTCAACTCCGTGGAATTTCTGGAATACCTTGCTGCCGTCAAAGGCCTGAATGCAGCGATATCCCGACGTCGTATCGACGAACTTCTGAATCTGGTGAACCTCACCGACGTCCGCAAACGACCGCTCGGAGCCTTCTCCGGAGGCATGAAGCAGCGTGTCGGAATCGCACAGGCTCTCCTCAACGATCCGCAACTGCTTATCGTTGATGAACCGACCGCCGGACTCGATCCCGAAGAACGCGTGCGGTTCCGCAACCTGCTCTCGGAACTCTCCGGGGAGCGAATCGTGATCCTCTCGACCCATATCGTCTCCGACGTGGAAGCCACCGCAACTGACATTGCTCTCATCTCGCAAGGAACCCTCATTGCTCATGCTTCGCCGGAAGAGCTTTTGCGAGAGGTAGAAGGCAAGGTGTGGGAGTGGATTCTGCCCAGCGCGGAACTGAATACTGCGAGGCAACAATATCTCATCAGCAACACGGCACGGCGCAGCGACGGCGTGCATGCGCGTGTTCTTGGGAACACTCCTCCCGCGGGTGCCGCGCCTGTCACGCCCAACCTCGAGGATGCGTATCTCTATTGCCTGTCACAGCACCGCTCCGGAGCTGCAGCATCCGTGACGACAGAGGTTCTGGCATGAATTCGGCGCACGTTCTGTATCACATGGTCCGTGCGGACTTCCTCGAAAGGGTACGCCGCTACAGTTTTCTGGTGACGCTGGCTGGCGCCTTATTGATCGCTTACGGAGTAGCAACGGAGAAAATCTGGATCGTCGTCGGCAATGGCTACCGCGGCGTTTACAACTCGGCCTGGATCGGCGCGCTCATGGCCATCTGCTGCTCCACCTTCCTGTCGCTTGCCGGTTTCTACATCGTAAAGAACTCTGTACAGCGCGATGTGGACACACGCGTCGGACAGATTCTTGCCGCCACGGCCATGCGAAAAGATTTCTATGCGATCGCGAAAACGATCAGCAATTTCGCTGTCCTCGCCTGCATGGTAGTAATCCTCATGCTTTCTGCGGTGATCATGCAGTTGATGCGGGCTGAATCGCATTCGTTCTCGCTCTGGCACCTCTGGGCGCCATTCATCTTCTTGTCGCTGCCGACAATGTTGCTCACTGCAGGCCTGGCATTGCTCTTCGAGATGATTCCCGGCCTCAGAGGCGGATTCGGCAATGTCGTGTATTTCTTTCTGTGGACTGCCGGACTCGGACTCGGCGCGACGGGAGCCGACGATCCCAGCGGCATGCAACTCCTCTATCACAGTTCGCGTGAGACTCTGCAGGCCATTGATCCAACCAGTCCGCAGAATTTCCACTTCAGCCTGACGATCGGTGGCGAGCAGGCCGTCCGCACGTTCGTGTGGGATGGAATCCACTGGACGTGGCCGGTTCTTCTGATGCGCTTGTTGTGGATTTCACTCGGGTTTCTCATTGCCCTCGCCGCGTCCCTCTTTTTTCACCGGTTTGACCCCGCGCGCTCGTGGCGAAGAAAACCGCCGGTCGCCGGCAAGCAAACCAGCACCTCGATAGTAGTGGCCGGCCCGGCATCGTCGGCGGTCATTGTACCTGCCGTCCATCTAACCCCCATGCAAGGAAGGGGTGGCAGTTTTGCATTCGGACGATTGGTTGTATCCGAGCTGAAGCTGATGCTCAATGGCCTGCGATGGTGGTGGTACGCCGTGGCAGCCGGAATTGTAATGGGTGAAGCGGTTTCTCCTGCGGCCGCGGTGCGCAGCGGTTTCCTGGTGGCCGCCTGGATTTGGCCTCTGCTGATTTGGTCCCAGATGGGATGCCGCGAACAACGCCATTCAACAACCGCCCTACTGTTCTCATCCGAGCGAAGCATCTCGCGACAATTCCCCGCGGTATGGACCGCTGGAGTGCTGGTAGCCTTTTCGATGGGATCCGGCTTCGCCGTTCGGCTGCTGCTCAGTGGCGACCTGCACAGCTTTGCTGCATGGCTCGCAGGGGCGGCCTTCATCCCCAGCCTTGCTCTCGCACTCGGCGTATCGAGCGGCAGCAGCCGCGCCTTCGAGGCCCTCTATACCGTCTGGTGGTACATGGGACCCGCTCATCAGATGCCCGGACTCGACTTCATGGGCGCAACGCCCGCTTCCAGTTCACCTACGGCTTACGCGATCACCGCATGTGCGCTGCTCGCGCTTTCGTATTTCGGTCGCCGGTCACGCATGGCGTATGTCTAGTTTTTCTGTATTCCTTGCCGAAACTGTAGTTCAGTAGGAGGAGTCAATAGGGGAGGTCATTCGCAATGACATCCTCGTGGCAAAACGAGTCCGGGCGTCTGGCATGCTGCTGGTCCGAGGCCGGACGGGCCATTCCATATGATTTTCCGTGGATACATGACCAGACCAGAATTCCCTCGGGATATTTACGCCCCCTTCCGGATTTCGCCAGCCGCAGTCCTTTTGGGGGAGTCGCATGGTTCCAGCCGAATCCCGCGGATTCCCAAAACGCGTAGCTATTCCAAGCGGTTAGTGCACTCCGGCCATCCGCACGAGTAGCTCTTCGCGCTATACTGATTCGTTTCCGCGGCACCCTGATCCGCTATCTTTCGATGCCCGCCGATTCACATCGTTCAACGAAAGGATTTCAACATGGCATCTCCTGCAGTTGACTTCGCGCGTAACAATCAACAGCGTTTCTTAAACGAACTCAAAGACCTTCTCCGTATCCCCAGCGTCAGCACCCTCGAACAACACAAACCAGACATCCAGAAGGCCGCCAACTTTGTTGCCGACGACCTCCGCCGCCTCGGCATGGAAAACGTCGAGGTCATTCCCACGAAGGGACATCCGCTCATCTATGCCGACTGGCTGCACGCGAGCGGCAAACCGACTGTGCTGATGTATGCGCACTATGACGTGCAACCGGCCGAACCTCTAGACGAGTGGCACAGCCCGCCCTTTGAACCGACCGAACGCAATAACAACGTCTACGCGCGCGGCGCTGTCGACGACAAAGGTCAGCTCTGGATGGAAGTCAAAGCCCTCGAAGCCCTCATGCAGACTGGCGGCGGCAAGCTTCCGATCAACGTGAAGGTCATTTTCGAAGGCGAAGAAGAAGTCGGTGGCGAATCGATCGCCGAATACATCCGCAAGCAGAAAGCCAAGTTAAAAGCCGACTTCGCCTTGGTCTGCGACACCGAACTCTTTGCCCCCGATCTACCGACGTTGTGCGTCGGCTTGCGCGGCCTGGTCTATACCGAGATCGAAGCAGTCAGCTCGCAGACCGACCTTCACTCGGGAATGTACGGAGGCGCTGCACCCAATTCCTTCTTCGGGTTAATTGAGCTCATTAGCAAAATGAAGGACTCGAAAGGCAAGGTCCTCATCCCCGGTTTCTACAAAGGCGTGAAGGCCCCGACGGCGGCAGAACTGAAGGCATGGAAACGCCTGCCTTTCAATGAAGAGCACTATCGCAAAACCGAAGTCAAATCGAAGGTCCTTACGGGCGAGCCCGGCTATTCCGTTTTGTACCGCACGTGGGCGCGTCCAACGCTCGAGGTTCACGGGATGCCCGGCGGGTTCGTAGCCGACGGAGCGAAGACCGTGATTCCGGCAAAAGCGAAGGCCAAGGTCTCGATGCGTCTGGTCCCCAATCAGGATCCCGACGACATCCTGAAGAAGTACCTGGCCTTCGTGAAGAAGAACACACCCAAGGGGATTGAGACCAAGGTAAAAGTCTGGAGTAAAGGCCCTGCGTGCGTGGTGTCGACCGACAACGAATACATCGAAGCCGCGACCGAGGCATTGCACGACACGTTCAAGAAAGATACGGTGTTCATCCGCAGCGGCGGCTCCATTCCGATCGTCACCGACTTCCAGGACGTGCTGAAGATTCCATCTGTGATGATGGGCTTCGGCCTTCCTGACGACAACCTGCACGCCCCCAACGAGAAGTTCCACATCCCCAACTTCTACCGCGGGATCGAAACCATCTGCCGCTTCTTCGAGAAGCTGGGCGGGTGATGCAGCACTTAGCACGAGGCATTTGGCAGGCAAGATAGAAAGCGCCCTACGCGGGCGCTTTCTCTTTTCGACTCGGTAGTGTCAGGGCGCCTTATTTCGCAGCGCGTGTATTGCTCGCTTCCAGCTCAGTCCGAAACTTAACTGCCTTTTCTGGCTGGTGCAGAACTTCATACTCTCGCACCAGGTCAGTTCGCGCGTTCTGCATCCAGCGTTCTGGTGCGCTTGGCTGTCTACCCAGAATTTCGAATCCCGTACGGCTTTCGTTCTCGGCATCCTGGTAACGCTTGTCCATCAGAAGGGCACGGCCCAAGCGCACGCGCGCGATGCCCACGTTGAGGTGATCGGGGGGAAGAGTCTGCGAGTACATCTGAAGCGCTTCCCGGAACAACCTCTCTGCTCCTGCAAAGTCTTTGCGTTCAACATAAACGCCGGCCAGGTTACAAAGTGCGATCCCGATGTAGTAGTGCTTGCCCGCATAAACAGCGCGATAAATGTCGGCCATGCGCTGGAAGTTCGCTTCAGCTTCATCCAGTTTCCCTTGCTGCTGAAGAATCTTCCCGAGTTCGTTCAGCGTCCCCGCGACCCGAGGATGGACCTTGCCATAGACTTTCTCTTCGACCACCAGCGCCTGTTGCAGCAGATTCGCTGCCTCGTCGCTCTTCCCTTCCGAAACCAGTGTGCGTCCCAGAATCGTCAGCGCTGAGGCCGTCGCCGGATGGTTCTGTCCATAGAACGACTGCGTGATATCGAGCGCCTGCCGGTCGAATTGCTCTGCCTCAGGATAATGTCCAAGGTCGTACTTGATGGCGCCGAGGTTGATCAGATCGTCCGCCACGTGAGGGTGACGATCGCCATAGAGCTTGCGATCCATTGCCAGGACTTTCTGATTCAGAGCTTCCGACGCAGCATAATGACCCGAGTAGAAATGCGAATTCGCCAATTCCGTGAGGGTCTCGGCAAGATCTGTAGTCGAACCACCCTGCGCTGCCTGCAGTTTCACAGCTTCCTGAAGAACTTCAATGGCCGCATCATAAGAGCCACGGTCTTCGAGAATCTTGCCTAACGCACTTGTCGCCTGCGCAACGCTGGGATGAGTCGGCGAAAGTTTCTGATTGTTGATGGCAAGGCCCTGACGTACGAGACGCTCGGCCTCGTCGTATTTTCCCTCCGCGTCACGCAGCAGCCCGAGTTCCACAAGGCTTTCGGCGGCCTCCGGACTCTCCGCTCCAAAAACCGATTTGCGCACCTCGAGCGCCGATTGCAGCAGCGAATCGGACTGCTCGAACTTTCCCAGCTTTTCATAAATATCGCCAAGGTTTTGATAAAGCTCTCCCTGTGCTTTCGGGTCATTGTTCAGCGTTTGGGCTTCGAGCACACCGCGATCAACCAAAGTAATCACGCGCAGTGAGTCCGCCGGCCCTGCAGCTTCGTCGCCCCCTTCGAACAGGTTGAGCATGAATTTCTGAATGCGTTCAGTTCGAGCTGCCTCTGCCAGAGCAGCGTTGCGGGCCTTCGCCAACCGGACCGTGAAAAACGTCAGGATTCCGATGATCAGCATGACCGTGGCGGCACCAATGACCACGCTGCGCTGGTTGCGCTGCACGAATTTTCCCAAGCGATAGGAAAGGTTGTCGGGGCGCGCCTCCAGAGGCTCGGCTCGCAAGAAATGGTCGATATCGCGAATAAGCGCTTCCGCCGACCGGTAGCGCCGCGTGGAATCCTTGTGAATCGCGGTGAGACACAGGACATCCAGATCGGCCCACGCCGCCTTGCTCATCGGCGACGCACCCCGGAGCGGGATCTCAGATCTGCTCACGGACGAAGGCTTGCCGGGTTCGTGCTCAGCGATGATGCTGGCTGCTTCCGCAGGCGTCAGGTTCGACAGGTCGTACGGGAGCTGTCCGGTGAGCAGCTCAAAGAGAGTCACGCCAAGTGAATAAACATCGGTGTGAATGCCAACCCGGTCGCCGCGGATCTGCTCAGGAGAGGCGTAGGCAGGAGTCATCAACCGCAACCCGGTCATCGTCTGATTGAGGGATGCGTCCAGGCTCTCGAGTTGCTTGGCAATTCCAAAATCGAGTAACCGGATCGTCCCATCCTGCCTCACCAAAATATTGGATGGCTTCAGATCACGGTGAATGACCGCCTCGCTGTGAGCATACTGCACCGCCTCGCAAACAGCACGAAACAGTTGCAGCCTGGTTTCGACGGAGCTCCGGTTCGCTCTGCAGTATTCGGTGAGGGGTACGCCCTCCACGTATTCCATCGCAAACCAGGGAGTGCCGTCACTCAGCACATCGGCGTCGTATAGGCGCGCAATGGACGGGTGATTCAGTTGTGCCAGCGTTCTTTGTTCCGAGGCAAACCGCTCGCGACGCGCGGGCGAGAGCCATGCGTCGCGCAAAAACTTGATCGCGACGAGAGTCCCGAGATCCTTGCGTTCGGCGAGATAGACCATCCCCATCCCGCCTTCGCCCAGCAGTCGGATTAACCGGTATGGCCCGAATTCCCGCATGGGCAGTTGCGCGGGGTCGGCGCCACTGAGGACATCCTGCGCCACCTCGGCAACATTGCGATCGAGGACGGATGCCGGCTGCGAGTCCTCCTGCAGCATGGCGCGCACGTATTCCAGGAGTTCGCGGTCGGTACCGCAGACGCCTCTCAGAAATGCATCCTGCTGGGCCGTCGGCAAGTCGGCGGCTTCGTGAAAAACCGTTTGAATACGTTCCCAGCGACTGTTGTCCATGATCCAACTGCCAAGGGGCCCGTACTACGAGTCAGTGAACTTGCCGAAGTGCTTGCGCCAGCCAGGCTTTGGCTGCACGCCAATCGCGAAGGATGGTGGCCTCTGAGACTCCCAGGAGCGCAGCGGTTTCAGAAATGTCGCACCCGCCAAAGAAGCGGCTTTCTACCATCAATGCCTGCCGCGGCTGAAAACGAGCCAATTCCTGTAACGCCACATCGAGCGCGATCAGTTCCTTGGCGCAGTTCGCACTTTGCGTGAGGGACTCGTCAAACGTCACCATCTGGACAGATTCGCCACCGCGTTTGTCGGCGTTACGGCGCCGGGCTGCCTCAACCAGGAGCTGGCGCATTGCTCGCGCAGCTATGCGTTTGAAGTGCAGGCGTGAGGCTGTGGCCAACCCCGGTGAATTCGCCAGCTTCAGCCAGGCCTCGTTCACCAGCGCCGTAGGATTCAGCGTGGCGCTGGGATCACCACGCTTGACACTCGACGCCAGCCGCCGGAGTTCTTCGTAGGTCAGGCTGAACAGCTCATTCAGCGCCCGGCGTTCCGCCGCTGTGCGAACGACTGCTTCCTGATTCCGGCCAGAGCTCCCCGGAGACTCGGAGTCTTCCCACGAAATGTTCTTTTCCGGCATTGGCACAGATGGCGGGGATACCGTCCCAGCCGGCGCGAAGGCGCCGTACCCCACTGGAACAGGGGGGAATCCTACCACCCCACGCACGCCCATACAAGACACATTGTCGACCAGCACATTTTTTCGCTTACCTGACGGTTTTGGGACCTCTGCTACGCAATGCGGGGTGAAGGGAAAAATAGAGCGCCGGACGCTGCGGAAAATCATGGCACGTTCACAAGGGAGGAAGCCATGGCGAAGAGGGGTAGAGTTCTACGCGACCCACGCCTGGGATCCGGCCTGTTGATGGTCGAAGGTCGACAGTACCCGTTCCTCATGGAGGGGCTGTGGAGATCGGAGGTGCCTGCCCGACCCGGGCTCGCGGTGAATGTCGATTTCGATGCTCATGGAAATCTGAACGGAATCACTGCGGTCCCCGAGTGTCAGGTCGAACCGGATGTCGCTGCAGAGGCCAGGTCTAGCGTCCGGCCTTTTTTCGAATATTCAGCGATTGGAAGCGCAAGCTTGGTCCGATTGACCGGCGTCGCAGCGCTCCTGCTGTCTTGGCTTTACTTGAGCGCTGTCTCGATTCATCTTCCATTCTTCGGAAGTCTGGATCTTACTTTCTGGCAGATTCTCGGTGCTCTGAATACCGGCGGTCTCACGGCAGTCTCAGACGTCACGGCAAGTCCCGACACGGGCGCCCTCGGTTTCTTTGCCGTCCTGGTACTGGCAAGCCCGTTCCTTCCCCTCGTGTGGAAGCGGCGATGGGCCTGGCTGGGCGGAATGCTGCCGCTCGCCTTCATCGCGCTGGTTGCGCATTGGGCCAGCGGCAGTATTCAAACCAGCCTTGCGCCGCAAATGGCTGGCTCGTTGAATTCACTGCAACCGCCTGCCACCGGGATTTCCCACTCCATTTCGATTGGATTCGGTAGCTACCTCTCGTCATCGCTCGCGATTTGTTTCGCGGTGTCAAGCGTAATGCAATTCGTTGTAGTAAGCCGCGGTCGCAAGCCCGGGATCGAGCACTCCCGGAAGGCGGCTTGAATCACTGGGGCATGAGAACGGAAAACGAACTTCAGAGGAGAGAAATATGAGCGGAATGAAATCGACAAAGATTGTCGCCCTGATCGTTACCTTGGCAGCCTTGCTGGCCGCCGCGGTCGCGCAGCAAGCCCAGAACGCTAACCAGACGCAAAACCAACCGGCGCAACAGACGCAGCAAGCGCAGCCCGCGCAACAGGGCCAGCCGGCTCAACCGCAGCCGAAGAAGAGCATCTGGCAGAAGCTGAAAGAAGCCCAGCAAACCGGCCAGAGCATCATGCAGCAAGGCACCAACACCGTCCAGCAAGGTCAGAGCACAGTGCAACAGACCGGACAGCAAGTGCAGAACGGCGTCCAACAGATTCAGAACGCCCCGCAACAAGGCATGAATGGCGTGCAGCAAGGAATGAATGGAGCACAACAGGCCGTGCAGGGTGTAAATGGCGTGCAGCCGGGAGGCACAGGGTTTCAAGGCATGGGAGGCGGCGGCTCGGGATCCTGCGGCCCGACCTGCTTCGATGCCGGAGTATTCCAGGCCAACGTCTCACAGATGACGATGAGCGACGAACGAGGCTGGCACATCATTCGCATGAATATCCAGTTCCACAACGCGACGAATCAGCCGCTGGTAATCGCTTATCACGAGGGATCCATGGTGATGGTCGACAATAATGGCGCCAGCTACGTGCCGGCCGGGGGCAATCCTGGTCAGTTGCAGGGAATGGGGATCGATCGCGGCAATCAGACCGACTCTCAGTTTCAACTCGCGCCGGGACAGACCGGGTATGCGCTCTTCTCGGTAGCACGATATCGTCCAGCCACAAGCCCCGTTGGTACGAACTATTCCTACAACCTGACGATTGATGAGTTACAGCTTCAGAATGGCGCTCTGGCAATCCCAGTGCGGACCTACAATCTGAACTTCCCGAGCCTGCAGCCAGGAACCAGCAATGCCTCGTTTACTCCGGGTCCGGCTCCGGCTCCGGCAAACGGCGTAGTAGGTACCGGTACCCGCACGACCTACGCCGGGACGACCGTTGCCCCAACTGGGACAGCCGTTGCCCCCGTAGGAAAGGCCCAGGCAATCGGTGCCGCCACCGCCCCACAACCGCGTATGGTGAATGGGCGCCTTGTAACTGCGCCTACGCAAACGGCGCCCCCCGCTGCCAACAGCATGGCGACGACACCCACACCAGTCGTGAACAATGCAGCGATGAGAACTGCGGTCGGCAACGCGACCCAGGCGAAACCATCGGCAGCCGCTCCACCCGTAAAACCAATTCCCGCCACGACCCCAGTCAGGACGGCTACCCCTCCCCCAACCCAGAGGATCGCGCCTGCAACCACCGCGCCTCCACGGAGCACTCCCCCGGCAAGTGCACCGGCGAAGAAAACCAACCCCACGACAACAGCAACCCCGACGAAATAGTTCTGCTGCATCGGGGCAGGCGCACGCTGCAGGGGCGTGCGCCTGATTTTTTCCAGATGCCCGATTTCTGTCACGTGCTTGAGTGATCAAAATCACTGTGCTCCCCGTCACACATCAAGCATAAACGCCGCATTCAGGTGAGTCGCGCGGGAGCACCATTCTCCAGCACTTTCCGAATGCCTCCTCACCGCCGAGATGTTCGTCACAAGCCCGAACAATGTCCTTCTACTAGGAGTGGTCGGCCAATCGCTGGAACCAGGCTGCCAGTTGAGCCCTGCCGTCCGAGACGCCGTGGACTCCGCAATTGAAGCCATCGTCCTGGAACTTAAGTTCCTGGGTTGTTTCGTCGAGAAGAAAACGATCACGACGAACGGCGACATCTGGTGGACGAATGATCGCGCCTTGCGGCATGTGCTCTAGGAAGGGCATAAGACGACCATCAGGACGTCTTTGAAGGGGCGCGGCTTCAGCCGCGCCGCTGAGGAACGCAACTAAAGCGGCCTTTAGGCCTAGTCTTCCCGAGAATGTGTCCCTCTGCCCGTTCGGATCATCCCAAATCGCTAGGCTTCCAGATCGGAGCCTACAATTCCGATTGCACTCACTCCTTCGTTGCGCTAGCCTTATTCTGCTCTCGCGATCCTCCCACCTCGCCTTTCCTCTCCACTACAAAACTGTGCTCTTGCTGCAATGTCTGTGCAATACAAGGCGGTATCTTCTATCCCCCCACTATATATAGTGTTATATTGCTTGACGCCGCCCGAATTTGGTCGGTACAGTAGCTTAACTTTGTGCCTGCCCTATCCAGCCGGGGCCGAGAGAAGCAAGCGCTCGCATGACGTGTACAACGAATCAAGAAGAGGAGGAATCCGTCTGGTAAATAGGCGCGCCATATATGAGAATGCCCGTTCTTAGGCGACCGGCGGCAAAAGGGGACCCGGCCACTGGCAACTGGCCGCCGGCAACTGTCAACTGATTCACGGCCACTGGAGTTAATGCTTTGCTCAAACTGAAGAGGCTGCAGATTCTCGGGTTCAAGTCGTTCTGTGACCGCACGGAACTCAAGTTCCATGGCGACGGCATCGCTGCCATCATCGGGCCAAACGGCTGCGGCAAGTCGAATATCTCCGACTCCATCTCCTGGGTGCTCGGCGAGCAGTCAGCCAAAACGCTGCGCGGATCGCGCATGGAAGACGTGATCTTCGCGGGCACGCGCGACCGCAAGCCCACCGGCATGGCAGAAGTGTCGCTCACGCTGATCGATCCCGAGGTCTACACCGCCAGCGACGCCAACGCCGCCACCGAAATCGATATTCAAGACGAAATGCCGGATGCAATTTCGGAAGGGGTTGCCCCATCCTTGTCGCGTTCTGTGCGACAGGATGGGAATTCTGATCCAGACGGTCACATTACCGACGACTGGGATGAAGCTGCAATCCGCTCCCGCGCAGCGGCTGATACCGACCAGGCCGTCGAAGACGCCCAACCCGGCAAGATAGAAGAAGTCGAAGTTCCAAGATCGAAAGTCAACACCATCGCCGTCGCTTTCCCCGACGATGAACCAATCTTCGCCTTGCCGGCGCACAACGTGATGGCTCCCGCGGCCAACGCGGCGATCGGTACGGCCGCACCGCACGTGGTGCTCAAGATCCGCCGCCGCAAATTTAATCAGCAGCAGTTTCATCGCGGCGAGATCCACGTTACGCGGCGCCTGTTCCGTTCCGGCGACAGCGAGTACCTGCTCAACGGAAAACTCTGCCGCCTGCGCGACATTCAGGAATTGTTCATGGGCACGGGCCTGGGCCCGGAGTCTTATGCCTTGATCGAACAAGGACGCATTGGGCAGATTCTCAGCAGCCGTCCCACCGATCGACGCGCAATTCTCGAAGAAGCTGCGGGAATCACGAAGTTCAAAACGAAGAAGCGGCTGGCAGAGGCACGCCTGGAAGAAGCGAAACTGAATCTGAACCGCGTCAACGACATCTTCGAAGAAGTTACACGCCAGATGAACTCGTTGAAGCGCCAGGCTTCGAAGGCCGAACGCTACGCTCGCTTGCGCGACGAAATGCGCGCCAAACTGCGCGTCGTGCTGGCCAGCAAGTTTGCGGCGATCGAACAGGAAAGCGCCGAGCTCGATGCTCAGCTCAACGCTTTAGCCGAAGAGATGCGGCATCGCTCGGAGGAAGTGAATCAACTGGAAGCTGAGCATGGCGAGCGCACACAGCGCGGATACTCCATCGAGACCGAATTGCGCGAGAACCGCGAACGCATCAGCCAGATCGCGCTCGAGATCGACCGGGCCCATGCCCGTCGCCGTCATAATGGAGAGCGTTGCGCCGAGTTGCTCGTTCGTTCGGCGTCTGCAGAAGCTGAACTCGCGCAGGCCCGCCATCGATTGACGGCCCTTGAGGCTGAACGGGAATCCAACCGCCAGACGCTGGAATCGGCAGCCGCCGATGTCGCCGCGGCGCAGACCGCTCTTGCTCTCTGCCAGCAGGATGCAGCTGCCGCCGCTGCCAGTCTCGCGGAAATCGAGCGCCAGCAGGAAGAATCGCGCGTCCTGATCTTCGACACGGTTTCTGCGTCCTCGCACCTGCGGAATCAGTTAGCCCAAGCCGAAGAGCGCCTCGCCGGAGCCGATCGCGAAGCCCGTCGTCTCGAAGCCGAGATCTCCACGGCCAACACGCAAGTCGAGGCTTTCGGCGGACAACGCGGCCAACTCGCGCTGGAGTTCGAAACCATCACCCAACGCGCGGCGGGAATTGGAGAAGAAATCAGCCAGCTGCGGCGGCTGATTGAAAAGAAGAAGCTCGAAGAAACACAGGCAAAAACCAACCTCGACGTCCTACGCGCCGAATATGCCACCGCGCTCGGCAAGAAGGGCTCGCTCGAAGCAGTCATCGCCGAACACGGATATTCCACAGAATCCGTGCGCCGACTGTTCCAGTCCGGAGTCATGCAGAGTGGGCGCGCACCGGTGGGCGTGCTTGCCGATTTTCTTGAAGTCGAGCCTCGCTACGAGCGGGTCGTGGAAGACTTCCTTCGCGACGAATTGAACTACATCGTAGTGAAGTCCTGGGACGCCGCCGACGAAGGCCTCCGCATGTTGCGATCAGACGTAGACGGACGCGCCACGTTCCTTGTCCATCCGGAAGACGCACAGGCCAAGTTCTCTTTCGTACTCGATGAGGCCGCGCACTCCGCGCCCCCCGCCGCGCAGATTGTCCCCCTGAAACATGCCATCCGTGTACTCAATGGATTCGGGCGATCGCTTGAGGTGATTCTTCCAAAGCTGCGCGATGGGTATATAGTTCCCGAATCTGATGTGGCTCGTGGGCTGGCACTGGAAAATCCCGACGCCTTCTTCCTCTCACAAGCTGGCGAGTGTTTCCACAACGTCACGGTAACCGGTGGTAGGCAACGTGCCGAAGGCCCGCTTTCGATGAAGCGCGAACTGCGCGAGGTGCTCCGTCAGCTTGAGGATCTGGAGCGTGCCCTGCGTGAGGAAGAAACTCGCGTTCTGACGCTAGGACATGAAATCAAGGATCTCACGTCCCTTCTCGAACGGCTGGAGGGCGAGAAGCGCGAGGCCGAGCATCAGGTCATGACTTCGAGCCACATGCTGCAGCAGCTCGATTCTGAGATGGCACGGGTCAGCGAGCGGCTGAATGTTGCGCACCTTGAGTTAGGACGACTGGCCGCGGAACGCGCCGAGCAGGAAGGTATCTTGTGCGCGCGCCAATCGGAAATCGAAGTTCTGGAACTGCGCCGCGCCGAGCTCGAACAGCAGATCGCCGCAGGCCAGGAGTCGCTTGCCGCACTCCGGCTTCGCCGGGAAGAATCCGCACACACCACATCTCAACACGCTGCCCGGGTCGCGACGCTCGAAGAGCGACACCGCTCAGCGGCTGCCGTGCTCGAACGCATTGAATCCCTGTTCTCCGAGATGGGAGAGCGCGTGTACGCGCTCAGCTCGCAGATCGAGGGTGCCTCCGCCGAAAAGCTGCAGCGTGAGGCCGAGAATGAACAGTTGGCGCAGCAAGCTGCCGATCTCGACGCCGAGCGAAACGCAGCCCAGGCTCGCGAAGGCCTGCTGCAGTTTGAAACCGAACAACTCCGCGCCCGTCTCGTCGAAATTGACGGCTTGCTGCACACCAGCCGGCAGTTACTTGATCAGGCGCGCGACCGCCGCGGAGAACTCTCTGCCGCTGCCGCGAAACTGCAATCCGACGCGCAGTACATGTCCGAAACCTGTCTCAACGAGCTGGGCGTGGAGCGTGCCGCACTCGTCGCCGACACGACTTTGAACATCGTCACTGGCGAGCAACTCGCAACCGAAGACCAACTCTATCGCGACATGCGCACCAAGCTCGAAGCCATGGGCCCGGTGAATATGATGGCGCTCGAAGAGTACAAAGAAACCACCGAGCGTCATGCCTTCCTGGAAACTCAGCGCAAAGACTTAATCTCGTCAATCGAGAACACTACTGCCACAATCAAGGAGATCGATCAGATCTCTCGCCAGAAGTTTGAAGAGGCCTTTACGAAAATCAATGAAAACTTCCAGGCGACCTTCAAGAAACTCTTCGGTGGCGGACACGCCTTCATGAAGCTCACCGACGAAGAGAACAGCGCCGAGAGCGGGATCGACGTAGTCGCCTCACCTCCCGGCAAGCGGCTACAGAGCGTGCTTTTGCTCTCCGGCGGCGAAAAGGCTCTCACCGCACTGGCCTTGCTGGTCGGCATTTTCCAGTACGCGCCCAGCCCGTTCTGCATCCTCGACGAAGTCGATGCCCCGCTTGACGAAGCGAATATCGGTCGCTTCACCGAACTCGTCAAAGAAATGAGCGTGCAAACCCAGTTCGTGCTCATCACCCACAGCAAGAAGACGATGAGCATCGCACCGGTGCTCTACGGCGTGACCATGCAAGAGCCGGGTGTGTCGAAGCTGGTGTCGGTCAGGTTCGGCGCGCAGTAAGTCATGTCGTCCTCAACGCTGGCAAACGCCGGCATGAAGGACCCTGTGAGAGCCGGGATTCACGATGCCGCAGACGCGCGCACCAGCCGTATCCAACGAATGCAATCCTGTCCGGGGGCGCCACCTATCGTGGACTCTCCGATCCTTCACCGCCGCTTCTGTGGTTTAGGATGACATCGTCTATCCGGCCATGTTATCCACTTCCTTCCTCAGCTTTTCCACAACCCGATACCGGCCGAAAAGCGCGCTCTTCACGGGTTCTCAACGATGTCCTTACCTGTCAATCTTTTTCAAGCAGGTGGCTGAACTTGTGCCCCGTTCGCTGTGACGAGAATCGTTGACATTTTTTTCGGACCAGCTAGAATACGCCTCGCCTCTAGCCTGTAAAATTTCAACATGAGCCCCGAACTTCTCGATTCCGTCCTGTTGCGTACCGATTTCCCCGACCTCCAACTGAAAGCCAGCGGCAAGGTTCGCGACGTCTACAGCGTGGATGAACATCAACTCCTTTTTGTGGCCAGCGATCGGATTTCTGCCTTCGATTACATCCTGGCTACCGGCATTCCACACAAGGGCCGCGTGCTCAACCAGATCTCACTGTTCTGGTTCGATTTTCTTTCCGACGTGGTGCCCAACCATCTCATCACCGCCGATGTCGACAAGTATCCCGGGCCGGTTCGCAAGTATGCCGACCAGCTTCGCGGACGGTCCATGCTGGTGCGTCGTGCTGAAATCTTCCCGGTCGAGTGCATCGTGCGTGGATACATCTCCGGCTCTGGCTGGAAGGAATACAAAGCGACGGGCAAGGTCTCAGGCATTACGCTGCCCACCGGCTTGAGAGAATCCGAGCAGCTTCCCGAGCCGATTTTCACGCCCTCAACGAAAGCGACCTCGGGGCACGACGAGAATATTTCTTTCGATCAGATGTCAGACATTGTCGGAGCTGAGACCGCCAACCGTCTGCGCGATCTTGCCCTACGCGTCTACATGAAGGCGGCAGCCTATGCCCGTGAGCGCGGCATCATCATTGCCGACACCAAGTTTGAATTTGGACGCACCGCCCAGGGAATCACCCTCGCGGATGAAGTCCTGACTCCAGATTCCTCGCGGTTTTGGCCCGCCGACAAGTACGCTCCAGGGCGCGCGCAGGATTCGTATGACAAGCAGTATGTTCGTGATTACCTCGAGCAGATTCACTGGAACAAGCAGCCGCCCGCTCCGGGGCTTCCGCCGGATGTGGCACGCCGGACCAGCGAAAAGTACCTCGAGGCTTATCGGCAGTTGACGGGACACAAGCTGGATGTGTAACCGCAAGGTGGACACGGTGGCAAGTGAGCGCGCCTTATGAGCCTGACCGTGGTGGACTGGTTTATTTTTGCAATTGTGCTTTTCAGTATCGTCACGGCCGCCATGCAGGGCTTTTTTTCCGAAGCTCTCACGACGGCCGGGCTGATTGTCGGCTATATCGTGGCTGCGTGGCAGTACCACCGCCTCGCAGAATGGTTTGAAGGATTTTTTAAGAACCCGTGGTTAGCTGAGATTCTCGGCTTTCTCATCATCTTTTTTGCCATCGTGCTCCTGTTCGGCATTGCCGCCAGGGTCGCCCGCTGGATCATGAAAGAAGCCGGGCTCAGCGGTTTTGACCGCTTCCTTGGCGGCGTGTTGGGGTTGCTCAGGGGCGGGCTGATGGTGGCAGTGATCCTGATGGGAATGACGGCGTTCGAGCCGGCTTCCAAGTTGCTGCAAAGTTCGCAACTGGCGCCTTATTTTCTCGTGGTAGGGCGCGCGGCAATCTGGCTGGCTCCTTCGGATTTGCGGGCTCGTTTCTATCAAGGACTCGACCTACTGCATCAGGCCCCCCAAAAGCTCAACGGTTCCCCAGCATCTCCGCCGAAATAGGCTGCGGTGCGCGAATAAATTCTCATAAAGAAAGAGACACACCGTGAAAGATCAACTGGAAGCCCTTGTCCTCCAAATGTACCGCAGCAACATCCTTTATTCCGAAGGTGTGCGGGAATTCAAGAAACGCTTCATCCTCACTGTTCTCCAGGAGAACCGGGGCAACCAGTGCCGGGCAGCCCGTGAGTTGGGCATGCATCGTAACACACTGAGCCGCACCATCACCGAACTGAAGATCGATGTCCGCCAGTTGCGCGACGGCGTCAAGCGTCCCCCTCGCAGCGCCCGCCCAGTCTCATTCGAGAAGAAGATCGTCCGATAGTCAAGGCATCGGTTCTGTTTATGTTCTGAGCAGCAATCTTTGTGTACTCTGGCTGCATCTTGTCCGGGGCGCCCTGCGCGCAAATCGCTGGGCGTCGGCGTTGGGGTATGGCAACAAGAAAGGGCAGCCCGAAGGCTGCCCTCAAGTGTCTTCTGCAGTTTCGCTACTGGGCTGCAGGCTTTCGATGCACCGGCGGCTTCTTCGCCGGCGTGGTTGCCGCCGGCTTGGCATTCAGCAAGCGTGCCTTTTCCATCACCATCATAAAAGGACTCGATGTATACGACGCCGGCTCTCCCTGGAACTGGAAGTTGTCGCTCCCATTCTTGGGGATCAGCTTCACGGGAACTTTATCCTCGAATTTCAGCGTGATGTCCGGTGTGTTGGCGTCGATATCGTCGGAACTGCCCGCAATCATGAACGTGTCCGGCTCCGTGCTGATGACCTTGCCCACCATCTGCACGGCCTTGCCTTTGATCGCATTCCAAACGGTGTCCTGATCTTCCTGGCTGCCATTGATGAGGACGAACTCCCACTGCGCGAAGTCCATCTTGTCGGGCGCCGTCTTCTGGACCATGTCATGCGCTTGCTCGGCCGGCGTTGGCGCGGGCTTGATCATTGCCTCCAGATCGGCAGGCGGGGTGGTGCCGGCTTTTGCCTTCGCCAGCAACTCCGGCCAGCCTTCTTCGTCTCCATGGAACCTTCTGTATAGCGATTTCGCGTACTTCTCGATCTGGGCTTGAGCTTGCGCCGGCGCAACCGCTGAGGCGCGAGCCGCGTACCAGATCGCGTTCCGGCTATTCTCAGGCGTGCCCGGCACTTTCGGATCCGGCCAGTACGCCAACGCGAGCGGGTAGACCAGGCTGAACTCTTGCGGGTTCGCATCAACAGCAGGCTTTAGATTCGTGATGCATCCCCCGTAATCCTTATTCTGATAATCCGCGATTCCGATCGCTGACTGGAAAATGTTGGTCATCTGATCCTTCATCTTCATGATTTCAGGATCGGTCACCTTCGGCCAGCATTCCATTCCCTGTTCGCCATATTTCTTCGCGTCGGCCAGGAGCTGAAGTGCGTTGGGATCGCCACCCTGCGCGCGGATGCGCCCGAGATATGCCAACAGCGCCAGCGCACGCATATTACAGCTATCCGCCGCCACCAGTTTCACGGCGGTATCGGTCGTCTTCTGCATGTTGCCCGCCTGCTGATAAGTGCCCATGAGAAGTTCGAGCGCCTGATTCTTCATGACGCTGTTGGGATACTGCGTGAGAAAGGCCTCTAGACCGCTGATCTTGGCATTGGCGTCCTTCTGCTGCACCGCTCCCACATATGCGTTGTACTCGGCAGGATCTTTAATCACCGGGGCCTGGGACTGCGATCCGGATGGCTGCGCCTGCGTCGATTGTCCCTGAGCTGGCTGCGCAGCATCTTGTGCTACCGCGACCACCGTTACCCCAAGCACAACCGCTAGCAGAATCTTTTTCATCAGTATGGCTCCTTAAACGATCGGGAAATAGCTATTTTGGAATTTTATTCTTCAAATCTGGACTGCATTCCGTCTGGACCACAGTGCGATCGGATCCTGCTTTGGAATGCCGGGGCTTCCTGGCAGGCGGCCCCGGGAAGGAAGGGGTAACCTGGCTGGAGCGATGAGGCGCTGACCCTTTTTCCCGGCTGGCCGGATTATAAGTACCTCTCCTGCCGAAGGCAAGCGACTTCCCATTCGTCCTCCTCTTTATTGTTAAGATGCGGATAGCAGAGACGCTGGATGTTCCGTTGCGCGCCGCTGCCCCGAATCTCAATCATAAGGAGACCGCCTTTCTTATGGACACCAGGCAACCCATTGCCGGACAAGTCGCTGTTGTTACGGGAGCAGGACGAGGCATTGGAGCGGCGATCGCCCGAAAATTAGCTGCACTCGGCGCCACCACCGTACTTTGTGGACGTACACAAACTTCACTCGACGAGACTGCCCGCGCCATCGTCGACTCCGGCGGAAAAACCGAAGTCATCCCTTGCGACGTTACCATTCTCCACCAACTCGAGTACGCCGCTGCTCGTGTTGATAGCACGTTCGGTCGTCTTGACATACTGGTAAATAATGCAGGTGTTGGCGGTTTCAAAGATCCGCTCCACAATCTGCCTCCCGAAGATTGGGACCGCATCCTGAATACGAACCTGCGAGGTGTTTACTACGCCATTCGCGCATTCGCTCCTCTCATGATCCGCGCTTACTCCGGACACATCGTGAATATTTCGTCGCTGGCGGGAAAGAATGCTCTGCCGAATGGCGCCGCCTACGCGGCCTCCAAATGGGGATTGAACGGCCTGACCTATTCAGTGGCGGAAGAATTGCGCGGGCACAACATCCGCGTGTCGGTGATCTGTCCCGGATCGGTCGAAACTGAACTCAGCCCACACACCGGTAAGGATCCCAACAAGATGCTGCAGCCCGACGATGTCGCGCACGTCGTCGGAATGCTGGTCACTCAGGCGACGCAGTCGTTTGCCAGTGAGATTCTGCTGAGGCCCACACAAAAGCCGTAAGAGCAGGCGACGGGCATGGGCGCTACGCCTCAGGATGGCCATATTGGGATAGGACAGCGGCTCAACCCAAGGGAGGCAATTCTCCCTGTGTTCCTCTGTGAACTCCGTGGTGATGGCTTTTCCTTACGCCCGCCGCCTAACGCCTATTTCTTGAACAGATTCTCGAACGCCGCCCGCGCATCGTTCGGCCGCAAACTCGCCGGAGTCGACGTCTCCTTTTCGCGCGTTACGCGAATTTCGTAAAGCGAACAGTCGTTTCGCTCATCCTTCTTCGCGATTCGCACCTGCACGGGCTGCATGCACTCAAACCGGCTGCCCGGATCAAAGTACGTACATTGCTTGCACGAGTGCAATGCAAAGCCGCATTTCGGGCACTGCCCTTCTCCCGAACTCGCACTTCCCTGCAGAACAGTTCCGCATTGTGCGCAGCGGGAAACCGCACGCGTCCCCGGCAGATTCACCGGCTTCGGCCCCAGAGCATGATCCCAGCGCGGCGGACCGCTCTTGCGCTCTGGCGGCGTCTTCTTCCGCGTCTCGGGCTGACGCGGTTCCCGATCATTGTCTTGATATCCCGGTTGACGGTATTTGGCCAAAAGATCCTCCCCAAGCGTTGGTCGTATTGTCCACCCGATGCTACCCCGGCGGCAAGTATGGCGATGGGCGGTGTAGATGCTCCAAGATAATGTCACCCCATAACTGCAACGAGACTTTGTCACCCTCTCAGGATGGTGACGATGAGTCAGAAAGAGCTCCAACGGGTGAAAGTCATTGAGAATGCAGCGGGCGGGCGG
>Ga0335085_10001202_pt1 | contig 58696 bp, 52 predicted proteins | sample Lox_Sample_45_FD_206712 | JGI IMG/M metagenome (GOLD analysis project Ga0335085, IMG submission 206712) | Soil microbial communities from Loxahatchee National Wildlife Refuge, Florida, United States - Lox_Sample_4.5 | ecosystem: Environmental > Terrestrial > Soil > Wetlands | place: USA...
TCCCGCGTCCGCGCCTGACCGCCACCGTCCGCGAGGTGCTCGCCGCCGAGCGGCATCGCGTGCTCGAGTCAGCGGGGCCGCCCGCGGACGCCGACGCGCTCGGCCGGCAGGTGGTGGCGCGGCTCACTGAGGCGGGGGTGTTCTCGCTGGAGCCGGTCGTCAACGCCACCGGCGTGGTGCTGCACACCAATCTCGGCCGCGCGCTGCTCTCGCCGCTCGCCCAGCAGCGCCTCCGGGAGGTCGCGTCCGCGTACTCGAACCTCGAGATGGATCTGCCCCGCAAGGAGCGTGGCTCGCGCTACGCGCACGTCGACCCTCTGCTGCGACGGCTCTCGGGCGCGGAGGCGGCGCTCGTGGTCAACAACTGCGCCTCCGCGGTGCTGCTCGCCCTGGAGAGTCTCGCGCGCGGCAAGGAAGTGATCGTCTCCCGGGGCGAGCTGATCGAGATCGGGGGCGAGTTCCGGATCCCGGACATCATGCGCCGCTCGGGGGCCCTCCTGCGCGAGGTCGGCACCACCAACCGGACCCATCTCAAGGATTACGCCGGCGCGATCGGACCCGAGACTGGGCTGATCCTCAAAGTGCACACCTCCAACTACCGCGTCGTCGGCTTCACCGCCGCGGTGTCGTCCCGGGAGCTCGCGGAGCTGGGTCGCGCGCGCGGCATCCCGGTGATGGAGGATCTGGGCTCGGGCTGCTTCGTGGACCTGACCCGTTACGGCTTCCCCTACGAGCCGACCGTGCCCGAGGTGGTGGCGTCCGGCGTGGACCTCGTGTCCTTCTCGGGGGACAAGCTCCTGGGCGGCCCGCAGGCCGGGATCGTGGTGGGCCGCACCGAGCTCGTGGAGCGGCTCGCGCGCAATCCGCTCAACCGCGCGCTGCGCATCGACAAGCTCACGATCGCGGCCCTCGAGGCGACCCTGTACGCCTACGAGGCCGGGACCGCGCTCGAGACCATCCCGACACTGCGCATGCTCACCGAGCCGCTCGCGTCCATCCGCCGGCGCGCGCGGCGGATCCTGGCCCGCATGGGCGGAGAGACCCAGCGCGCGCTGGGCGCGCAGGTCGTCGAGTCGCGCTCCCAGGTCGGTGGCGGCGCGCTGCCCACCGTCGAGCTGCCCACCGCCGCCATCGCGCTCGGGACGCCCGGTCGCCCCGCGGCGCGGCTCGACGAGGCGCTCCGGGCCGGTCGGCCCCCGGTGCTGGGGCGTCTGCTCGACGACCGCCTCCTGCTGGACTGCCGTACGGTCCTGCCCACCGACGTCCCCGCCCTCGCCACCCGCCTGGCCGCCGTGTAAGGACCGATGCGTCAGAGCGTCCGCAGCCTGGGGGAGTGCGGGGGCGTAGTGGCCCGGGCACCGACGCCGATTATCCGCAGCCTGGGGGAGTGCGGGGGCCATTTCTGGGCCCTCGCATTGGAAAGTGCGGCTCCGACTGTCCGCCCCCGACCGGTCGCCGCGACCGCCGTAGTCTCGACCGCCATACGCGCGTCACGCTCATGAGGCACGTAGTCGTCGGCACCGCAGGCCACATCGATCATGGCAAGACGTCGCTGGTGAAGGCGCTCACCGGGACGGATACGGACCGGCTGCCGGAGGAGAAGGCGCGCGGCATCACGATCGACCTGGGCTTCGCGTTCCTCGAGGAGCCGGACGGCCTCGTGATCGAGATCGTGGACGTGCCGGGTCACGAGCGCTTCGTCAAGAACATGCTCGCCGGCGCCGGCGGGATCGATCTCGCGCTGCTCGTGGTCGCGGCCGACGAGGGCGTGATGCCCCAGACCCGCGAGCATCTGGCCATCTGCCAGCTCCTCCAGATCAAGGCCGGCCTGGTGGTCCTCACCAAGGCGGATCTGGCCGAGCCGGACTGGATCGAGCTCGTCCGCGACGACGTGCGCCGCGCGGTCGAGCCCACGTTCCTGGCCGGCAGCCCGATCGTGGCGGTGTCGGCGAAGACGGGCACCGGCCTGTCTGAGCTGCGCGCGACGCTCGCGCAGCTGGCGCGCGCGGTGCCGGTCAAGGATCCCGATCGCACCGCCCGCCTGCCGATCGATCGCGTCTTCACCGTGAAGGGCTTCGGTACCGTAGTGACCGGGACGCTCGTGTCCGGGCGCTTCGCGGTCGACGAGAAGGTCGAGGTGTACCCGCGCGGCGTGCAGTCCAAGATCCGGGGGCTGCAAGTGCACGGCCACGCGGTCGAGCAAGCGGCCGCGGGCCAGCGCACCGCGGTGAACCTGCAGGGCGTGGAGCGCGCCGCCCTCGAGCGCGGCGACGTCGTGGCCCCGGCGGGAACGCTGGTGCCGACGCTGCTGCTCGACGGCACCCTCGAGCTGCTGGAGGATGCGCCGCGCCCCGTGAAGACCCGCGATCGCGTGCGATTCCACGCGGGCACGCAGGAGGTGATGGCGCGGGTGCTGCCGGTCGACCGCCCCGAGCTCGAGCCCGGGGGCACCTGTCATGCCCGCTTCCGTCTGGAGGCCCCGGTGGTCGCCCTGCCGGGCGACCGCTTCGTGGTGCGCTCGTACTCGCCGATCGTCACGATCGGCGGCGGTACCGTCCTCGACATCGCTCCGCCTCGCTTCAAGCGCAAGGGGCCGGCGCTCGCCGCTCACCTGGCACTGCTCGCCTCCGGCAGCTCTGCGGAGGTGCTGGAGGAGCATCTCAAGCAGGCGGGCCCCGCGGGCGCGCGCGCGGCCGACCTGCGGGCGCGGACGCCCTTCGGCCCCGAGCAGCTCCGACGGCTGCTAGACGATCTCCAGGCGGCCGGGCGTATCTTGGCGGTGGACCGGGAATGGTACCTCCATCGCGAGGCGAGCGATCGCCTCCGCACGCTGACGCTCGGTGTGCTCGAGGCGTTCCACCGGGAGAATCCATTGCGGGGCGGTATCTCCCGCGAGGAGCTGAGGAGCCGGGTGGGGCAGGCGCAGGAGCGGGTCTTCGCCCAGCTCCTGACCACGCTCGAGAGCGAGGGCGTGGTCCGGAGCGAGCGTGACCAGGTCCGCCTGGCCGCCCACACGATCCGTCTGAGCGCGGACCAGGATCGGGTCGTCAAGGGGATCGAGGCCGATTTCCGTGGGGCCGGCGCCGCACCTCCGAGCCCGGAGGAGACACTGGCGAAGTACGGGGTCAAGGGCAGCGAGAAGAACGAGCTCTTCCAGATCCTGGTGGCGGACCGGACCCTGGTGCGCGTGAAGGAGTCGCTCTTCTTCCACGCCGAGGCTCTACGGACAGTCCAGGAACAGCTGGTCGCGCTGCTCCGTCGGAAGAAGGAGATCGGCCCCGCCGACTTCAAGGACCTCTTCGGGGTGAGCCGCAAGTACGCCATCCCGCTGATGGAGTACTTCGACGCGCAGCGAGTGACCGTGAGGGTCGGTGAGCGCCGGGTGCTGCGAGAGGGGTACGGGCGCGAGGAGCCGAGCCGGGGCGGCTGAAGCGCCCGGTGTCGTTGACATCCTCGGATGGCGCGCGTACTGTAAGGGGGCGTCAGGTAAAGGAAAGGAGTCCCGCCATGTTTGGTCTGGGATATCAAGAGCTGCTGTTGATCCTGGTGATCGTACTGATCCTCTTCGGCGCCCAGCGTCTGCCCGATCTGGCTCGCTCGCTCGGGAGCAGCGTGAAGGAGTTCAAGAAGGGCGTGAACGAGTTGAAGGACGACTCGACCGCGGCCGTGAAGAAGGACGACGAGAAGAAGGCGTAGCCCAGTCTCTCCCGCCAGAACTCCGCCCGCCTTCGTGATCCAGACCGTCTGATTTCCTCGTGACCATACCGGCGCGCGCATCGGCGATGCAGTCGTGCCGGCGCGCGGCCGCTCGGCTGGCCTCGCACGGCGATCCGGCCCTGGCCCTCGGCCTCGCGATCGTCACCCTGCTCTCCCGGTGGCCCTACCGGGCGCGCATCCTCTACAACTGGGACGCGGTGCAGTTCGCGCTGGCCCTGCACGAGTTCGACGTCACCAAGCACCAGCCGCATCCGCCCGGCTACCTGCTCTACGTCGGCCTCGGCCGCCTCCTCAATGCTTCGCTCGGCGATCCCACCCTGGCCTACGTCGCGCTCGCGATGCTGTTCAGCGCGGGCACGACGTTCGTGCTGTACGGGCTGGCGCGTCGTCTCTACGATCGCGCGACCGCGGTGGTCGCGGCCTCGTTGCTGGCGGTCAGCCCGCTCTTCTGGTTCTACGGGTCGGTCGGGCTCACCTACGCGGGCGAGGCCTTCGCGGCCTCGGTGATCGCCTGGTTCGCCTACGGCACGCTCACCGGCAGCACGCGTCACCTCTACTGGGGTGCGCTGGCCCTCGGCCTGACCGGCGGCATACGGCAATCCGTGCTGCTGCTCTTACTGCCGCTCTGGCTCGGGGCCGCGGTCATCGGGATCCGCTCGCGCCGCCGCCTCGTCATCGCCGGCTCCATCCTGACGACGTCCGTCCTGGCCTGGCTGCTCCCGATGATGTGGCTGACCGGCGGTCTGGGCGCGTATGTTGCGGCCTCGACCCAGCTCTACGGCTCCGTGCTGCTCCCTACCTCGGTGCTGGGCGGCTCGCTCGAGATCACGCTGGCCCAGGTGCGATATCTGCTCGAGTCCACTCTGGTGGGGCTCGGGCCCCTCGGGCTGGTGGCGCTGGCGGTGCCCGCGTATGCCCGCCGGGAAGGCTGGCGCGGGGCGGAGTGGTTCCTGCTCGCGTGGATCGTCCCGCCCGCCATCTTCTACACCCTGGTGCACTTCGGGCAGGCGGGGTACGTGCTCACCTTCCTCCCCGCCCTGGTGATCCTGCTGAGCCGCATCCTGGTCTGGGTCGTGGCCGCGGGCTCGGAGCGGCTGCGGCGCCCGAACTGGCGCTGGGCGCTCACCACCGCGGTGGTGCTGCCGCTGGTGCTCATCAACACCGGTTTCTTCGTGAGCGCCCGACCCCTGCCGCGCGAGTTCAACAATCGCGCGGGGGACAGCTGGGTGTGGCGGGCCCGCGACGAGTTCCACGATTGGATCATGAGCCGTACCGCCGCCGCCCTGCGCGAGCACGAGGCGGTCATCCGGACCTACGTGGAGACCATCCGCGCGGTGTACGATCCGTCGGACACCGCGCTCGTGACCGAGCTCGGCAATCCGCGCTCGTACCCGTGGCTGCGCCACGCGATGTTCTACATGCCGGAGTATCCGATCTACCAGGTCCAGCTCGGCGCGATGCCGCTCGGCTTCTACGCGCCGCAATCCGCCGCGACCATGATCCTGACACCGGGTGCCCGGATCACGCTGCCCGCCGAGATCCGCCAGCTCGTGTGGTTCGTTGACCACTGGGATCCGGCCACGCCCGCGCCCGAGGGTCTGCGGGAGATCCAGCTGCCGTACGGCCGCTATCTCTACGTCCTGCCGCTCACCCGCACGCCCGTCGAGTACGCCGGCTACACCTTCGAGCGCGCCGGGCGGTGAGGGGACGGGCCCTCGCCCTCGCCGCGCCCGCCGCGGGGCTCGCGGTGGCCGTCGCGCTCTTTCTCGTCAGGACTGGCCAGCTCGCGGGTCCCGTCGGCTTCGGCGCATTTCCCCTCGACGATTCGTGGATCCACCTCCAGTTCGCCAGGAATCTCGCCGAGGGCCGCGGCTTCGTCTACAACCCAGGTGTGCCGGTGTCGGGCTCGACGGCTCCGCTCTGGACCCTCGTACTCGGCGGCGTCTTCGCAGTGTTCGGCAGTCATCCCGCGCTCGTGAAGGGCCTGGGCCTCCTCGGGGCAGTCGGCACCGCGTGGCTGGCCGGGCGCCTTGCCGAGATCTGGACCGAGCGGCGCGCCCTCGGGCTTCTGGCCTCAGTGCTGACCGCGCTCGCCGGGCCGATGGCCTGGGGGGCCCTGTCGGGGATGGAGGTGACGCTGGCCGCGCTGCTGGTGACGGCCGCCTTCGTCCTGCATGCGCAGGGGCACCCCCTGCCGGCCGCGGCCGGCCTTGGGCTGGGTGCGCTGGCGCGGCCGGAGACCGTGGTCCTGCTGCCCCTGTTCTGGCTCGCGGGGCCGCTGAGTGGGCGCCGCGCGCTGGCCTGGCTCGGTCCCGCTGCGGTCTGTCTCGGTCCCTGGGTCGCCTTCAACCTGGCGACGATCGGGAGCCCCTTGCCGGCGACCGCAGCCGCGAAGATCGAAGGCGGGCTCGTCGGCTGGCTCTCGGGCGTCCGCGAGCCCCTCGCCACCATGCTGCTGACGCGTCCAGGGCAGTTCGAGTCGGAGTGGGCCCGATGGCTGTGGAGGGTGGACGCGCTCCTGCCGGTCCTGCTACTCCCCGGGCTCTGGTGGCTCGGCATCCGCTGGGGACGCTCGGCGCTGGCGCCGGCATCCATCCTGCTCGTGCACCCGGTAGCGATGGCGCTGCTCGCACCGTACCGCGGCCCGGGCTTCCAGGAAGGCCGCTATTCCATCCACCTCTTGCCCCTGGCCATCGTCGTCGCGGTCGCCTCGATCCGGATCCTCTCCCCGCTCGAGGGCAGGCTGACCAGGCGATGGCGGTTTGCCACAGGGCTGCCGCTGCTCGCCTTCGCGGCCGGAATGCTCGTGGCGCTTCCGCCGGCGGCGACCCGGTACGCCTGGGCGGTGCAGAACATCGAGGCCATGCAGGTGCATCTCGGCCACTGGGTGGTAGAGCACATCCCGCCTGGAGCGAGGCTTGCGCTGAACGACGTCGGAGCGATTCCCTACATCTCCCGCCGGGAGGTCATCGACGTCATGGGCCTCGTGACGCCGGCCATCATTCCGTTCCGACGGGAGGGGGAGGCGGGCATTCTCCGCTTCCTCGAACGGGCCTGTCCCGACTACCTCATCGTGTTCCCCGAGTGGTTCCCCGCGCTCTCGGCCAGGACCGATCGCTTCCGGCCGATCTATCGGGTCCGGCTGGACCACAACACGGTGGCGGGCGCCGATGAGCTGGTAGTCTACGAGACCGTTTGGAGCCGCTGGCGGGCCGACCGGCAACTCTGCCCGGGGGCGGCGGCCCGGGCGGGCCCCCGATTGGATGGGCTTCCCGGGAAAATCGCGACGGATCGTATAATCGTCTCGTGGCGTCCCTGAAGGCTCTCCGTACCGTTCTCGCGGCCGGCGTCGCCCTCGGCAGCCTCCTGTCGGGCGTGACCGCCCCGGCGTCCGCCCAGATCTATCGGTGGACCGACGAGCGGGGCGATACTCGCTACTCGCAGGGCATCAACAGCATCCCGCCCCAGTTCCGCGGTAGCGCGGTGATGGTGAACGCGCCGAGCCAGCCGTCGGCGCCCGACCCGGGTCCTCAGGCGCCGCCGAGCGCCGCCTCGTCCGCGGGCGCCGCGCGAATCCCGTTCACCCCCGGGCAGCCGATCGTGGTGAACGCCCGGATCAACGGGGGCGGGACCACCCAGCTTATCCTCGACACCGGTGCCCAGGGTACCGTCATCAGCCCCACGGCCCTCGCCGCGCTCGGGGTCAGCTACCGCAACGCCGTGCGGGGCTCGATCAAGGGAGTCACCGGCGACGCCAACATCCTCGCGGTGCGCGTCGAGAGCATCGAGGTCGACGGGGCGCGGTTCGGTCCGCTGATGGTCGTCTCTCACGATGCCGGCCTCGGCTCGGGGCGCGACGGTCTCCTCGGCCGCGACTTCCTGGACAACTTCATCGTCACCATCGATAGCGCCAGCCGCGTCGTCGTCCTGACCCCGAAGTAGCCCGCCGCGCAGTCGCCCCGCTTCGCCCGCTCCCGGGGGCCCTGTTCTTGCCGGAAGCGGGGATGAGTGTTAGCGTGGGCGCTCTATGGACTACAAGGCCACGCTGAACCTGCCGAAAACGGCCTTTCCCATGAAGGCCAACCTGCCCAAGCTGGAGCCGGAATGGCTCGACCGCTGGGCTGCGATGGACATCTATGGGCGCATCCGGCAGGCCTCGGCGAACCGGCCCCTGTGGATTCTCCACGACGGGCCGCCGTACGCGAACGGCCACATTCACATGGGCACGGCACTCAACAAGATCCTGAAGGATCTCGTCGTGAAGTCGCGCTCGATGCTGGGGCACAACGCGGTCTACGTGCCCGGCTGGGACTGCCACGGGCTCCCGATCGAGCACCAGGTCGACAAGGAGCTGGGCCTCGACCAGGCGTCGATCGACGTCCGTGCCGCGATGGATCCGATGGAGAAGCGCCGTCGCTGTCGCGAGTACGCGAGCAAGTTCATCGACATCCAGCGCGAGGAGTTCCGCCGCCTCGGGGTCTTCGGCGACTGGAAGGATCCGTACCGCACGATGGCGCCGGCCTACCAGGCCATCATCGTGCGCGAGTTCGGGCGCTTCGTGGGTCGCGACCTCGTGCACAAGGGCCTGAAGCCGGTGCACTGGTGCATGCACTGCAAGACGGCGCTGGCGCAGGCCGAGGTGGAGTACGAGGAGCAGACCACGCCCTCGGTCTATGTGAAGTTCCCGCTGAAGTCCGCGGGGCCCGCGCTGACCGCCGCCCTCGCGGGCCGACCGGCGTCGTTCGTGATCTGGACCACGACCCCGTGGACGCTGCCCGCCAATCTCGCGATCGCGGTCCATCCCGACGCCACCTACACCGCGGTGGAGCTCGAGGGCCATGTGCTGATCGTGGCGCAGCCGCTGGCCGAAGCCTTCATGCGGCTGCCCGGCGTGAAGGGGCGAGCGACCGGGCTCCCGGTCTCGGTGCCCGGGGGCGCGCTCGAGGGGGCACTGGCCCGGCATCCGTGGATCGACCGTGACGTGCCGGTGCTGACCGCGGACTTCGTGGCCATGGACGCGGGCACCGGTCTCGTCCACATCGCGCCCGGCCACGGCGAGGAAGACTACGAGCTCGGGCGTCGGGCCGGTCTCAAGATCTACAACCCGGTGGACGACGACGGACGATTCATCGCGGAGGTGGCCCATTTCGCGGGCCTCACCGTCTGGGAGGCCAACCCGCGTATCATCGAGCACCTCCGATCGGTCGGCGCGCTCGTGTCCGAGGTGCCCCTCCAGCACACGTACCCGCACTGCTGGCGCTGCAAGAACCCCACGCTGTTCCGCGCCACCGAGCAGTGGTTCATCGCGCTCGACCGCCACGGTCTGCGCCAGAAGGCGCTCGACGCGATCCGCCACGAGGTGACCTGGCTCCCCGCTTGGGGTGAGGAACGCATCTACAACATGGTCGCGCACCGCCCCGAGTGGGTCATCTCGCGCCAGCGTGTGTGGGGCGTGCCGATCGTCGCCTTCTACTGCAATGCGTGCGACGCGCTCCTGCTCGACGAGGCCCTCGTCGCCCACGTGGCCGGGATCATGCACAACGGCGCCGGCGCCGACGAGTGGTACGCGCGCGAGGCCGCCGATCTCCTGCCCGGCGGGACCCGGTGCCCCAAGTGCGGCGGCACCGAGTTCCGCAAGGAGACCGACATCCTCGACGTGTGGTTCGACTCCGGCTGCAGTCACGCGGCCGTGCTCGAGCAACGCCCCGAGCTGCACTGGCCGGCCGAGATGTACCTCGAGGGCTCCGACCAGCACCGCGGCTGGTTCCACTCCTCGCTGCTGGAGGCGGTGGGCACGCGCGATCGAGCGCCCTACCGGTCCGTCCTCACCCACGGATTCGTGGTCGACGGCGAGGGCCGGAAGATGTCGAAGTCGGGCGGCAACAACGTGACGCCGGACGAGCTGATCCCCAAGTACGGCGCGGAGGTCCTGCGCCTGTGGGTCGCCTCCGAGGACTACGCCGAGGACATCCGGCTCTCCAACGAGATCCTCAACCGGCTCGCCGACGCCTATCGGCGCATGCGCAACACGTGCCGCTTCCTGCTCGGCACCCTGGCCGACTTCGACCCGGAGCGCGATCGGCGCTCCTACGGCGAGATGGACGAGCTGGACCGCTGGGCGCTGCTGCGACTGGGCGGGCTCATCGCGCGGGTGCGCCGAGCCTACGACGACTACCAGTTCCACGTTGCGTTCCATTCGCTCCACAACTTCTGCGCGGTGGACCTCTCCGCGCTGTACCTCGACATCATCAAGGACCGCCTCTACATCTCGGCGCCCGACGACCCGCGGCGGCGCGCGTCGCAGACGGTCTGCTTCGAGCTGCTGACCGCGCTGACCCGGCTGATGGCGCCGGTGCTCTCGTTCACCGCGGACGAGGTGTGGTCCTACATCCCCGGGCGGGGCAAGCCGGAGAGCGTGCACCTCGTGCTGTTCCCGGAGGAGCGGGGAGAGTGGATGAATGAGCGGCTCGCCGCCGACTGGGAGCGGCTGCTCGAGGTGCGCGGGGAGGTCTCCCGCGCCCTCGAGGTCGCGCGGCAACAGGGCAAGATCGGGAAGGGCATCGACGCGGTGCTGTTCATCCCGAGCGCGCCCGAGGAGCAGTGGCGGCCGCTGCTCGAGACCAAGGGCGAGACCCTGCTCACCACCCTGTTCAACGTCTCGGGTACTCGGGTCGGGCCGAGCGGGTCGCGGGAGGCGGTGCGCTACGAGGGCCAGGACATCCCGGGCCTCGTGCTGGAAGTCGTGCCCGCCCAGGCGCTCGGCTGGAAGAAGTGCGAGCGCTGCTGGACCTGGAGCGCCCGGGTCGGTGAGGATGCCACGCATCCGACGCTCTGCGAGCGCTGCACGCCGGTCGTGACGGCGCTCCCCCGGTGACCCCGGCCGCCGCCACGGCGCTGGCCATCCTGATCCTCGACCAGGTCACCAAGTACTGGGCGCTCCAGCGTCTGCCCCCCGGTCTCCCCGTGTCGGTGATCGACAGGGTCTTCGCCCTCACCCTGGTGATGAACCCGGGGCTCGCGTTCGGGATGCTCGGAGGCATGCCGGCGGGCTGGCGCTGGCTCGTGGCGCTCCTGTCCATCGGGGCGCTCGCGGTGCTGGCGATGGTCGGCCTGCGGATGCTGCCGGGCGGCGGACGTCTCACCCCGCTCGCGCTCGGCCTGATCTTCGGCGGCGCGGTCGGCAACCTGATCGACCGCGCTCGCTTCGGCGCGGTGATCGACTTCCTCGATTTCTACTGGCGCGCCTATCACTGGCCCGCGTTCAACGTGGCCGATTCCGCCATCACCGTCGGCGTGGCGCTGCTCGCGCTGCGGATGCTCACGGCCCCCTCGTCTCCGCGCTGAGCCTGCCGGTGTCACCGCATGGAAGCGACCCCACCGGATCGTCCGTGGGCTGAGATCGTCGCCGCGGGCGATGGCGGTGGCCGGCTCGACGCCTGGCTGGCGGAGCGGCTGAGCGGGCTCTCCCGGATGCGCGTGAAGGGACTGATCGAGGCCGGTCGGGTGCTGGTGGGTGGGCGCGTCGTGAAGGCCGGGCACCGGGTGCGGGAGGGCGAGCGGGTGGAGGTGGCCATTCCCCCCGCTCCCCGGGAAGGGCTCGTCCCCGAGGATGTGGCGCTGACCATCGTCTTCGAGGACGACGACGTGCTGGTGGTCGACAAGCCCGCGGGGATGGTGACGCACCCCGGGGCGGGACGGCTCGTCGGGACCCTGGCCGCGGCGGCGCTGGCGCACGCCCCCGGGATGGCCGGGATCGGGAGCCCCCGCCGGCCCGGCATCGTCCACCGCCTGGACAAGGGGACCTCCGGGCTCATCGTCCTGGCCAAGACCCAGGCAGCTTACGACGGGCTCACCGCGCAGCTCGCGCGGCGCACCGTGAGCCGACGTTATCTCTGTCTCGCGCAGGGGGCGGTGGGCCGTGCCGAGGGCGTTGTCGACGCGGCCATCGGTCGGGATCCGCGCTCCCGTGTCCGCATGGCCGTGGTGCGGGACAGCAAGGGGAAGCGGGCGGTGACCCGGTTCCGCGTCCTGGAGCGTTTCGGCCGGGGCCCCAACGCGGTCACGTTTCTCGAGTGCAGCCTCGAGACCGGGCGAACGCATCAGATCCGGGTCCATCTGGCGTCGCTCGGCCACCCTTTGCTCGGGGACGAGACCTATCGGGGGCGCGGTGGCGGGCCGATCGGAGACGCGACGCTCACGGCGCTGATCGACGGGCTCGATGGCGTCGCCCTCCACGCCGCCGCGCTGGCCTTCCTCCACCCGGTGACGGGCACGCCCATGCACTTTTCGTGTCCTCTGCCCGACAGGATTGCTCGCGTCCTGTCTCATCTCCGCAACACGTCGCGCTGACCCCCACCTACTCGAGGAGCCTCGTGGACGACAAGGCCGTGTCGTGGCTGGGGTTTGGCGCTCTCTGACCACCCTCCGGCGCGTGGCACGGCGCGTGCTAACATTGCCGGTATCATGGCTCAGCTCACCGCCGTCATTCTCGCTGCGGGTGAGGCCAAGCGCATGCGCTCGGCGCGCCCCAAGGTTCTCCATTCCCTCTGTGGTCGCCCCCTCATCGCGTATCCGGTGAACACCGCCCGCGCGGTCGGCGCACGGGTCGTGATCGTCGTCGGGCGGGCCGCCGACGAGGTGCGCGCCGCGGTCGCGGCCGGCGCGGGCGCCGGCTTCGTGGAGCAGAAGGAGCGTCTCGGCACCGGTCACGCGGTGCTGCAGGCCCACGTGGCCTGTGGCGATGGTCCCGGGACCATCCTGGTCCTGCCCGGCGACGTGCCGCTCCTGACCGAGGCTACCCTGAGGCGCCTGGTCGATCACCACGTGCAGACCGGCGCGGCGGCGACGCTGCTCACTGCCGAGGTTGCGGACGCCACCGGCTACGGCCGGGTGGTGCGGGAGCAGGGCCGGCCGGTAGGCATCGTGGAGCATCGCGACGCGACCGCGGCCCAGCGCCAGGTCCGCGAGATCGGAACCAGCGTGTACTGCTTCGACGCCCCGCGCTTCTGGCCCGCCCTGGCCCAGGTGACACCGGAGAACGAGCAGCACGAGTACTACCTCACCGACGTGATCGGCATCCTGCACCGTCAGGGCCAGCGGCTCGAGGCCGTGCTCGCCGAGGATCCGAGCGAGTGCCTGGGTGTGAACGATCGCAAGCAGATGGCCGAGCTCGGCGCGATCATGCGCCGTCGCATCCTGGATCGGTTGATGGTGGCCGGGGTCAGCGTGATCGATCCCGCCAACACGTACGTGGACGACACCGTGACGGTGGGGCCCGACACGGTGCTGCAGCCGGGGGTGATCCTGGAGGGCCGCACGACGGTCGGCGCCGAGTGCGTGGTGAGCACGGGCTGCCACGTGTCGGACACCACGCTCGGTGACCGGGTGCTGCTCAAGCCGTACTGCGTGCTCAGCGAGTCGACGGTGGAGGAGGGCGCGCAACTCGGCCCCTTCTGCCACCTGCGCCCCGCCAGCCACGTGGGGGCCAAGGCCAAGATCGGCAACTTCGTCGAGCTGAAGAAGTCCCGGATTGGCCGCGGCTCCAAGGTGCCCCATCTGTCCTACGTGGGCGACACCCAGATGGGCGACGGCGTGAACATCGGGGCCGGCACCATCACGTGCAACTACGATGGGGTCGCCAAGCACGAGACGGTCATCGGCGACGGTGTGTTCGTCGGCACGAACTCGAGTCTGGTCGCGCCGCTCACCATCGGCGAGGGGGCCTACGTGGCCGCCGGCTCGGTGATCACCAAGAATGTCCCGCCCGGAGCCCTCGCGGTGGCGCGGGGCCGGCAGGAGACCCGGGAAGGCTGGGTCGCGCGGAAGCAGAAGACCAAGAAGCCCAAGCACCAGGAGTAGGCCCATGTGCGGGATCGTCGGCTACGTCGGGGACAAGAGCGCGATCGACGTCGTGCTCGAGGGGCTGAAGCGGCTCGAGTATCGCGGCTACGACTCGGCGGGCGCGGCGGTGATCGGTCCCGGCGGTCTGCAGATCCGCCGCGCGGCGGGCCGGATCAAGGTGCTGGAGGGGCTGCTGCGTGAGAAGCCGATCGAGGGCCGCATCGGACTCGGTCACACCCGCTGGGCCACCCATGGCCGTCCTACCGACGAGAACGCGCACCCGCACACCGACGGCTCCGGCGATCTGGTGGTGGTGCACAACGGCATCATCGAGAACTACCTCCCGATCAAGGAGCGCCTGCAGGCCGAAGGGCACGTCTTCAAGTCCGAGACGGACACCGAGGTCATCGCGCACCTCATCGAGCGCCACCTCAAGGACACCCCGCGCCTCGACGAGGCGGTGCGCCGCGCTCTCCGGGAGCTGCGGGGCTCGTACGCGATCGTGGTGCTCCATCGCCGCATGCCCGATCGGCTGGTGGCGGCCAAGCTCGGCGCGGGCAGCGTGGTCGTCGGCCTGGGCGAGAACGAGACCTACCTCGCCTCCGACATCCCGGCCATCCTCTCCCACACGCGCGACGTGGTGGTGCTGGAGGACGAGGACGTGGCGGTGGTGACGAGGCGCGGAGTCGAGATCACCCAGCTCGACGGCGCGCCGGTGCAGCGGGCGCCTTCGCGGATCCTGTGGGATCCGATCCTCGCCGAGAAGGGCGGTTACCGCCATTTCATGCTGAAGGAAATCTACGAGCAGCCGCGCGCGGCCGCCGACACCATGCGCGGGCGCGTGCAGCCCGAAGGCGGCACGGTGGTGCTGCCGGACGTGCAGCTCGATCCCGACGTGGTCGCTGGCATCCAGAGGATCGTCTTGGTGGCCTGCGGCACGTCCTACCACGCCGCGATCGTGGGGCGCTTCATGCTGGAGCGCCTGACCGGCATCGCCTGTGAGGTGGACCTGGGCTCCGAGTTCCGCTACCGCGATTCGGTCCTCGGTCCCGAGACGCTCGTGATCGCGCTCTCACAATCAGGGGAGACCGCGGACACGCTCGGCGCGGTCAAGGCCGCCCGCGCCAAGGGCGCCCCCATCGTCGGCATCACCAACGTGGTGGGCTCGGCGCTCTCGCGCGAGGCCACCGGTACCCTGTACACCCACGCGGGGCCCGAGATCGGGGTCGCGTCGTCCAAGACTTTCACCGCGACCCTGATCGCCTGCTATCTCCTGGCCCTCTGGCTGGGGCGGCGGCGCGGCGTGCTGAACGCCGAGGACGGGCGTAAGCACATCCAGGGGCTGCTCGAGCTGCCGCGGCTCATGGAGCAGACCCTCGAGATGGAGAACGCGGTGGCCGAGCTGGCCCGCGAGGTGTCGCGCCACAAGAACTTCCTCTTTCTCGGCCGCGGGATCAGCTATCCAATCGCGCTCGAGGGCGCGCTCAAGCTCAAGGAGCTGTCCTACGTGCACGCCGAGGGCTACCCGGCCGGGGAGATGAAGCACGGCCCCATCGCGCTGCTCGAGGACGGCTTCCCGGTGGTCGCGCTGGCCCCGCGGGATGCGTCGTACGACCGCATGATGGGCAACATCGAGGAGGTGCGCGCCCGCGACGGGCGGGTGATCGCGGTCGGCCACGCGGGCGACCGCGAGCTCGCCGCCAAGGCGGAGGTGATGCTGTCGGTCCCGCCCGCGGGCGACCTGCTCACCCCGATCCTGTTATCAATCCCCATGCAGCTCCTGGCCTATCACGTGGCGGTCCGCCTCGGACGCGACGTCGACCAGCCCCGCAATCTCGCCAAGTCCGTCACCGTCGAGTAGGGCGAGGCGCAGTGGCTGGGCGAGGCGCAGCCGAAGGCGAGCCGAGCGGATCCCCAAAGAGAAGCTCCGGTAGGGATCACGCCAAGGCCTAGATCTAGACGAGCCCGGGTAGCCCTCGCCCCGCCGCAGCTCTACCACCTGTGGTATCGTTTGTTCCCATGCCGCACCCTGCAGTGACCGCCGAGAGTCTCCTCGCGCCCCTGAACCCACCGCAGCGCGACGCGGTCACGACGACGAAGGGCCCCGTGCTCGTCCTGGCCGGCGCGGGGAGCGGCAAGACCCGCGTGATCGCCCACCGCATCGCCTACCTGCTCGCGGTCGAGGGCGTCAACCCGCGGCACGTGCTCGCGGTCACCTTCACCAACAAGGCGGCGGCGGAGATGCGGCACCGGGTGGAGGATCTCCTGCTCCCCGCCGGGATCCGTCCGCCGATCATCGCCACGTTCCACGCGGCCTGCGTGCGCATCCTCCGGGATCGTGCGGCCCTGGCCGGGCTCAAGCCGTCCTTCGTGATCTACGACGAGGACGACCGGCAGAGCCTGATCAAGGAGGCGCTGCGCGAGCTGGACTTCGACGAGCGGACGCTGACTCCGAGCCAGGTCGTGCACCGGATCAGCCACTGCAAGAACCAGATGCTGGCGCCCGAGGACGTCGAGCAGCTCGCCCGCACCCCGCGGGAGGAGCGCATCGCCTCGCTCTACCGGCTCTACGAGGAGAAGCTGCGGGCGGCGGGCGCGCTCGACTTCGACGACCTGCTGCTGCGGGTGGTGCGGCTGCTCGAGACGGTTCCGGAGGTCCTCCGCTGGTACCGGTCGGTGTGGACGCACGTGCTGGTCGACGAGTACCAGGACACCAACCGCGCGCAGTACCGCATCGTGCAGCTCCTGACCGAAGAGCACCGGAACCTCTGCGTGGTGGGTGATCCCGATCAGTCGGTCTACCGCTGGCGCGGCGCCGATCTGCGCAACATCCTCGACTTCGAGAAGGACTATCCCGACTGCCGGGTGGTGGCGCTCGAGCAGAACTACCGCTCGACCAAGCGGATTCTCGACATCGCCTCCGCGGTGATCGTCAACAACACCGCGCGCAAGGACAAGCGGCTCTGGACCGAGAACCGCGAGGGCGAGCGCGCGGAGGTGTACCGGGCCTGGGACGAGAACGAGGAGTCGGCCTTCGTGGCTCAGAAGGTCCGGGGCCTCCACGGGGAAGGCCGGGACTACCGGGACATCGCGGTCTTCTACCGCACCAACGCGCAGTCCCGCGTGCTCGAGGACGCGCTGCGCCGGGCCGGAATCCCGTACCTGATCGTGGGCGGCGTCCGGTTCTACGAGCGTCGCGAGATCAAGGACGTGGTGGCCTACCTGCGGCTGATCTCGAACCCGTTCGACGACGTGGCGTTCCGGCGCGCGGTGGCCGCGCCGGCCCGCGGCATCGGCAAGGCCACGCTGGATCGCCTGGCCGACGGAGCCCGCGCCCCGGGGGCCTCGCTGCTCGCCCTCTGCGCGACGACGCCGGCCGACGTCACGGGCAAGCCGCGCCGCGCGCTGGAGGAGTTCGCGCACCTGATCGCGCGGCTGGCCGAGCGGCGGGGCTCCCTGACCGTACCCGCGCTCATCGACGAGGTGTGCGCAGCCTCGGGCTACCGCGACGCCCTGAAGGCGGAGCGCACCGCCGAGGCCGAGGCCCGTCTCGAGAACCTGGAGGAGCTGGTGGCGGCCTCCGAGGAGTTCATCGCCGACCAGCAGGCGCAGGGGATCCAGCCGGTGACGCTCGAGGCCTTCCTCGACTCGGTCGCGCTGGTCGCGGACACCGACGAGCTCGACGCGGAGTCGGGCGGGGTGACCCTGATGACCCTGCACTCGGCGAAGGGGCTCGAGTTCCCGGTGGTCTTCCTCACCGGTCTCGAGGAAGGCGTGTTCCCGCACTCCCGCTCGATGCTGGAGCCGGAGGAGCTGGAGGAGGAGCGGCGACTCTGCTACGTGGGCATCACGCGAGCGCGTGAGCGGCTGATGCTCTCCTACGCGCTGCACCGGCGCATCCAGGGCTACGGGGTGGCGGAGCCCTCGCGCTTCCTCCTCGAGATTCCGGAGGAGCAGCTCCATCTCATCAACGCGCGGCGGCCGGAGCCGGTGCCCCACGCGATGCCTGCCCCGGCGGAGGCCGATGGCGGCGACGACTTCCCGTTCCGCCTGGGGGCCAAGGTTCGCCACGCCCGCTGGGGCGAGGGCCTGCTGGTGGGCCTGCAGCGCGAGGGCGCCGACGTGATCGCCACCGTGCACTTCGCCAGCGTCGGGCGCAAGCGACTCTCCCTCCAGTACGCCCACCTGGAGGAGATATGACCAGGATCTCTCTTGAAGACGTCGAGCACGTGGCGCGTCTGGCGCGGCTCGACCTGTCGGCCGCCGAGAAGGAGCGGATGCGGAAGGAGCTGGACGGCATCCTGTCCTACATCGACAAGCTCCGCGCGATCGACACGAGCGGCGTCGAGCCCACCGCCCATGCCGTGCCCGTCACCAACGTGATGCGGGACGACACCGAGTGTCCGTCTCTGCCCCAGGAGGACATGCTCGCCAACGCCCCCGACCGACACGGCGAGCTCTTTCGCGTCCCCAAGATCATTGAGGAGTAGGGGGAGGAGTAGGTGAGCACGCTTGCGTCGCTGACCGCTCACGAGCTGGCCGCCCGCTACCGCCGCGGCGAGGCCGTCCCCACGGAGGCGGTGACCGAATATCTCGCCCGCATCGACGCGCTCGATCCGCAGGTGCGCGCGTTCCTCACGGTGACCCGCGAGGACGCCCTGCGCCGCGCGGCCGAGGCGGACGCGCGCTTCCGGAGCGGGGCGCCCCGGGGTCCGCTCGACGGGGTGCCGATCGCGCTGAAGGACGTGCTGTGCACGCGGGGGATCCGCTCCACCTGCGGCTCGAAGATCCTCGAGCGCTTCGTGCCGCCCTACGACGCAACGGTGGTCGCGCGACTGTTCGCGGCGGGGGCGATCCTGCTCGGCAAGCTCAACATGGACGAGTTCGCGATGGGCTCCTCCACCGAGCACTCCGCGTTCTTCACCACCCACAACCCGTGGGACCTGGCCCGCGTGCCGGGCGGCTCGTCGGGAGGTGCCGCGGCGGCGGTGGCGGCGGACATGGCCGCGCTCACGCTCGGGACCGACACCGGCGGCTCCATCCGCCAGCCGGCCGCCTTCTCGGGCGTCCTCGGCCTGAAGCCCACGTACGGGCGCGTGTCGCGCTACGGGCTGATCGCCTTCGCCTCGTCGCTCGATCAGGTCGGCCCGTTCGCCAAGGACGTCGAGGACGCGGCGTTGATGCTGCAGGCGATCGCGGGCGCCGACCCGATGGACTCGACCTCGATCGACGTGCCGGTCCCGGACTATCGCGCCGGGCTCGCTGAGGGCATCGAGGGCCTGCGGCTCGGCGTGCCCGCGGAGTACTTCATCGACGGCATGGACCCGGAAGTGGAGCGAGCGGTGCGGACGGCCATCGCCACGCTCGAAGGACTCGGCGCCCGCACCGAGCCGGTCTCGCTGCCTCATACGGAGTACGGGCTGGCCGCCTACTACGTCATCGCGCCCGCCGAGGCCTCGTCGAACCTGGCCCGCTACGACGGCGTCAAGTACGGCCTGCGCGCCGGGGGCGCTCGCGACCTGATCGACATGTACAGCAAGACGCGCGCCGCCGGCTTCGGCACCGAGGTCAAGCGGCGGGTGATGCTGGGCACCTACGTGTTGTCCGCCGGCTACTACGACGCCTACTACGGCCAGGCCCAGAAGATGCGGACGCTGGTGCGGCGGGATTTCGAGCGGGCCTTCGAGCGCGTGGACCTGATCGTGGCCCCCACCACGCCAGGCGTCGCGTTCAAGATGGGCGAGAAGGAAGACCCGCTCCAGATGTACCTCAACGACATCTTCACGATCCCGGTGAACCTGGCCGGCCTGCCCGGGGTGTCCATCCCGGGCGGCTTCACCCAGACCGGCCTGCCGATCGGGCTGCAGCTCATCGGCCGCGCCTTCGACGAGGCCCTTCTGCTGCGTGCCGCCCACGCCTACCAGCAGGTCACCACGTGGCACACCCGCAAGCCCCCGCTGGAGCCCGCGCCTCGATGAGCGTCACCCGTGGGTTGACTCGACGCCCCCATGAGGGCCAAAGGCCCGGAGCGGCCAAATCGCGGGCCGTTCTCGTTCACGCGCACGCGCGATGAACAACAACAAATACGAAACCGTCATCGGGCTCGAGGTCCACGCGCAGCTGTCGACCGCGACCAAGATGTTCTGCGGCTGCCGCGCCACCTTCGGCGCCGCGCCCAACACCCAGACCTGTCCCGTCTGCCAGGGGATGCCCGGCTCGCTGCCGGTGATCAACCGGCGGGCCATCGAGTTCGGCATCATGACGTCGCTGGCCATCGGCTGTCGCGTCAACGTGCGCAACCGGTTCGCTCGCAAGCACTACTACTACCCGGACATGCCGAAGAACTACCAGATCAGCCAGTACGAGGAGCCGCTCGCCGAGCACGGCCACCTGGCGATCGAGGCGCGCGACATCGGCATCCAGCGGCTGCACCTGGAAGAGGACGTGGGCAAGCTCCTCCACGAGGGCGCGCTGGAGACCGCGCAGTCGAGCAGCGTCGACTTCAACCGGGCCGGGGTGCCGCTGATGGAGATCGTCTCGAAGCCCGATCTCCGGAGCCCGGACGAGGCGGCCGCCTACCTGAAGGCGCTGCGGGCGATCCTGGTGTACCTGCGGGTGTGCGACGGCAACATGGAAGAGGGCTCGATGCGCTGCGACGCGAACATCTCGCTGCGGCCGGTCGGGCAGGCAGAATACGGCACCAAGGTCGAGATCAAGAACATGAACTCATTCCGGAACGTGCGTGACGCCCTCGACTACGAGATCCGGCGCCAGACCCGCGCCCTCGAGACGGGCGAGCGCATCGTGCAGGAGACGCGGCTGTGGGATCCGGATCGGGCGGTGACCGTCTCGATGCGCTCCAAGGAATTCGCTCACGACTACCGCTACTTTCCGGAGCCCGACCTCCCGCCCCTCGACGTGCAGCCGGCCTGGATCGACGCGGTGCGGGCGCGCCTGCCCGAGCTGCCGAGCGCGCGGCGCGCACGCTTCCAGCACGACTACGCGCTCTCGGCGTACGAGGCTGACATCCTGACGCAGGGGCGCGGGCTGGCCGACTATTTCGAGGCGGCGGCGCGCGGCTCGGGCAAGCCCAAGGCGGTCGCCAACTGGGTGCTGAACGAGCTGCTGCGGGAAGTGCCGCCGGACGACGACCGGGCCGTGGCGGCTTCCCCGATCCCTCCCGCCCACCTCGTCGGCCTGCTCCGCCTGATGGACGACGGCACCATCAGCGGCAAGATCGCCAAGGACGTGTTCGAGAAGATGTACCGCTCCGGCGAGACCGCGGAGGCCATCGTGGGCCGCGAGGGACTCACCCAGGTGGCCGATGAGGGGGCCCTGGGCGTCGCGGTGGACGCCGTGCTGGCCGAGCATGCCAAGGTGGTCGAGGACTACAAGGCCGGGAAAAAGGCCGCGCTGGGCTTTCTGGTGGGGCAGGTGATGAAAGCCACGCAGGGTAAGGCGAATCCGGGCGTGGTGAACCGCCTGCTGGTGGAGAAACTACCGAAAGGTTGAATAGTTAGGTAAGATGGTGTGCAGTCCATGATTCGGCTGCAGCACGTGTCGAAGGTCTTCGGAGCCGGCCCCTCCCGGGTGGCCGCTCTCAGTGGTATCTCGTTCAGCATCGCCAAGGGCGAGTTCGTCGTGCTCACGGGGGCCAGCGGCGCCGGCAAGACCACGCTCCTCCGGATGCTCTACGGGGCCGAGAGCCCCTCGGAGGGCGACATCGAGGTGGCCGGATTCGACGTATCCGAGCTGCGGCGCTCGGAGATTCCCCGGCTGCGCCGCTCGATCGGGATCGTGTTCCAGGACGCCAAGCTCCTGGCCGGTCGCACCGTGTTCGAGAACGTGGCTTTCGTCCTCCGCGTGCTCGGCACCGCCCGCCGTGACATCACCCCGAGGACCTTCGCGGCGCTCAAGGCGGTGGGACTCTCGGCGCGAGCCCAGGCCTATCCGCACCAGCTGTCCCAGGGCGAGGCCCAGCGGGCCTCGCTCGCGCGCGCCATCGTCAAGTCGCCGGGGCTTCTCCTCGCCGACGAGCCCACCGGCAACCTCGACGAGGAGATGGCGGGCGAGATCCTCGGGCTGGTGAAGGACATCTGGAGTCGCGGAACCACCGTGCTCTTCGCCACCCACCAGGCCCGCCTCGTCCCCCAGCTGAAGCGCCGCACCCTCCGCCTAGAAGGCGGCCGCCTAGTGAAAGACGAGGGCTAGTGTTTAGCTTCATCTTCAACGAGGCGATGAGGGATCTGCGGCGGGCCGGCCGGGTCGGCGTCAGCGCCATTCTCCTCATTGCGCTGTCGCTCACCGCGCTCGGCGGATTCTGGCTGCTCTCGCTCAATCTCGGGCGCGCCATCGACCAGTGGGGCGACCGCGTGCGCGTCATCGTGTTCCTCAAGGACGAGCCGCCCGCGGCCAAGCTCGACGAGCTCATGCAGAAGATCGAGGCGGTGGGCGGCATCCAGCGACTGCACTACGTCTCCAAGGCCGACGCCCTGCGCCTGCTCAAGCGCTCGCTGGGCAGCCAGGCCGACGTCGCCGAGCAGCTCCCGCGCAACCCGCTGCCCGCCTCCGTCGAGGTGACCCCGGACGCCGCGATCGCCACCCCCGAGGGCACCCGCGCCCTGGTGGCCCGCCTGGTGGCCCTGCCCGAGGTCGAGGAGGTGCAGGGCGGCAGCCAGTGGGTGGATGGCCTCGAGCAGTTCCGCCGACTGTTCCAGGGGGTGGGACTCGTGGTGGGCGCGGTGCTGGCGCTGGCCGCGATCCTCACCGTGACCACCGCGACCACGCTGGTGCTGCATCTGCGGCGGGACGAGATGGAGATCATGCGCCTGGTGGGCGCGACCGAGAGCGTGATCCGCTGGCCGCGCCTGCTCCAGGGCATGGCGCAGGGCCTGGTCGCGGCCATCGTGGCCCTCGCCACGCTCGAGATCGCCTACGCGCTGGCGGTGCCCCGGCTCGAGCCGCTGCTGCCGGTCACGATCGGGCTCGAGCGCGTGCTCTTCCTGTCGCCGTGGCAGGCGCTGGCGCTCATCGGCGCCGGCACCATGCTGGGCGCGGTGGGCGGATTGCTGGCCCGCGGGCGAGTACACGCGTGATGCGCGCCCGGGCCCTCGGTCTCGCGCTCGTGATCGCGCCCGCGCTGCTCGCGCCCGCCTCGGCCCTCGCCCAGGCCAAGCGCGAGGGCGCCGCCGACATCGGCGACAAGCAGCGCGATCTGCAGCAGACGCAGAAGCGGCTGAAGGAAGAGCGCCAGAAGGCGGCCGACGCCCGCAAGCGCGAGGCGAGCGTTCTGAGCGAGCTCGAGGCGATCGATCACCGGCTCACCGACAAGCGCAAGCAGGTGGCCACCATCGACGGGCGGATGCGCAGGGCGCAGTCCGACGTCGCCGAGCTGCAGGGGGAGATCGGTCGACTGCAGGCGCGGCGCTCCGGCCAGGAGGAAGTGCTCGGGCGCCGGCTGCGGGCGCTCTACAAGCTCCAGGCCCAGGGCGGGGTGCTGCCGATCGTCCTGTCGGGCGACGATCCGGTCGCCCAGGCGGTGCAGCTGCGCCATCTGACCACCCTGGCCACGGTGGACGCCCGTCTCATTCGAGAGTATCGTGTGACGTCCGAGGTCATGGCGGACCGGAAGAGCCGGCTCGAGGCCCGCGGGAGGGAGCTGGCGTCGCTGAGGTCCGAGGCGGAGCAGGAGCGCACCGAGTTCGACCAGGAAGCCGCGAAGCGGCGGGCCCTGCTGGGCCGGGTCCAGGACGAGCGCGCGTATCACGACCGGATGGTGGGCGAGCTGTCCGAGGCCACCCGGCGGCTCGAGGCGTTCATCCGGGACCTGCAGGAGAAGCAGCGGCGCGCGGTGGCGAAGGTGCCGCCGCCGAGTCGGCCGTCCCGGCCGACGCCGGGCGATTCCCCGGGCGTGTCGGGGACCGGGTTCGCCTCGCTCCGCGGGCGGCTCTCCTGGCCAGCGGATGGGCGCGTGGTCGGCGAGTATGGGCCACAGGTCAATCCGCGGTTCGGAACGAAGACGTTCCGCAACGGGATCGACATCGAAGCCAACGAGGGCTCGAACATCGCGGCCGTGTTTCCGGGTCACGTCGTGTACACGGGGTGGTTCCGGGGTTACGGGAACCTGATCATCGTGGATCACGGCGGCGAGTACTACACGGTGTACGCCCACGCGGCGGACATCCGCGTCACGGAAGGCGACGAGGTGAAGCAGGGACAGATCATCGGCACCGTCGGGGACACCGGCTCGCTCCAGGGGCCGCGCCTGTACTTCGAGGTACGGCACGAGGGCAAGCCCCAGGATCCGGCGCAGTGGCTCAGGCCGAAGGGGTAGACGGCACGGAGCCACGGCGAGCGTCCGCAGCCGTTGCTTGGCGAGGCGCAGCCGAAGGCGAGCCGAGCGGATACAAGAGAGAAGCAAGGGCAATAAGCTCGATAGGGTAGTACCTACGGAGGCGTACACGATGCGGCCCATCCGGCACATGAAGAAGGTGGTCATGATCTCCGCGCTGTTGCTCGTCCTCACCCTGTCGCTGGGGGGCGGGGTGGCGAGCAAGGGCAACGACACCGCGGCCACCTATGAGAACCTGCGGCTCTTCACCGAAGTGCTCTCGATCGTGCAGAGCCAGTACGTGGACGAGGTCCCGCCCAAGGACATCATCTACAACGCGATCAAGGGCACGCTGCGAGGCCTCGACCCGCACTCCTCGTTCCTGGATCCCGAGATGTACCGGGAGATGCAGGTCGAGACGAGCGGATCCTTCGGCGGTCTCGGCATCGAGATCACGCTGCGGGACGACGTGCTGACGGTGGTGGCGCCCATCGAGGGCACTCCGGCCTATCGCGCGGGCATCCAGCCCGGCGATCGCATCCTCAAGATCGAGGGCCTGACCACCAAGGACATGCAGCTGGCCGACGCGGTCAAGCGCATGCGCGGCAAGCCGGGCAGCAAGATCACGATCACGATCGTGCGGGAGGGCTGGACCGAGCCGAAGGACTTCCTGATCACGCGCGAGCAGATCCGGGTGCAGTCGGTGAAGAACAACCAGCTCGAGCCCGGCATCGAGTATATCCGCTTGCGCCAGTTCCAGGAGCAGACCGCCAACGACCTCGAGTCCGCGCTCGAGAAGTACGCGAATGCGGGCAAGATCCAGGGCCTGGTGCTCGATCTGCGCAACAACCCGGGCGGGCTTCTGACCTCCGCGGTGGAGGTGACCGAGAAGTTCCTGGAGCCGGGCAAGCTGGTCGTCTACACCGAGGGGCGCGTGCGCAACCAGAACATGCGCTTCTCCTCGAACTCCAGGCGGGCCTTCACCGACTTCCCGATCGTGGTCCTCGTCAACCAGGGCAGTGCCTCGGCCTCCGAGATCGTGGCGGGCGCCCTGCAGGACTGGGGGCGCGCGGTGGTGCTGGGCACCCAGAGCTTCGGCAAGGGCTCGGTGCAGACCATCATCCCGCTCTCGGACGGCTCCGGGCTGCGGCTGACCACCGCGAAGTACTTCACTCCGAAGGGCCGCTCGATCCACGGCAAGGGCATCACCCCGGACATCTTGGTGGAGGGTCCGAAGACCACCGCGGCGGCGACCGGCGGCGAGAACAACCCGACGCCCACGCCGGCGCCGGTCGACACGCCCCAGGAGCAGCTCAAGCGTGATCCGCAGCTGCAGCGCGCCCTCGATCTGCTCAAGGCCATGAAGATCCTGGACAAGAGCCGGCCCGGACCCGCAGGTCCGCAGGCGCAGACCCGCTAGGCAGGCTGGAGCGAACCGATGCCGGCGAGAGTGTGGCAGGCTCTCGCCGGCATCATCGTGTTGCTGCTCGTCGCGGTGGTGGGGCTCGACCAGTGGCAGGCCCGCCGCGGCGAGGCGAGCCTGTTCGGCCCCGATCTCCTCGGGCTCCGGCGGGCCCGGAGCGCGTCGCCGACCGCGCCGCCGCTTCTCCGACCGAGCGGCGCCATCGAGCCCGCGCCACCTCCGCCGGGGGCGCCGCGGGTGGCGGTCATCGTCGACGAGCTCGGCGGCCGCCGCGACGTGTTCGACGTGCTACGGGAGATCCGACGGCCCCTGACGGTGGCGGTACAGCCGGGTCTGCCGCTGTCGGCCTCGATCGCGCGCGACGCGGCTCGCTCGGGCATGGAGGTGCTGCTGGACCTGCCGATGGAGCCCTACCGCTATCCCGAGCTCGACCCGGGGCCCGGCGCACTGCTGATGTCGATGCCGCCCGCCGAGATCCAGCGGGTGGTGGGCACGCATCTGGAGACGGTGGCGCCCGCGGTCGGCGTGATCAACCGGATGGGCTCGCGGCTCACCGAGGATCGCCCGCGCATGCGAGCGGTGCTCGAGGTGCTGGCGGCGCGGCGACTGTTCCTGGTGGACGCCTACACGTCGAGCCAGTCGGTGGCCTACGACGAGGCGTGCGGGGCAGGGGTGCGCGCGGCCCGGCGACAGATCTTGGTGGATCACGCGAGCGGGGAAGCGGGGGACCGGGCCCGATGGGACGAGGTGGCGGGGTGGGCCGAGCGCCGGGGCGAGGTGACCGTGGTGGCTCACGGACATCCCCTGACGGTGCGGCTGCTCAAGGAGTACGTGCCCCGCTGGGAGGCCCGCGGCCTGCGCCTGGTACCGGTCTCGCAGCTGGCGCGTTAATCTATACGGCATGATCGTGCTCGGGATCGAGACCTCCTGTGACGAGACCTCCGCCGCCGTGGTGGACGGCGGGCGCAAGGTGCTGTCGAACATCGTGGCGTCGCAGGACGACGTGCACGCCCCTTACGGTGGCGTGGTCCCGGAGCTGGCCTCTCGCCGGCACCTCGACGTGCTGATGCCGGTGGTGCGCCGGGCGCTGGAGACGGCGGGAATGTCCCTCGACGACATCGACGGCCTCGCGGTGACCTACGGACCGGGGCTGGTGGGCTCGCTGCTGATCGGCTGCTCGGCGGCCAAGGCCATCGCCTACGCGCGCGGCCGACCGCTCGTCGGCGTGAATCATCTCGAGGGCCACATCCACGCCGCGTTCCTGGAGGGCGATCCGCCGAGCTATCCGTTCCTCGCGCTGGTCGTCTCGGGGGGCCACACTGCGCTCTATCTGGCCCACGAGCCGCGCCGTTACGAGCGGATCGGCCAGACCCGGGACGACGCGGCCGGCGAGGCCTTCGACAAGGTGGCCAAGCTGCTCGGCCTCGGCTTCCCGGGCGGGCCCGCGATCGAGCGGGTGGCCCGCGCGGGCGACCCGCGCGCGATCGTGTTCCCGACCGCCCACATGAGCGATGGCGCTCAGGACTTCTCGTTCAGCGGGATCAAGACCGCGGTCTCGCTGCACGTGCGGCGCGCCGGTCCGCTGGATGTGGCGCGGGTGGCCGACGTGGCCGCGTCGTTCCAGGCCACCGTGGTCAAGATGCTGGTGCGCAAGACCACGCGGGCGGCGCTCCGCTCCGGAGTGAAGCGCATCGTGCTGACCGGGGGCGTGGCCGCCAATACCGCGCTCCGGGAGTCGCTGGAGGGAGAGTGTAGCGAGCGCGGCTTCATCCTCCACGTGCCCTCGCGGCGGCTGTGCACCGACAATGCGGCCATGATCGCCGCCGCGGGCCACGACCGCCTGGAAGCGGGCGAGCGAGCGCCGCTGTCCCTCAACGCCGTCCCCGACCTGGCGCTCGCATGAGCGTCCGGTCGCGCTGAGCCCACCCGACATGGCCCGCCTCGACTACGAGACCCTGATCGCCGGCCTGCCCGACGCGGTGGTGGGTGTGGACGACGGCCTGCGGGTGACGATCTGGAATCCGGGCGCGGAGGCCTTGCTCGGACGCTCGGCACGACGGACCATCGGGCGGGCCCTGAAGGAGATCTTCCCGCCCGACACCTCGCTGGTGCGCCACCTGAGCGACACCCTGGCCACCGGGGAGAGCCGCTCGGAGTCGGAAGCGGTGGTCGAGGGAGGCGACGGCCGGCCGGTGCACGTCAGCATCGTCACCGCGCCGCTGGCCCGGAGCGGGGACGTCGAGGCCGCGGTGGCGGTGATCCGCGATATCTCGCGCCTGCACCAGCTCGAGTCCGAGGTGCGGCGCGGCGAGACGCTGGCCGCGGCGGGCCAGATCGCGATCGGGCTGGCCCACGAGATCCGCAACCCGCTCGGCGCCATCCGGGGCGCGGTCCAGCTCATGCGCCGCGAGCTGGGCGACGACGCGCGCCTCGGTGAGTACACCGACGTGCTGCTGAAGGAAGTGGACCGGGTCAACCGCATCATCGAGATGCTGCTCGACATCAGCCGGCCGGTCACGCTGCGCGCGGTGCCACTGAACCTGCACCAGCTCCTCGAGCGCGTGGCGCTGCTCTCCGAGGAGATGGCGGGCCAGCGCGGCGTCCAGATCGTCCGGCGCTACGATCCGAGCCTGCCCCCGATCCTGGCCGACGAGGACCGGATCCTCCAGGTCTTCCACAATCTCGTCCGCAACGCGGTGGAGGCCATGACGTCGGGGGGACGCCTGACCCTGGTCACGCGGCTCAGCATGAACCCGCTCTTCGCCAAGGTGGATCTGGGACACGGCCAGCGCACCATGGCCGAGATCCAGGTGATCGACGAGGGGCAGGGTATCCCGGCGGCCACGCGGTCCCGGCTCTTCACCCCGTTCTTCACCACCAAGGACCGGGGGCTGGGTCTCGGCCTGGCCCTCTGCCACCGCATCATCGAGGAGCACCGCGGCGCCATCCAGATTGCGAGCGAGCCCGGCAAGGGCACCGCCGTCTCCTGCTTCCTCCCCATCGCCCGATGATCCGCCCAGCGCAATACAGCCGCACCCGATGAACAACCCCAGGGTGAAGCAGACGCACCCGATAAGAAGCCTCAGGGTGAAGCAGACGCACCCGATGAGCGACCGCAAGGTGAAGCAAACGCACCCGATAGGCAACCCCACGGTGAAGCGGACGCACCCGATGAGCGCTTGCGCGAAGAGGCCCCGACGCGACGCAATGTCTTCCATCGAAGAGCGCTAAGAATGACCGGCCAGATCCTGATCGCGGACGACGAGGACAGCCTGCGCTGGGTCCTGGAGAAGGGCTTCCAGGGCGCGGGCTATCAAGTCACCGCGGTCAAGGACGGCACCGCCGCGCTCCGGGAGGTCGAGGGCGGGCCCTTCGACCTCATCCTGCTCGACGTGCGCATGCCCGGCATCGACGGCCTGTCGCTGCTGAAGCAGGTGCGCGAGAAGCGGCCCGACGCCCAGGTCGTGATCATGACCGCCCACGGCACCATGGAGACCGCGGTCCAGGCCATGCAGGACGGGGCCTACGACTATCTGGCCAAGCCCTTCGATCTCGACGAGGCGCTGCTGCTGGCGGAGCGGGCGCTCACCGCGCGCCGCCTCACCCAGGAGATCACCGCACTCCGCTCCGGCCTGAAGGAGGTCTGGGAGTTCGGCGCCCTGGTCGGCCGCCACCCGACCATGCAGGAGGTCTACAAGGCCATCGGCCGCGTGGCGGCCAGCGACGTGAGCGTGCTGCTGCGCGGTGAGTCTGGCACCGGCAAGGAAGTGGTGGCGCGGGCGCTCCACCACTACAGCCGGCGCGCCGGCCGGCCGTTCATGGGCATCTCGGCGGCCGCCATCCCGCTGACCCTGCTCGAGTCGGAGCTGTTCGGCCACGAGAAGGGCGCGTTCACGGACGCCAAGGAGCGGCGGCTCGGCAAGCTCGAGCTGGCCCACGGGGGCTCGGTGTTCTTCGACGAGATCGGGGACATGCCGCCCGAGCTGCAGGTGAAGCTACTGCGCGCGCTCCAGGAGCGCGCGTTCGAGCGGGTGGGCGGGCACGAGCTCATCCGCATGGACGTGCGGGTGCTGGCGGCCACCCATCGCGACCTCGAGAGCATGATGAAGGCGGACCGCTTCCGGGAAGACCTGTTCTACCGGCTGAACGTGGTCACGCTGTCGCTGCCCGCCCTCCGGGACCGCCGGGGCGACATCCCATTGCTCGCCGAGCACTTCCTGGCCAAGTACGCCGACTCGCTCGGCGACCGGGTGGTCGCCTCCGACGCGATGGACCGCCTGGTGGGCTACGACTGGCCGGGCAACGTGCGCGAGCTCGAGAATGTCATCCAGCGCGCGATGGTGATGGCCTCGTCGGGGGTGATCCTGCCCGAGCACCTGCCGATCGGCCCGGTCTCGGCGGCGGCCGCGGTGAGCACCGACTCCTCGCTGGAGGAGATCATCGAGCGCAAGATGCACGAGTGCGTGCGCGGCCTGCGCGGCCACGCCTCCGCCAACCTGCACGGCCTCATGGTGGGGCTAGTGGAGAAGCCGCTGCTCCGCGCGGTGATGCGCGAGACCAAGGGCAACCAGGTGCGCGCGGCCCAGCTCCTCGGCATCAACCGGAACACGCTGCGCAAGAAGCTCAAGGAGCACGGCATCGACCCCGACGCCGTGTAGGAGCCCCGTGCCGACCCGCTGCGCCTGGGCCAACGGAGGCCCGCTGGAGATCGAGTACCACGATACGGAATGGGGCGTTCCCTCCCGTGACGACCGGCACCTGTTCGAGATGCTCATCCTCGAAGGCGCTCAGGCCGGTCTCTCCTGGTCCACCATTCTGCGCAAGCGCGAGAATTACCGGAAGGCCTTCTCGGACTTCGATCCGGTCAAGGTTGCACGCTTCGACGCGCGCAAGCGGGCCGCGCTCATGCGCGATCCGGGCATCGTGCGGAACCGGCTGAAGATCGAGGCGACGGTGGCCAACGCGCGGCAGGTCCTGGCCGTGCAGGACGAGCACGGCAGCCTCGCCGCGTATCTCTGGCAGTTCGTCGGCGGCAAGCCGATCGTCAACGCGTGGACGGCGATGCGCCGGGTGCCGGCCGAGACCGCCGAGTCGAGGACGATGAGCAAGGCCCTCGCGGCGCGCGGGTTCCGCTTCGTCGGGCCCACCATCTGCTACGCGTTCATGCAGGCCACCGGCATGGTCAACGACCACATCACGACGTGTTTCCGCTATTCCCCACGAAGGAGTCAACGGGCATGAGGATCGGGATCATCGGAGCGGGTGCCATCGGCTGCGTAGTGGGAGGGCTCTTGACCAAGGCGGGGCACGACGTGACGCTGATCGACCAGTGGCCCGAGCACGTGGAGGCCATGAAGCAGCGGGGCCTGCGACTGAGCGGCACCTGCGGGGACCACCAGATCCCGGTGAAAGCGCTCCACATCCACGAGCTGCAGGGCGTGGCCGCCCCGTTCGAGGCGATCTTCGTTTCGGTCAAGTCCTACGACACCGAGTGGGCGGCCCAGATGGCGCTGACCTACCTCCAGTCGCCGGACGGTGTGGTCGTCGACTTCCAGAACGGGGTCAACGACGAGCGCGTCGCCTCCGTGGTGGGCAAGGCGCGGTGCCTGGGCTGCGTCATCACCATCGGCGCCGGCATGTACGAGCCCGGGCACGCCATGCGCACCGATTCGGGAGCGGTCGGCTTCAAGATCGGCGAGCAGGACGGGCGCGATACGCCCCGGGCGCGCGGGCTGGTCAGGATCATGAACGACGTGGCCCCGACCAAGCTCACCACCAATCTCTGGGGCGAGCGCTGGTCCAAGCTCGCGATCAACTGCATGGCCAACCCGCTGGCTGGCCTCAGCGGTCTGGGCTCGGCCGAGGTGCGCACCGAGCCCGTGCCCCGCCGCATCGCCATCCACGTGGCCGCCGAGGTGATCCAGGTGGGGCGCGCCTCCGGCCACGAGGTCGAGCCGATCTACGGGGTGGAGGCCCAGCGCTTCGTGGACGCGGCGCAGGGCAAAGGCTTCGACGCGGTCGAGGCCGACATGGCGGCGAGCGTGCGGTTCCTGAGCGGGGGGCGGCCGTCGATGCTGCAGGACGTCATGAAGGGGCGCCGCACCGAGATCGACTACCTGAACGGCTACGTGACCCAGCAGGGCCGGCGCCTGGGCGTCGCCACCCCGGTGAACGACGCGGTGGTGGCCGCGGTGCGCAGCCACGCCGTCGGCGCCCTCAAGCCCGACCCGAAGAACCTCGAGCCGATCCTGAAGGCGCTGCCCCGCTAGGCTCCCTCGGCTACGAGGCGAGCACGGGCTTGCGGGCGAACCAGGGCCGCGCCGCCTCGAGCTGGGCGCCCAGACGGAAGAGCGTGGCTTCGTCGCCGAAGCGCGCGACGAGCTGCACGGCGACCGGCAGGCCTCCCGCGGACCGGCCGAGCGGGAGCATCAGCGCGGGCTGACCGGTCAGGTTGAACCAGACCGTGAACGGCGAGAACGTGAAGACCCGACGCCAGTACTCCTCGACGTCGCCCATCATCATGTCGATCCAGCCCAGCTTGACCGGGAGTTGGCCGAGGCCGGGGGTCAGCAGCACGTCGTAGCGCGAGTGGAACGCCGCCATCTGCCGGCCCAGTCGGTGCGCGGTCTGGGTCGCCCGCACGTAGTCGGCCGACGAGGTGCGCTCGCCGAGCTTCGCGGTGTTCCAGGTGACCTTCTCGACCTCGCCCTCGCGGGCCGAGCGCCCCGCGGTGGGATGCGTCGAGAGGTTCACCACCGTGTTGACCGCGGCCAGCGTGATGAAGGTCGGGATCACCGCAGCGCGCTCTATCTCGGGATTCGCCTCCTCGACCTGGTGTCCGAGCTCGCCGCAGAGCTTGACCGTCTCCTGGAGCGTGGCCAGACTCTCGGTCTCGACCGGCGCGCCGTTCGGGGCGGCGGTGGTGTAGGCGATGCGCAGGGGGCGCGGGGCGGCGCCGACTTCGTCGAGGAATGGCCGGGCGGGTGGGGGAGCGGTGTACGGATCGCCCGGGCCCGCGCCGCGGGTGGCGTCGAGGAGCGCGGCGCAATCGCGCACCGTGAGCGTCACCGCGTGCTCGGTGGAGCAGCCGCCGAGCCCCTCGCCGCTCACCGGGGCGAACGTGTTGCGCCCGCGGGTGGGCTTCAGCCCGACCAGGCCGCAGCTGGCGGCCGGCGCCCGGATCGAGCCGAAGCCGTCGCTGGCGTGCGCCATCGGCAGCATGCGGGCGCCCACCGCAGCGGCGGCCCCGCCGCTCGAGCCCGATGAGATCCGCGTCGGATCCCAGGGGTTGCGGGTGGGACCGTAGAGCTGCGGCTCGCAGGTGAGCGAGAGGCCGAGCTCGCAGGAGTTCGTGCGTCCGAAGATCACCAGGCCTGCCCTCTTCAGGCGGGCCACGTTCTCGCTGTCCGCGGTCGCCGGCGGCGTGTCGGCGAAGAAGCGGCTCCCCCGCGTCATGGTCACGCCGGCCAGCGGCGCGCCCAGGTCCTTCAGGAGGAAGGGCACGCCCCGGAACGGCCCATCGGGCAGGCCGTCGGCGATGGCCCGGCGACCGTGATCGTACAGCGGCATGATGACCGCGTTGACCGTAGGGTTGCGTGCCTCGACGCGCTGGATGGCGGCCTCGAGGAGCTCGGTGGGCGTCACCTTGCCTCGCCGCACCAGGTCGGCCAGCCCGAGGGCATCGTATTGCTCATAGTCGGCGAACGCGGCCATGGAGTCTCCTAGGAATGGTCCTGCTTCACGTAGATCTGCCCGCCCGTCTTCTTGAACTCGGCCGCCTTCTCTCGCAGGCCCTGGACCACCGCCGCGGTCTCGCTGGAGATGCCGTGCTGGGCCGCGTAGTCGCGCACGTCCTGGGTGATCTTCATCGAGCAGAAGTGCGGCCCGCACATCGAGCAGAAGTGGGCGACCTTGGCCCCCTCCGCGGGGAGGGTCTCGTCGTGGAAGGACCGCGCCGTCTCCGGGTCCAGCGACAGGTTGAACTGGTCCTCCCACCGGAACTCGAAGCGGGCGCGCGAGAGCGCGTCGTCCCACTCGCGGGCCTTCGGGTGATTCTTGGCCAGGTCCGCGGCGTGGGCCGCGATCTTGTAGGCGATGACGCCGTCCTTGACGTCCTGCCGGTCGGGCAGCCCCAGGTGCTCCTTGGGCGTCACGTAGCAGAGCATCGCGGTGCCGTACCAGCCGATCATGGCCGCGCCGATCGCGGAGGTGATGTGATCGTAGCCCGGCGCGATGTCGGTGGTGAGCGGCCCGAGAGTGTAGAACGGCGCCTCGTGGCAGACCGCGAGCTGCCGATCCATGTTCTCCTTGATCAGGTGCATGGGCACGTGGCCCGGGCCCTCGATCATGACCTGGCAGTCCTGCTCCCAGGCGACCGAGGTCAGCTCGCCGAGGGTGTCGAGCTCCGCGAACTGGGCGTCGTCGTTGGCGTCGGCCTGGCAGCCGGGACGGAGCCCGTCACCGAGCGAGAACGACACGTCGTAGGCGGCCATGATCTCGCAGATCTCGCGGAAGTGGGTGTAGAGGAAGCTCTCCTGGTGGTGGGCCAGACACCACTTGGCCATGATCGAGCCGCCCCGCGAGACGATGCCGGTGACGCGCTTGGCGGTGAGCGGCACGTAGCGGAGCAGCACACCCGCGTGGATCGTGAAGTAGTCCACGCCCTGCTCGGCCTGCTCGATGAGGGTGTCGCGGTAGATCTCCCACGTCAGCTCCTCGGCCTTCCCGTGCACCTTCTCGAGCGCCTGGTAGATCGGCACCGTGCCCACCGGGACCGGCGAGTTGCGCAGGATCCACTCTCGCGTCTCGTGGATGTTCTTGCCGGTGGAGAGATCCATGATGGTGTCGCCGCCCCAGCGGGTGGCCCACGTCATCTTCTCGACCTCCTCCTCGATCGAGGAGGAGACCGCGGAGTTGCCGATGTTGGCGTTGATCTTCACCAGGAAGTGGCGGCCGATGATCATCGGCTCGGTCTCCGGGTGATTGATGTTGGCAGGGATGATGGCGCGGCCGCGGGCGATCTCGTCGCGCACGATCTCAGGGCTCATGCCCTCGCGCAGGGCCACGAACTCCATCTCGGGGGTGATCTCCCCGCGTCGCGCGTAGTGCATCTGGGTCACGCGGTGACCGGACCTGGCCCGCAGCCCCCACCGCCCGCCCGCCCCGGGCTCGACGTCGCCTCGCGAGAGGACCCAGTGGCGCCGCAGCGGCGGCAGTCCCTGCTTGACGTCCGGCGTGTACTCGGGATCGGTGTAGGGCCCGCTGGTGTCGTAGAGACGCAGCCGCTCGCCGGTGGTGAGCGCGACTTCGCGGAAGGGGACACGGACCGAGGGATTCGACGCGGAGACGTAGACTTTCATGGGAGGCCTCCCTTCGCTGGCATTACCCAGTTCAGGTTTGTAGCGGTCGGCAGCGCCACGGCTGCCCTCTCAGCCCGAGCTTCCGAGCTCCCGCGTGGGAACGGCTGGCTGAATGCTACGTCCAAAGCTCGGGGGGGTCAAGGCGGCCCGGCGTGGTGGCGGGAGCGCGACAAGCTTCTCGGCCGGTGTAGCGTCAGAACGGGCGCCGAAGCCGTTCCGTCAGCTTGGCCCCGTCGAGGGTGATCACGCGCGCCTTGACATGCTGGGGCGGTGGGCTTAGAGTGGGCGGTCTTATTTGGCACGGATTCGGTGGCGCAGTCAGACCTGCGTCCGAGGAGGTGTGAATCATGGCAATGTTTGGGCAGCAGTCTCGCAAGGACGATGGCGTTTCCCGGTCCGCGGCCAAGGTCGAGTCGTCGGTCGAGGTCCCGTCGTACTTGGCCTCGGTCGCGTCCGCGCCGGTGCGAGGTATGGAGGACTCCCGCCCGGCCACGACGATGACCCCCAAGGGCTCCGAGTCGATTCTGGCCGCGGGCATCACGATCGAAGGGAAGATCGAGGGCACCGGGAATGTGCGGGTCGCGGGTCAATTCAAAGGCAATGTGAACGTGAAGGGCGAGCTCACGATCGAGCCCGGCGCCTCGATCGACGGCGAGGTAATCGCGGACACCGTGCTCGTGGGCGGCGAGGTGCGGGGGCGGATCCTCGCCAGCTCGCTCGTCGAGTTCAGGGAGTCCGGAACGCTGATCGGGGACCTCAAGGCCGGAAGCCTGACGGTGGTCGCCGGGTCGAAGATGCGCGGCAAGGTGGAGTTCGGCTGGAAGGAGGGCGAGATCGAGGCCGCCGGCAATCACGACCACACGGGCTGAGGACCGAAGATGACGGGAGAAGCCTGGAACTGTCCTCACTGCCGCGAGGTCATCCTTCGCAGCGCCGCAACGTGCCCCGCCTGCCAGCGGCATCTGCGGTTCGGCGCGGTCACCGGCACGCGGCCGGTCAGAGCCTCCGTGTGCCCGCTGAGCGTGGACGGTAAGATCCGTCACCCCGGCGACGAAGCGGACTGGGAGTACTCGGTCCTCGTCGAGATCCACGGCGAGCGCGACGAGATCGTGGCCCGGCGGGTGGTGGGGGTCGGAGCGCTCAGGCCGGGAGAGTCGCGCAAGTTCACTCTCCGGGTGGAGGTGCTCATGCCCGAGGTGTCGACGCTGGCCGGACGTTAGTCGTCCGACCCGCGGATCCTGCAGTGGCATCGCTCCGGGGGCTCGCCGCGGGAGGCTCCCGCCGCTTACGAATCGTCCTCCGGGGCCAACTCCAGGATCGAGAGATCCCAGCCGAGCGAACCGTGCTCACGCCCCGACATGACGAGGCTGGCCGCGGGGGTCAGCGCGACGCTGCGCTCTGCGGCGTGATCCGGATCAGGATGCTGGTCTTGGCGCGGAGCCCGTTGCGGATATAGCGGCCCATGTAGAGCGGCACAAGCAGCCAGTACTTTCGCCGGTAGGTGGCGAGCAGGGCGCTCTCCAGATCCGGTCGGCCGTCCACCCACTCGGCGTGGCCCTCGAAGGCGGGGCCGTCCTTCCGGCCGACGTGCACGGTGACCCGGCCGTCGTTCCGGATTCGGCGCGCCTTCAGGCTGTCGCGCCTGGTCGTGAAGTACACCTCGCCCGCGTGGGGCCAGAGCCACGTGGGCACGGTACCGGGCTGGCCGGCCTTGCTGTAGGTCGTCACGTACATGTACTTGGCCCGTGCGAGCGCGGCCTCGAGCTCAGGCGAGGGGCTTCTTGCGTCCATCGTGGCCAGAGCCTAACATGACGGAACTCGAGTACAAGGAGACCACATGCCCCCGCACCGGCACGCCTACCGCCCCACGGTCATGGGTACTCGCGGCGCCGTCGCCTCGGCACATCCCCTCGCGTCCATGTCCGGCATCCGGGTGCTGCTCGACGGCGGCAACGCGGTGGACGCGGCGGTGGCCGTCGGCTCCACCCTGAACGTGGTCGAGCCGTTCATGTCGAGCGCGGCCGGCATCGGGCTCATGTTCATCTCGCGCGCGCGGACCCGGGAGCGGCACGTGCTCGACTTCATCGGCCCCGCGCCGCGGGCGGCGGACCCTACACGCTGCACCGAGGACGAGCTGACGGGCGGCGCGAAGGCATGCGCGACGCCCGGCAACCTGGGGGGCTGGCTGGCCGCCCTCGAGCGCTTCGGCTCCATGCCCCGGCAGCGGGTGCTGACCCCGGCGATCGAGCTGGCCGAGCGTGGCGTGCCCCTCACCTTCGCCAGCGTGAAGTTCTTCGAGCAGGCGCGGGCCACCCTCGGCCGCTCCGCCGAGGCCGGGCGTCTGTACCTCGGCAACGGCGGGCCGCGCCCGGGCAAGATCGTCAGCTACAAGGAGCTGGCCGCCACGTTCCGGCAGGTGGCGGAGGGCGGCGCCGAGGTGTTCTACCGGGGCCCCATCGCTAGAGCGATCGCGCGCGCGGTCACCGAGGCGGGCGGCTGGCTCGCCGAGGAGGACCTGGCCGCGTTCAAGCCCGAGTGGCGGGAGCCGGTCGGCATCACCTACCGGTCGCGCGAGATCTGCTCGGTGCCGCCCCCGTTCTCGGCTTTCCAGATGCTGGAGACGCTCAACATCCTGGAGGGCTACGACCTGGCCGGCTGGGGCCACAACTCGCCCGAGTACCTCCATCATCTGATCGAGGCGATCAAGCTCGGCTCCGCGGACCGCCTCGCCTACGCGTACTCCGGCCGGGCCCCGATCGCCGGGCTCACGTCGAAGGCGTACGCGGCCGCGCAGCGCGGGCGCATCGACGCGAGGCGGGCCGCGGTGAGCGAGGGGGAGCGCCACCAGCGCGAGCGGCTGGAGGGCCAGATCGGCGAGGGCCATCCCGCGCGCTTCGAGAACGAGCAGACGACCCATTTCGCGTGCGCCGACGCGGAGGGCACCGTGGTCTCGGTCACCCAGACCCTCGGGGTGCCATTCGGCTCGGGCTTCGCGGTGCCCGGCACCGGGCTCGTGCTGAACAACATCCTCAAGTGGACGGACCGCGATCCGGAATCGCCCAACGCGCTGCGGCCGGGTCGCAAGGCGGGCACCATGATGTCGCCCACCCAGGTGTTCCAGGACGGCGCCTTCGCGCTCAGCGTCGGCACCCCCGGGTCGTACGGCATTCTGCAGACGCAGCCGCAGATGCTGCTCAACTTCCTGGAGTTCGGGCTGAACCTGCAGGAGGCCATCGAGGCGCCCCGCGTCCGGGTCTATCGCGACCGGCTCGTGGACGCCGAGTCGCGGGTGCCGGAGCCGACGCGCGCGGAGCTGGAGCGGCGCGGCCATCGGATCAACGTGCTCGACGACTGGTCGTGGGTGGTCGGGGGCGGGCAGGGCATCGCGCGCGACCCGGAGTCCGGCGCGCTCATGGCCGGAGCCGACCCCCGCCGCGACGGCTACGCGCTCGCCATCTAGCCTGGGGTCAGGTCTTGCATTACGACATTGTCGTAATGCAAGACCTGACCCCGATCGGGGGAGATCGTGGATCTTCAGGACAAGGTAGCGGTGGTGACCGGCGCGGGCTCCGGGATCGGGCGCGGCATCGCGCTCGCGATGGCCGCGCGCGGCGCGCGGGTGGCCGCGGTGGACCTGGACGCGGCCAGCGCGGCGGAGACGGCGCGGCTCCTGATGGGAGCCGGCGGCAAGGGCGCGGGCATCCAGGGGGACACGAGCCGCTCTGACGACGTGGACCGCGCAGTGTCCACCGCGGTGAGCCAGCTCGGGCCGCTCGATATCATGGTCAACAACGCGGGCATCCTCGACGGCTACTTCAACGTCGACGAGACCGACGACGCAGTGTGGTCCCGGGTGCTCGGGATCAATCTCACCGGCGTTTTCTTCGGCTGCAAGCGCGCGCTCAAGGAGATGCTGCCGCGTGGCCGGGGGCGCATCATCAACATGGCCTCGGTCGCCGGGCTCAACGGCACCGGGGGCGGCGCAGCCTACGTGGCCTCCAAGCACGGCGTGGTCGGGCTGACCCGCCAGATGGCGGTGACGTACTCGGCCCGCGGCATCACGATCAACGCGGTGGCCCCCGGCCCGATCCTCACCGGCCTGCGTGCCCACTCACAGGAGATCCTGGGGCCCGGCGTCCCCGACATGAGCGGCCGCGGCGTCGCGGTGGACGACGCGGCGGTGCGGGCGGTGGCGCCCGCGGGGCGGCGGGGCACGGTGGAGGAGATCGCCTCCGCGGTCTGCTTCCTGGCCTCGGACGAGGCCGGTTACATCACCGGGCACACACTGGTCGTCGACGGAGGCTGGAGAGCCAAGTGATCACGAAATTCTCGGTCCTCTACGTGGGCCAAATCGAACTGGAGAACGTCGGGCTCGGCGGCACTCCGACGGAGCAACGGTCGTATCCGAACGAACGCCTGATCGAGGCCTTCCAGACCGCGAAGGAAGTGGCGCAGCTCATGGACGAGCACGGCTACTACTGCCTGTGGACAGCCGAGCACCACTTCCAGAAGGAAGGCTACGAGGTCCTGCCGAACCTCGTCATGCTTTCGACGTGGCTCGCGACTCAGACCCGGCGCCTGAAGCTCGGCTGCGCCTTCAACATCCTGCCCATGTGGCACCCGGTCCGTCTGGCCGAGGATTACGCGATGGCCGACATCGTCACGAACGGGCGCGTCATCATGGGCGTGGGCCGCGGCTACCACACGCGCGAGGTCGAGTCTTTCGGCGCGCCCCTCCTGGACGCGGCGGCCAATCGCGAGCTCTTCGAGGAGCAGATGGAGGTGCTGCTCAAGTGCTTCAACGAGGAGTCGTGGAGCCACCGGGGTAAGCACTACGTGATCCCTCCCGACGTGGACTACCGCGGCTACCGGCTGCGCGAGGTGACCTGCGTGCCCCGGCCGATCCACCGGCCGGTGGAGATCTGGATGCCGATCGCGAGCGGCAAGACCATCGACTACATGGCGCGCATGGGGCTCAAGGCCATGGTGACCTTGAACGGCGAGAAGGTGCTCGACCAGGTCGCGCGGGCCTATCACGACGCGTGCGTGCGTCACGGCCGTCCGAAGCAGCTCGGCGAGGACCTCTGCTGGGGCGTGGGGCTCTACCTGGCCGACTCGCGCGAGGAGGCGATTCGCCGCCTCGAGCCCGCCCACGACGAGCGCTACAAGTGGTTCGCGCCGTTCGGGTTCGTGCGCTACGCCGACGGGCAGGGCCGCTCGTGGGGCACGCCGGGAGCGCCCGCGCGGGTGCCCACGCTGCGTGAGGGCGTGGAGCAGAAGGCGTGGCTCGTCGGGCGACCCTCGGAAGTGATCGAGACGATCCGGGAGATCGAGGCACGCTACCCCGGCCTCGATCAGTGCATGATCCACTGGGCCGAGGGTATTCCTCCCGCCGAGTTCAAGGAGCAGCTGCGCTGGTTCGCGCGGGAGGTGATGCCGGCCTTTCGCGGGCCGCGCTGAGGGGAGGGGGACCCCCCGGGGGGTATACCCCCACCCGGTAGTCTTTCCCTCGTGGAGAGACCCTAGGGATTGTATTTTCCCCTTTTCTCTCCCTCGGAGTCCGGCCATAATACCCTCGGCCGTTTCGGGGGGCGCCGGGCAGGACCCCCACTAACTCAACGAGGGAGGAATGACGAATGGCCAAGAAGAAGCTGGCGTTTGGTGGCTACTCCATCAACTTCAAGGGCTGCGACGACACCCTGGAGGCGGTCATGGGCAGCAAGCCCATCGGCCCCTCGGAGATGACCAAGAAGATCTGGGCCTACGTGAAGCGGAAGCGGCTGGCCAAGCGGTAAACCCCCCGTTCGCAGCGCGCGGCACGTCCTGACCCCGCCCGGCGCCCCAGGACGTTCCGCCGCTCGGAGAAACACCTCAGTGTTCGAGACGCGGATCGAGATCCTCGATTCCTAGCGCCTAGAGGCCGAGCTTCTCCGGGATCGCGTCCAGCCGGTCCACCTCGTAGTCCGGGGTGATCTCGAGCTCCTCGGCGGGCGCGTTGCTCCGGTTGCACCAGCAGGTGGTGAACCCGAACGCGGCCGCCCCCGCCACGTCCCACGCGTTCGAGGAGACGAAGACGATCTCCTCCGGGGCCACCGCGAGCGCCCGCGGCGCCAGCTCGTAGACCCGCGGCGACGGCTTGTAGACTCGGACCTCGTCCACCGAGAGCACGTGGGCGAAGGCACCGGCGAGCCCGCTGGATCGTACCGCGCGCTCCAGCATCATGGGGGAGCCGTTCGAGAGAATGGCGAGCGGCCTCCCCGCGAGCGCGCGCAGGGCCGCGGGTACCTCGGGGAACGGAGCGAGCGTGAGATAGGCGCGCATCAGGGCCTCCATCTGCACCTCGCCCGCGGTGAGGCCGAGGCGGCGGAGCGCGAAGCGCAGGGCCTGGCCGGTCACCACCCAGAAGTCCTCGTAGCGCCCCATGAGCGAGCGCAGCCAGGTGTACTCGAGCTGCTTCTGGCGCCACAGGTTCGAGAAGGTCTGCGGATCCGAGGTGATCGCGCTTGCCGCTTCGATCACCGAGTGGACGTCGAAGAGGGTGCCGTAGGCGTCGAAGACGAAAGCGCGCGGCGCCGCCATCTCGACGTGCGCCTCAGCCGGCCCCGGGCAGGGCGGCCCGCGACCGACGCTCGTTGGATCGCCGCGGCGGGAGCGCGGGCCGCCCGGGCCGCCGGGGGGTGGGGGCGGGCGCGGACTCGAGGCCGGTCTCGTAGAAGCCGTAGCGGAGCACGGTCTTGGCGTCTCGGAACGAGAGGCTGCGGGTCTGCGCGCCGAGCACGATGAGGAGGAACTGCTGACCCGACTTCCAGGCCGACACGGCGAGATTGTAGCCGGCTTCGCGCGTGAAGCCGGTCTTGAGCGCCTGGACGCCGCCCGGGTCCTGGAAGAGCGGGATGCGTCGGCTGTAGACCCGCCCACGGTAGACGAACGTGGCGCCGCCGAGGAGTGGCCTCGACGACGGATAGTCCTCGAGGAGGCGGCCGATCAGCTTGGCCAGGTCCTGGGCGGTGCTCCGCTGGGCGGGATCCGGGAGGCCATGCGCGTTCGCGAAGTGGGTGTGGGTGAGGCCCAGCTCATCGGCCTTCGCGTTCATCGCGGCCACGAAGGCCTCCTCGGTGCCGCCGAGATGCTCCGACACCGCGGTGGCCGCATCGTTCGCGGAGGCGATGGCCACGCCCTCCAGGAGCGTCCGCAGCGCCACGGTCTCGCCGCTCTTCAGCCCCATGCGGTAGCGCGGGGTCAGGGCCGCGCGGTGGCTGACCAGTACCGGCTCCTCCCACTGGGCCCGCCCGGCCTCGAGCGCTTCGCAGGCCAGGTAGAGCGTCATGAGCTTGACGAGGCTCGCCGGCGCGTGCTCCTCGTCCGGATTCTTGGCGTAGAGCACGCGCCCCTGGGTGTCGAGGAGCAACACCGATTCGGCACTCAACGTCAGAGGCCGGCTGTTCGGGCTGGTGGTCTGGGCGGGAGCCGGCGCTGCGACGAGCCAGAGGGCCGCGCTGACGACGAGGACCAAGATGGCGCGCACTGAACCTATCTTACTCGGGTGACAGATTTGCCGAGAGAAAATCCCTAGCGGACCGCGCGCTTGAGCTCCTTCGAGGGCTTGAAGCGCGGGGTTCGCCCGCCCGCCACGTGCATGGGCTGTCCGGTGCGCGGATTCTTGCCCTTGCGCGGCTTGCGGCGGGTCACCGAGAAGGTGCCGAAGCCCACCAGCGTCACCGGCTGTCCGCGCTTGAGCGACGTGCGCACGGAGGCGAGGAACGCGCGCAGGGCGCGGTCCGCGCCCGCCTTCGTCCATCCGCTGGCGGCGGCCATCGCGGTCACGAGATCGACTCGGTTCATGCCGGCTGGTCGGGCGCGGATGCTAGCAAACGGGACGTTGGAGCGTCAAGGGCGAGATGGTATCGTGGACGCCGCGTGAAAAAGGCTCTAGTGTTCACCATGGAAGGTAACGCCGATGGTGAAGCCGCGCTCGCGTTCTTCCAGGCGCGCGGCGTGGCGGTGGACGTGCGCGACGTGGGCAAGGATCCGCAGGCGAGCCTGGATCTCTTCGCGCGCGCCGGGCGTCTCGGGGTGCCCACCGTGGTGATCGGTGAGCGCGTGTTCGACGGGTTCGGCGCGCATCGCGAGGAGATCGAGACCCTCCTGCGCGACTAGGCGCGCATTTCCGGGCGACGCGTCGCGTTGACGGCCCCGGGCCCCGTGGGGTATAAACACGCGTTGGGCTCGCGGCCCTCCGTGCCGACCTGACCCACCCTTCGAAACTGGCTCAACGAGGAGATTCGGACTATGGATGCGATTCGGCACCTGCCCGGGCGCGCGCTCATCCCGCTCGCCTGGGTGCTGCTCGTCGTGAGCGTTCTCTCGCTGGGGCTGCCCCTGGCTGCGCAGGCCCAGACGCCGCCCGCGCCCGCGGCAAGTGCGCCGGCTCCCGCGCCACACCAGGGTGGCGGGGAGGCCTCGCTGAAGCTGCCCGACCTGGCCCAGGCCAGCTTCGTTGGCCTGACCGGGCGCATGCTCCTGCAATGGGGCCTCCTGATCTGCGTCCTGGGCCTGGCCTTCGGCCTGGTGATCTACTCCCAGCTCAGGAACCTGCCGGTGCACCAGTCCATGCGGGAGATCTCGGAGCTGATCTACGAGACCTGCAAGACGTACCTGATCACCCAGGGCAAGTTCCTCATGATCCTGGAGCTGTTCATCGCGGTGATCATCGTCTTCTATTTCGGGATCCTGCAGCACCTCGAGGCCACCAAGGTCTTCATCATCCTGCTCTTCAGCGTCGTCGGCATCCTGGGCAGCTACGGGGTGGCGTGGTTCGGGATCCGTATCAACACGTTCGCCAACTCCCGCACCGCCTTCGCGAGCCTCGCGGGCAAGCCCTTCCCGGTCTACGCGATCCCGATCAAGGCGGGCATGAGCATCGGCATGCTGCTGGTCAGCGTCGAGCTGTTCATCATGCTGTGCATCCTGCTCTACATCCCGCGCGACTACGCGGGGCCCTGCTTCATCGGCTTCGCCATCGGGGAGTCCCTCGGGGCCGCCGCCCTCCGCATCGCGGGCGGCATCTTCACCAAGATCGCCGACATCGGCTCCGACCTGATGAAGATCGTGTTCAACATCAAGGAGGACGACGCGCGCAACCCCGGCGTCATCGCGGACTGCACCGGCGACAACGCGGGCGACTCGGTCGGCCCCACCGCGGACGGCTTCGAGACCTACGGGGTCACCGGGGTGGCTCTGATCACCTTCATCCTGCTCGCGGTGCCCAAGGAGCTGGTACAGGTCCAGCTCCTGGTGTGGATCTTCGTGATGCGCATCATCATGATCCTGGCGAGCGGCGGGTCCTACCTCGTCAACGAGGCCTTCGCGAAGGCCCGTTACGGCTCGGCCGCCAAGATGAGCTTCGAGGCTCCGCTGACGAGCCTGGTGTGGCTCACCTCGATCGTATCGGTGGCGCTGACCTACGCGGCCTCCTGGATCATGATCCCCACCCTCGGCGACGGCAGCCTCTGGTGGAAGCTCTCGACCGTCATCACCTGTGGCACGTTGGCGGGGGCAATCATCCCGGAGTTCGTCAAGGTGTTCACCTCCACCAACTCGGCCCACGTGCGCGAGGTCGTCACGTCCGCCCGCGAGGGCGGGGCGTCGCTCGGAATCCTGTCCGGCCTCGTCGCGGGCAATTTCAGCGCGTACTGGCTGGGCCTGACGATGGTGTTGCTGATGAGCATCGCCTACGGGGTGAGCACGCTGGGCCTCGGCGCCCTGATGGCGGCGCCGGCGGTCTTCGCCTTCGGGCTCGTGGCCTTCGGCTTCCTGGGGATGGGCCCGGTGACCATCGCGGTGGACTCCTACGGCCCGGTGACCGACAATGCCCAGTCCGTGTTCGAGCTATCCGTGATCGAGACGCTGCCCGGCATCAAGCAGCAGCTCAAGAAGGACCACGGCTTCGACGTCAACTTCGAGGCGGCCAAGCACCTCCTCGAGGAGAACGACGGGGCGGGCAACACGTTCAAGGCCACCGCCAAGCCGGTGCTGATCGGCACCGCGGTGGTGGGCGCGACCACCATGATCTTCTCGATCATCGTGCTCCTCACCCACGGGCTCACCCAGAACCTGGACAAGCTCTCACTGCTGCACGCCCCGTTCCTGCTCGGCCTCATCAGCGGCGGCGCCGTCATCTACTGGTTCACCGGCGCCTCCACCCAGGCGGTGACCACCGGCGCATACCGCGCGGTGGAGTTCATCAAAGCCAATATCCGGCTCGAGGGCGTCACCAAGGCCTCGGTCACCGACAGCAAGCGGGTGGTCGAGATCTGCACCCAGTACGCGCAGAAGGGCATGTTCAACATCTTCCTCGCGGTCTTTTTCGTCACCCTCGCCTTCGCGTTTGTCGAGCCCTACTTCTTCGTGGGCTATCTGATCTCGATCGCCCTGTTCGGCCTCTACCAGGCCATCTTCATGGCCAACGCGGGCGGGGCGTGGGACAACGCCAAGAAGGTGGTCGAGGTGGACCTCAAGGAGAAGGGGACGCCGCTCCACGCCGCCACCGTCGTGGGCGACACGGTCGGCGACCCGTTCAAGGACACCTCGTCGGTGGCCATGAACCCGATCATCAAGTTCACCACGCTGTTCGGCCTGCTCGCGGTCGAGCTGGCCGTCTCGCTCACCGCCGAGCGTGGCGGCGGGTTCACGTCGCTGCTGGCCGCGGTCTTCTTCATCGTGTCCGTCATCTTCGTGTGGCGATCGTTCTACGGCATGCGCATCAAGACCGAGGGCGTGTCCGCCGCCGCCCCCGCGATGGCCAAGCACTGAGCTAAGCACGGAGGCAGACCATGGGGCGTTCGAGCGTGCTCGTCTCTCTCCTGGCGCTTCTGGTGGGTGTGGTTCTCGGCGCGGCCGCCCTCTCCTGGTGGGAGGGCGGCCGTCAGAGCGCCGAGATCGAGAGCCTCAAGGTGCGGCTGGCCGACGAGCGCGGCCAGGTCCAGGCCAAGGTCAAGCAGCTCACCGACGAGCTCAACTCCGAGAAGCAGCGGCGCGAAGCCCTGGAGCAGGTGGTCAACACCAAGCGTCGCTAGCGACCCGCACGTGTCCGAGGACGCGGATCGATCCGACGATACCTCCGTGACCTGATTGACTAGCGCGGCACCGTTCAGAGCGTTCGCCAAAGACGCCATCGAGCAGTCCATCGGGGCGCGCTTCGAGGAGCAGGTCCGCCGCTACCCCGAGCGGCTGGCGATCAAGAGCCAGCGGGACGCCTGGTCCTACGCGGAACTCAACCGGATTGCCAATCGCGTAGCCCACGCGATCCTGGCTGCCCGGGGGCCGGCCGAGGAGCCCGTCGCGCTCGTGCTCGAGCAGGGGGCGCTTCTGCCGGCAACGATTCTCGGTGCGCTGAAGGCGGGCAAGATCTACGTGCCGCTCGATCCCACGTTTCCGAGAGTGCGGCTCGGCGAGATGGTCGAAGACGCGCAGGCCACCCTCGTCCTCGCCGATTCTCGCACGCGACGGCTGGCTACCGAGATGGCGCCCGGTCCGATCCCGGTGCTCGACGCGAGCGCGCTCGGGGCCGGCGTCTCGAGCGAGAATCCCGGGCTCGGGATCCCGCCTGACGCGAATGCCTACATCTACTACACCTCCGGCTCGACGGGACGGCCCAAGGGTGTCGTCGACACTCACCGGAACGTCCTGCACAATGTCATGCGGTACACGAACAGCCTGCGCATCTCGCCCGAGGATCGACTCACCCTGCTTCAGGGTCCGAGCTTCAGTGGAGCGGTCTCGAGCATGTTTGCGGCGCTCCTCAACGGGGCCGCCGTATTCCCGTTCGACGTCCACCGGGAGGGGGTGGATCGCATCGCCGGGTGGCTCCGGGATGAGGCGATCACGATCTATCATTCCGTGCCGGTTCTCTTCCGCCACATGGCCATGAGTGGTGAGCCCTTCCCTGCGCTCCGGGTCATCCGGCTGGAGGGCGACCGGGCCTCGGGTCGGGACATCGAGCTCTACCAGAAGCACTTCTCGGCGACGTGCGTGCTCGTGAACGGCCTCGGCGCGACGGAGTGCGGCATCGTGCGCCAGTACTTCGTGCGGACCGACACGCCGGGCCTCGAGGGCATCGTGCCGATCGGCTACCCGGTGGAGGACATGGAGATCCTGGTCCTCGACGAGGCCGGACATCCGGTGGACGCGGGCCAGGTGGGAGAGATCGCCGTCAGGAGCCGCTACCTGGTGCCCGGCTATTGGCGGCGGCCCGAGCTGACGTCGGCCGCATTCACGGTCGATCCGGCGGACCCGGGGCTCCGGACCTATCGCACCGGCGATTTGGGGCGGATGCGGTCCGATGGCTGTCTCGAGCATCTAGGGAGGACGGACTTCCAGGCGAAGATCCGAGGCAACCGGGTCGAGGTGGCCGAAGTGGAGGCGGCGCTGCTCGGGGTCGGCGCGGTGAAGGAAGTGGCCGTCGCCACCCGTCAGGACGGATCGGCCGAGCCACGACTCGTGGCCTACGTCGTCCCCGGCTCGCACACGGCTCCGACGGTCAGCGAGCTCCGGCGCCATCTCGCCGCGCGTCTGCCCGACTACATGATCCCCTCGGCGTACGTCATCCTGGAGGCCCTCCCCCTCGACGCCAATGGAAAGGTGGACCGGCGGGCGTTGCCGGCGCCGGACGGGCGCCGTCCGGAGCTGGACGAGGGTCACGTCGAGCCCCGGACCCTGCTCGAGCATCAGCTCGCGAGGATCTGGGAGGCGGTGCTCGGGATCCATCCGGTGGGGATCCTGGACAGCTTCTTCGATCTCGGCGGCTCCTCGCTCCTGGCGGTGCAGATGATGGATCAGGTCGAGCGCGTGCTGCATCGGAAGGTGCCACTCTCCGTCATGCTCGCCGGAGCGACGATCGCCGATCTGGCCAGTGCAATTCAAGAAGAGGCCGTGGAGCTCCGCGCCCCCATCGTTCCGATCCAGACCGGCGGCGGCCGGCCACCGTTCTTCTTCCTGCACGGGGACTACCTGAGCGGTGGCTTCTTCTGCGGGAGCCTGGCCCGCCACCTGGGCCCGGACCAGCCGTTCTATGCGCTGCCTCCGTGCGGGATCGCCGGGCAGCCGGCCCCATCGTCCTACGAGGCCATGGCCGCCCGCCATCTCGAGGCGCTCCGCTCCGTGCAGCCCGAGGGCCCGTACCGTCTGGGCGGTCTCTGCAACGGAGGTCTCGTCGCCTTCGAGATGGCCCGGCTCCTCGAGGCGCAGGGCGAGACGGTGGATCTGCTCGTGCCGGTGGCCGCCCTGCCTGCGCATGCCCAGCTCGACCGGTTCTGGCTGTGGCGCCTGATGCGATGGGTCGCCGTCGCACGGGGACATGGCCCCGACCGCCGCCTGGACTGGTTCATGCGCCTGCGCGATGTCGCGACGCGCGTCGAGCGCCTGACGCCTCGCCAGCGCGCGACGTTCGTCCTCGCGAAGCTGCCGCTGATACCCCGAAGGCTTCTCTCGAGACTGCGCGGCTCCGCGCACGGTCGGACTCGCTCCGTCCTTCACGCCACCGCTCCCGCGCCGGGACCGCCACCGGAAGCGGGTGAGGAGCGGCGGCGGCTCCGAGCGACCTACCTCCGAATCGACGACGAGTATGTCCCGCGGCCGTACTCGGGCCGCCTCGCGCTTTTCTGGCCCGCGGACGATCCCGTCGCCCCCGCAGAGGCAGCCCGCCGATGGGCCCGGATCGCTCCGCAGGTCGACGTGCGCGTCGTGTCCGGGACGCACTTCACCTGTCTGACCGATCACGTGCAGTCCGCCGCCCGCGAGCTCCGGCACTACCTGCAAGAGCCTCGACGTCGATGAGCGAGGTCGGAGAGGTGCACGTGTGGTGGACGTCGCTCGATCCAGCTGCCCCGGCGCCCGAGATACTTGCGCAGGCCATCAGCGGCGACGAGCGGGCGCGTGCCGAGCGATTCCGCTTCGATCGGGACCGGCTCCGGTTCGTGGCCGGGCGCGGAATCCTGAGGGTGATCCTGGGCCGCTATTTGCGTCGGCGCCCGTCGAGTCTGCGCCTCCGCTACGGCCCCGCGGGCAAGCCCACCCTCGCCCTCGAGGCGGGGGAGGAGGACATCCGGTTCAACGTGTCGCATGCCGGTGGACTCGGTCTGTATGCAGTCACCCGGGGGCGTGAGATCGGCGCGGACGTGGAGCGCATCGTGCCGGCGTTCGCCCTCGACGACATGGTCGAGCGCTGCCTCACGAGCCGAGAGGCCGCCGCCCTTCGCGCCCTGGATCCCGAGGTTCGGCTCGCGGCCTTCTTCAGGTGCTGGACCAGGAAGGAGGCCTACCTCAAGGCCCGGGGCCACGGACTGACGGCCTCACTCCGGAGCGTGGAGGTGTCGGTGGGCGACGCCGGGTCCGCGGCGGTCCCGGGCCTGGTCGGCGATCCGGCCGACGCGTCCCGGTGGTCGCTCCTGGATCTTTCGCCGGGCGCGGGCTCGGTGGCCGCCGTCGCAGTGGAAGGACGCCGCCCGCGCGTAGTCCGCCGCGACATGTCATGCGTGGGCTGTCACGGCTTGGAGCCGGCCGATCACGGCCAGGGACGCTTTGGGGATGACGTCGCCACCTTCGCTCTGGACCTTCGCCCCGATGATTCTCCTGGCCCGGGCGCACGCATCGTAGTAGGACACCAGCTCGTGAGCCTCGCGGACTGACTATTCGGCCATCGAGTAGATCATGCGCATGTCCCAGCTACCTGGATCCAGGAGTCGCCGGCCTCCGAGTGACCACGGTCCATGGCAGCCCGGCCGGCGCCGGCGTCAGCGCATGATCAGGCCGACGTGGTAGAATCGGCCTTGTTCTCCTCGTAGGCGTATCACAAGCCGGGGTAGCTCAGTGGCAGAGCAACTGATTCGTAAGCAACCCAAGGCACCCGCCGACAGCACGCAACACGACGTAACTCCCGGGAATCAGACGCAACAGCCATGATCCGCGTCAACCTGCGTTGTCCTCCGTCGGCCTGCGTTGGAACCGGAATGGAACCAGGCAGCCAACTACAGGCTCGCTCGCGTCGCATCCACCGCCCGCCCGGCCGACCGTCTACATCTGAGCGTTCGCGCGGTGCCAATAGGGGGCGCGCACGTCGAAGTAAGCACTGCCCGCAATGGCCGGAGAACTCACGCCGTGACGAGGAAGGGCTGTGACTGGTCGCCCTCTTAGTGAGGTCGCCCCCCCTCGGCGACGCTTGGGGCCGACGAATCTTGCAAGGCTTGCGAAATTCATCCTCTTGTACTCCAAGGGACCGAGGATGAGCCCAAGGATCAGTCCCGTGAGCCAGACGCCGCCGCGGCGCCGGTGGAGGCGAGCGACCAGGATGGCGGCAGCGATCCAGAGCAGGATGAATACGGCCACGACCGTCTTCAGCCACCCGTTACCTGATAGGGCTGCCATAGCACCCAGTCTGCGCCAATGCCGCAGGCTTCGCATCGGTACCGGCCAACCGCGAGGGTGCCGGTGCAAACACTTCAAGCCGGGGATCGGTCTCCCGTGCTCTCGGGCGAAGCGCCCTGACCATCCTGCTCAGGCCGTCTCCCGAGGCCGCTCACGATGCGCGCTCCAGCCCTGCTCGCCGATCAGGGGGACGAAGGCCACCTCTTGAAGTTCCTCGCGCGCGTACTTGTCGGCGGCCATACGGGTCACGCGGACCAAGCGCTGGAAGCGAGCGGCCGACCCGACCGGCATGATCAGGCGTCCCCCGATAGCGAGCTGCTCGAGCAGCGGCGGAGGCACGAAGGGTCCGCCGGCTGTGACGATGATGGCGTCGTAGGGGGCGTGCTCCGGCCAGCCGAGGGTACCATCTCCGTGGAGCACGTGAACATTGCGATAGCCGAGTGTAGCCAGGTCCCGTCGAGCGCCATCGGCTAGGGGGCCGAGGCGCTCGACGGTGTAGACCTCGGACACGATCGTGGCGAGCACCGCCGCGGCGTACCCTGACCCTGTTCCGATCTCGAGGGCACGGTCCCCCGGCCTCGGCTGGACTGCCTCGGTCATCAACGCCACGATATAGGGCTGGGAGATCGTCTGGCCCTCCCCGATCGGCAGCGGCCCATCGTCATAGGCGGATTCCTCGAGCGATGCCGGGACGAAGCGCTCACGGGGTACCGTCCGCATGGCGTGGAGCACCCAGGGATCCCGGATGCCGCGAGCTGCGATCTGCGTCTCGACCATCCGTTCGCGCTCGTCCCTGAAGTCGCGACTTCCGGGCCGGTTCTCGCGCTCCTCGGGCGGTGCGTACAGGTCTCGCACAACCTCGTCGAGCTCCAGAGCGCGCAGCCGCGCTTCACTGGGGCGCGCGGTCTCCGGATCCCAGTCCATGGCCTGGCAGTACTCGCGGACCTGCGTGTTCACGTCCACGGTGATGCCGCGCAAGTTGCCCTCGGTGTGCGGCGGATCGCCGATCACGCGGGCCGGCAGCTCGAAGCGGATCGGGTTGAGGCCCTCGCGCAGGTTGAAGGCATGGCGGATGTTGGCGATGCGCTCACCGATCAGGTGGCACTCCGCGGTATCGATCGGCCAGCCCGTGACGGCACTCAAGAAGTCAGGGATGAACTGCCAGTCATAGGCGAAGTAAGCGAAGAGGCAGACGCCGGCCGCGTTGACCACATGGACCATCTCCATGCATCGCTTGTGGAGCTCCCCCTTGCCCGTCCAGCGATACTTGTCGTGCTCCGGCCAGCCTTTCACGAGGGGCGGCATGTCCTCGTGGCCCTGAGTATGCCGGCCGGGGGTGGCGTCCATCTGGTACGCGGTGGCCAGCCCCGGCTGGTACTTGGGGTCATGCATCGGGACCTCTGCGCCGTGCACGTGCATCGCGTATGCCTCTGATCCCCTCCCGATCCGCTCCGCGGCGCGCTGCACACCGTCCGCCAGCACCTCACCGAATCCCTCGCGCCGGCCCATCTTCTCGGCGAGGGCGACGAGGGCGGCGGCATTGCCCCAGGTGAGCTCCAGGCCGTCCGTATCCGCGGCGGTGATGAGCCCCGCTTCGTAGCATTCGATCGCGAAGGCGGCCGTGCAGCCGGCGGCGATCGTGTCGAGCCCGTAGCGATTGCACAGTTCGTTGATCTTGACCAGCGCGGGGATGTCGTCCGTGAGCGTCATCGTGCCCCAGGCCCCGGCCGTCTCGTACTCGATCTTGTGATGCCTCACGCCCTGGTAGGGCCCCGGCGCCTTGACCGACATGTGTCCGCCGCACGCCATCGTGCATCGCCAGCAGCCGTACTTCCGGTCCTGGAGCGCAATCACCGTGTCCGGGTCGAAGGCAGCCGCGCCGCGCGGGAAGTCAACGGGACCGGCCCCGCCCCAGTTCTTCACCGGCGCGTCTCCGCTCAGGATCGAGTCGGCGGTGATCCCGATGGTCCCGTACTTCACGAACAGCTCGTAGGCCCCGCCGTGCCGCTGGAGGTAGTGCTGGCGCAATGCCTGGACTCGCTCGGGATCGAAGAGCGGCACCGTGGCGCGCCCGGTCACCGCAATCGCCTTCAGCCGCTTGCTGCCCATCACCGCACCCACGCCGGAGCGCCCCGCCGCCCGCCCCTTGTCGTTGACGATGGCCGCGATCAGGCTCCGGTGTTCGCCCGCCGGTCCAATCGAGGCGACCTCGATGGGCGTGCCGCGACGACCGGTGCTCGCGCCGAGAGTGTCCTTCAGCACGTCCTCCGTCTCGTTGGTGTCCTTGCCCCAGAGGAAGGCCGCGTCGCGCAGCTGCGGCATGCCCTCGTCGATGAACAGGTAGACCGGCGAGTCAGCGATGCCGCGGAACAGGATGCCGTCATAGCCGGCGAACTTCAGGTGCGGCCCGAAGGTGCCCCCGCAGTTGGCGTCACCCCAGGTGCCGGTCAACGGGGACTTCGAGACCACCACGAAGCGATTGCCTTCTATGGCCGGCGTGCCCGTCAGGGGACCAGTGAAGAATCCGAGGAGATTGTCGGGGCCCAGGCTGTCGGCGCCGGGCGGCATCCGCTCGTAGAGAAGCTTGGCGCCGAGCCCGTAGCCGCCGAGAAAGCGTCGGCACAGAGATTCATCCAGTGTCTCGTTCCACATCCGGCGACTGGAGAGGTCCACATTGAGGATCTTGCCCATCACGCCTCGAGTCATGCGCTCCTCCCGCGCGGCGACCCGCCGCGAGCCCACACCACTTCCGACCCGTCACCGCGACGGACAGGCGCACCTCAAGCACCGCGCGGAGTGCGTGCGGAGACAACGGTCAAGGCCTCGCGCCCGGCCCGCGCGCCCTGACGCATCGCGTTCGAGCTCAGCCCGCCGTCGGGGCCTACGAGGCCCGTCTCAGGCCGGCCGACAGGCCGCCGGCCATGTGACCCATCTCGTTGCCGAGGAGCATGACCAGATCGTCCACCGCGATGAGGCCCACCAGAACCCCGCTCTTGGTGACCACCGGGAGCCGGCGAACGCCGGTCTTGGCGAAGGCCTTGGCGGCGTCGAGGATGCCCAGATCCTCCCGGATGGTGATGGGCTTCTTGTGCATGACGTCCTCGACCCGGGCCGTGGCGGGATCCATTCCCTTTGCGACGACTTCGATCGCGATGTCCCGATCGGTGAGCATCCCGACAGGCCGTCCGGCGTTGACGACGACGAGGGCGCCCACGTTCTTGGACCGCATGGCCCGCGCCGCCTGGTCCACTGTCATCTGGGTCGATGCGGTGATGACCGGCTTGATGCAGATCTTCCCGAGCATGATGAGCCTCCTTCTAGTAGGGTTGGGACGAGCGGGTGGAGTGCAAGGTCAGTGCCGTGTCGCAAGGTCGCGTCGCATCGAGCTTCAGGATCGGGAGCCTTGGGGCGCAGCGGCCCCATCGGGGCGGAAGCGTCCCGGCGGTGACCCAGCGGCCGGCGGCGGATCCTCGTCAGGAGGAGTGCGTGCGCGTGACGGCAGACCCAACCGGGTCCAGATCGTGCGCACCGGCTCGGCACTGTTCATCGTGTAGAAGTGGAGGCCGGGCGTGCCGTGGTCGAGCAGCCGCTGGCGCCGAACTCCCGCACCGATTGTGGATCGTGAGCGAGGCTCTCGAGCCTCTTGCACAGCCACCGCTGGTCGCTCCATCCGACGCCGGGGATCAAGTCCATCTGGGTCGTGAACCACGGCTGGCACACCGCGGTTGACTTTCCGAGGTCCGAATTCATCGAAGTGCGGCTCCTGATTGTGGAGGACGCCTCCTAGGTCGCCAAGGTGCTGGAGGTGCGCGGCCGGATGGCCGGGGGTCCTGTGGACCGACCATGCTCGTCTGTCGCGCCCCCCGAGGTCGTGGCGCGGGTGGAACGCATCATCGCCGCGAAGAACGCACGTCTGCAGTCGTATGCCCGGATCAAGCGCTTCGCGGCGCTGCCCGTCGAACTGACCGAGGAGGCGGGAGAGGTCACGCCCACTCAGAAGCTGAAACGGAAGCAGGTAGCGGAGAAGTACGCGGACGTGCTCGCATCGCTCTACGATTCGCCCGCGGGTGGCTACCACCTCACGTCTCTGATCCCGAGCCAGTAGCCGAGGTGATTGACGAGGACATGCCCGGCCATGTTGAGCAGGAGGATGACCACCAGATCGGCCCATGACAGGGCCGCCTGGCCCCAGACCAGCGCGAGCGCGCCCAGCACGAAGTCGATCTGGTCCCATGGGATTCCGGGATCGCCCGGGGCGATCCCGGCGCGGCGCTTCACGAAGCTCCTCGCGACGCCGCCGGCCATGGCGCCGACGCCGAAGCGGGGGCCGAAGGTCGCCCAGCGATCGTAGGCGACGAGTGGCCCCGGCCAGGCGATCAGGGACTGGATGAAGGTCGCCGCGACCGCCGCCAGTACGCCCATCGCGAAGCCGATGACGGTCTTGTGCTCGCCGAGCCACCGTCGACTGATCGGCCGGTTCCATCCCTTCCAGTACCGGGCGAAGGGTGGGGCCATGTTGGCAACGTACGCGGGTGCCATGAAGTAGAGGAGCCGAAGCAGACGCGAGAGGGCGGTGGCTAGGATGAGCATGCCTTCGCGACGGGCAACTTGCCATGAGTAGCTGGAAACTCCAATGCGGGCGTGACCCTTGGGGCAAACGCGCCCCAGGGGAGGTGCCGGCACCCCGAGAGATCAGGCGACCGACGTCGTAACCCGGCGAATCACTAGGCGTCCTCGGTGGCACCTCGGTTGCTTGCAGTCGACCGGAAGACCAGAACGCCTCGGGCGGTGACGGCGGGGCAGGAGGCGGCGGACATGGCGAAGATCCGGACCGTGATGATGGCATCCGATTTCTCCCCGGCTTCACGGTCGGCCTTCGCGCGCGCGGTGGAGCTGGCGAAGGCAAATCGAGCGAGGCTCCTCGTGATGCACGCGATGACGCTCGTCCCGCCGATGCTGGGCGGCGAGTACATGCCTGCGCAGACCTGGGACCGAATCGAGACCGCCACCAGCGCCGAGGCGCGGAAGCAGATCGAGGTGCTGGTGGCGAAGGCCAAGCGAGCCGGGGTCCGTGCCGCGGGTCTGGTCATGGTCGGAAGCCCGTACGAGGTCATCGTCCGGGCGGCCAGGTCGAAGCGCGCGGACGTGCTCGTGCTGGGGACGCACGGCCGCACCGGGTTGCCCCGCTTCTTCCTCGGCAGTGTGGCGACACGCGTACTGGCGACGGCGCCCTGCCCGGTGCTCACGGTCCGCGGGGGGGCCTGATGATGGGGATCATGCCGTGGCTGTGGCTTTCCCTCGCATCGGGGCGATCCGAAGATTGGCAGAGCGAAAGGCCTTTGCCCGTACGCCGGGAGCTTCCGGAAAGACGGAGTACGCGAGGAACGGCGGGTGATGCACACCAATCACCCGACCTACGGATACCGCATCCGAGCTCGGGGCAGCACAGCCGTCTGGGCTCCGGAGTTCTACCGATTCCCGGCATGGGCCGGAGGCGCCGACGTCATGTTCGCGGACGGGGCCGGCTGGGACCCCCCCATCCGGTTTGCCGGGGGAGTCGGTGGACACGTGGACGTCGTCGCGGTCGCGCGCGGGGCGAGCGGCTGGGAGTGAAGAGACTCGTGCTCGCGCACATCGTCGTCCGACGCTTTGAGAAACGCGTGACCATCGGCTGCCAGCTCTCCGAAGGGCGGCCGGCCAGGGCTCATCGCCGGTAGCGGAGGGAGATCGCCATGACAAACGAGGTTCGCCGGAGCCGTCGTCCGAGGAAGCCGCGGGGAGCATTCGCCTCGGGCCCGCTGCTGATCCGCGACGCGGCGCTCTTCACCGATCTGTATGAGCTCACCATGGCGGCGTCGTATCTCCGCGAGGGAATGCGCGGGCCCGCGACCTTCAGCCTGTTCGCCCGACACCTCCCGCACGGGCGCTCCTTCCTCGTCGCGGCCGGCCTCGAGGATGTTCTGAACTTCCTGCGGGACTTTCGCTTCTCGGACGACGCGCTCTCGTATCTCGACTCGCTCGACCTCTTCGACCCCGCCTTCCTGAAGTTCCTGCACGGCCTGCGCTTCAGCGGTCTGGTCCGAGCCGTGCCCGAAGGCACCGTGGTCTTCAAGAACGAGCCCCTGCTCGAGATCACCGCGCCGATCATCGAGGCCCAGCTCGTGGAGACCGCGGTCCTCAATCTGATCCATTTCCAGACCCTCCTCGCGAGTAAGGCGGTGCGGTGCGTGCTCGCGGCCCGCGGGCGCCCGGTCGTCGAGTTCGGCCTGCGCCGCACCCACGGTATCGATGCCGGAATGAAGGCGGCGCGCTGCGCGTTCATCGCGGGCGCCTCGATGAGCAGCAACGTGCTGGCCGGCCTCCACTACGGCATCCCGCCGACCGGGACCATGGCGCATTCTTATGTCTCGGCGTTCCTTCGCGAGGTCGACGCCTTCCACGCGTTCGCCCGGACATTCCCCGCGCAGACCACGCTGCTCCTCGACACCTATGACACGGTCACCGCCGCGCGGAAGGCGGTGGTGGTGGCGAAGGAGATGGAGGTCAAGGGGCAGCGTCTCGCGGGCGTGCGCTTGGACAGTGGGGACCTCGTCGGGCTGAGCAAGCAGGTCCGCCGGATCCTCGATGACGCGGGCCTCACGTACGTGAAGATCTTTGCGAGCGGCGGTCTGGATGATGTGAGCATCGACGAGTATCTGGCCGATGGCGCGCCCATCGACGCCTTCGGGGTGGGTACGCGCATGGACGTCTCCGCCGATCAACCGTACCTGGACATGGCTTACAAGCTCGTGGAATACGATGGCCGTCCGGTGCTGAAGAGCAGCGCCGGCAAGGAGACGTGGGCGGCCCAGAAGCAAGTGTATCGGCGGCTTCGCAGCGGTGAAGGGTTCGCGGGGGACGTGATCGCTCTGCGCGAGGAGCCGGCGCCGCCGGGCACGGTCGAGATCCTGCTGCGCTCCGTGATAGAGCGCGGTCGGTTTCTTGCTCCCCACCCGCCGCTCACCGCCATCCGTGACTACTGTGCGGCCCAGGTCGCCTCTCTGCCGGCAGATCTCCGCGACCTGCGTCAGACTGCGACGTATCCGGTGAGGTACAGCGAGCGCCTGGTCTCGCTGCAGCGCGCACTGGAAGCGCGGGTGGAGGCGGTCGAGGTTGTGACGTCGTGACCGTATGCTCGGAACCATCCTCGAGGGCGATCGCATCAGGCTCAGGGCCCCGGCCCTCGAGGATCTCTCCACCTTCACCCGCTGGTTCGCCGACTCCGAAGTCACGCGCTACCTGCTCCGCCGATACCCGCCGTCGCCGGCGCAAGAGGTGGGATGGTTCGAGAACATGGCGGCGAGCGAAAAGGATCTCGTGTGGGCGGTGGTGGTGGTCAAGGAGGGCGGACCGCTGATCGGCGTCATCGCACTCCACCGGATCAACTGGCAGCATCGTCACGCTTGGATCGAGATTGTCCTCGGTGAGCGGTCTGTGTGGAGCAAAAGATATGCAACGGAAGGGATGCGTCTGGGCACCGACCACGCCTTTCGCGAGCTCGGGCTCGAGAAGGTCCTGGCCTCCGTCTACAGTGGAAACGAACGGAGCATCCGCATGGCCGAGAAGCTGGGCTACCGTCAATGTGGCCTGCTCCGGCGCAACGCGTTCCTCGCCGGGGCGTGGCACGACGAATGGCTCGGCGAGGTTCTCCTGGAGGAATGGTCAGGGCCGGTCATGCACGGAAGCCCGCGATGAGGCCGGTACTCGGATCTGATGGCCCTGCTGCGGGCCCCGCTATGCCGGCCGACACTGCGTATGATTTCAACCTGCTCGTCTCCCGTTCGCGGGGCGGCTACCGGCGAGCCCGCCGAGAGATCCTCGTCATTCTGAAGGCCCTCGGAGACGAGAAGCCGACGGTGAGCCGCACACTGGTGAGAGGGCTCATCGGGGTGAAGACGAGACTCGTGCCCAGGGACGTCGTCCGGGGACTGCGGACACTGCAGGGAACGAAGCCGCTTCTCGTGCAATACACTTGCAAGTGGCTGCCGGTCGACGCGTGGGGCTCCTCTGACGTCGAAGCGATGAAGGACGCGATCCATCGGCTGCGAGACCGCATCGAGTCCACGGAGACCTGGCGAATGACTCTAGAAAAGCGCCGATATCCCGACCATCAACAGCTCGAGCTCATCCGGATCCTGGCTGAGCCAATCGCCGCGAAGGTCGATCTGGTTCACCCGGACAAAATCCTCCGGGTGGATATTCTGGGGCCGCAGGCGGCCATGTCCGTCCTCACTCCCGACGACATCTTCTCCGTTGCACCGTCTTCGCGATGAGGTCGATGAGGAGGGGGGACGCACATCATCCCAGCCCCAACCGGGTCCAGATCGTGCGCACCGGCTCGGCACTGTTCATCGTGTAGAAGTGGAGGCCGGGCGCGCCGTGCTCGAGCAGCCGCTGGCACAGACGCGTGACGACATCGATGCCGAACTCCCGCACCGATTGTGGATCGTGAGCGAGGCTCTCGAGCCTCTTGCACAGCCACCGGGGGATTTCCACCCCCGCGGCCTGCGAAAAGCGAGCGAGACGCTCGAAGTTCGTGATGGGCATGATGCCCGGAACGATCGGCAG
>Ga0335085_10001203_pt1 | contig 58676 bp, 67 predicted proteins | sample Lox_Sample_45_FD_206712 | JGI IMG/M metagenome (GOLD analysis project Ga0335085, IMG submission 206712) | Soil microbial communities from Loxahatchee National Wildlife Refuge, Florida, United States - Lox_Sample_4.5 | ecosystem: Environmental > Terrestrial > Soil > Wetlands | place: USA...
TCGCCCGCCGAATGGATCGTGAACGGCAGGACCTTGAGGATGCCCAGCGGATACCGCGTCAGCATGCTGACCGCGAGCACCGTGACGCCGACGACGACACCGGTTGCGACGGCGCCGGCGGTGCCGCGAACGGCCAGCGCGATGATCACGAGGCCCGCGCCGACCGCGTAGTCGGCGACGGCGTGCAGCCAGGCAGGGAGAAGACGGACGAGCGACATGTAGAGCTCCTTTCCGAGGGGCGACCGCCGGATGACTCGTGCGGGTTGCACTCCCGCGGTCTCGAGGATTCGCGAGGTGTTCGGAGCCGCGGCCCGATCCGGATGAATGCAAGACTCGGTTTTCGTGGAAACGCTCGTCGACGGCGTCCGCCTCGCGGCGTGGATGGACGGAGAGGGACTCGAGGCCGGCGCTCCGGTCCTGGTCGAACGGATCACGACCGGTCACTCCAACGAGGTCTTCCGAGTTACACGCGGCGGCCGCGTGTTTGTGTTGCGGCGGCCGCCGCGCACGCCGTTGTCACCCACGGCTCACGACATGGCGCGCGAGTTCCGTTTGTTGCGCGCATTCCACGGCCGCGCCGCCGTGCCGGTACCGGAGCCGATCGCTTGTTGCACGGACCGGCATGTCATCGGCGCGCCCTTCTACCTCATGGCGCCGGTCGACGGCGTGGTCGTCCGTGAGACGCTGCCCGTTCCGCTGCGCGACGACCCCGATGCGCCGCGCGACTGCGCGTCGGCGCTCGTCGACGCGCTCGGAGGCATCCACGCCTTCGACTGGGAGCGCGGCGGCCTCGCCGATTACGGCAAGCCCGCGGGCTACCTCGAACGCCAGGTGCCCCGGTGGCTGGGTCAGCTCGAGCGCTACGCGTCGCGCCCGTTGCCCGACGTCGACGCCGCCGGCCGGTGGCTCGCAGCCAACACGCCGCCCATGCAGTCGCCGACCGTCATTCACGGCGACTACAAGCTCGACAACGTGATGTTCGCGCCGCACGTGCCCGCGGAGCTGGTGGCCGTCGTCGACTGGGAGCAGTCCACGATCGGCGACCCGCTCGTCGACCTCGGCTGGATGGTCGGGCTCTGGGTCGAACCGGGGGAGCGCGCGACGCTGGCGGGCGGATCGCCGTTCGCGCCCGATGCCGACGTGCCGACGCGGCGCGACCTCGTCGATCGTTACGAGAAGCAGACGGGACGCGACGTTTCCGACGTCGTCTTCTACTGCGTGCTCGGTCTCTTCAAGCTCGCGTGTGTGATGGAGGGCTCGTATGCCCGTTACCGGGCGGGCACGAGCGACGACGCGACGTTCGCTGCACTCGACGCGGGCGTGCCCGCCCTCGCGCAGCGGGCGCTGCACTTCGCCCAGTCGGGCGTCTGACCTTCAGTCGCTCAGGTCGACGATCACGGGCGCGTGGTCGGACGGGCCCGTGCCTTTGCGCGCGTTGCGGTCGACGGCCGCCCACGTCACACGCTCGACGACCGGTGCGGTCGCGAGGACGAGGTCGATACGCATGCCCCGGTGCTGGTGAAAGTCGCCGGCGCGGTAGTCCCAATAGCTGAAGAGGCGATCGACGTCGGGATACACGCGCCGGAACGCGTCTTTGAGTCCCCACTCCTCGAGCCGCGCGACGGCCTTGCGCTCGGGCTCGGTCACGTGCGTCGCGCCGACGAACCTCTTGGGGTCCCAGACGTCGCGGTCGGTCGGCGCGACGTTGAAGTCGCCCATCACCACGAGCGGCTCGTCGGGCTTGTAGCTCGCGTCGATCCAGTCGTACATGCTGGAGAGCCACTGCAGCTTGCGCTCGTAGAACTCGCTCGCGACTTCGCGGCCGTTGGGGACGTACACGCTGACGACGCGGACGCCGCCGCAGGTCGCGGCGAGGACCCGGGCGTCGCCGTCGTAAGGGTCGGCGTGACCGTCGCCGAAGCCGTTCCACGGATCCTCGATACCGACGCGCGAGAGGATGGCCACGCCGTTCCACTGGCCCTGACCATGGTGCACCGATTCGTAGCCGAGCCCCTGGAACGTCAGGGCGGGAAACGACTTGTCCGCGAGCTTCGTCTCCTGCATGCAGAGGACGTCGACGTCGGCGTAACCGAGGAACTCCTCGACGCGCGGCAGGCGCGCCTTCAACGAGTTGACGTTCCAGGTCGCGATGCGCATCGGCGCGAGGCTAGGCCGCGCCGTCCGTGGGCAGATACCCCGGGTTGGCGACGAGGAGCTTCTCGCGGACCGTCTCCCGGACGTGGGCGCGCACCGCTTCGAGTTGCGGGTCGAGCGATCCGTCGCGGATTCGGGCCGCGATCTCGCGCTCCAGCTCCGCCGGCTCGCCGTCGTGTCCGAGGAGCGCCACGGCGCGGGCCCGTTCCGCGGCCTGGAGTGCCGGTCCGAGGGATAGCTCGCGCTCGATGATGCCCAGCGCATTCACCGCGACCCGCGTGTGGAACTGGACCCGGCCCTCGGTCGCGGCCATGACGTCGCGTTCGAGGAACTCGCGCACCGAGGCGACGAGCTCGGACGCGGTCGGTCGATCCTGGCTCATCGTCACCAGCCTCCGTCAAGGATGCCGAGCAGGTCCCATTCGGTCTCGGCGACGCGCCGGCCCAACGTCGCGAGCTCCACCGAGCGGACGACACCGGTGAGATGGGTGAAGGCCTGGCCGATGCAGATCGCACCCCACTTGAGCGTCCCGAGCGTGACCCACCAGCGCAGCGTTGCATCGTCGAAGGTGCGACCGCCGGCCGATTCGTACGCATCGCGCAGCTCGCGGAGGTCGCCGAAGCCGCCGACGAGCCGGTCGACGACGCCGAAGCGCCACGACTTCACGCACAGCCAACCCAGGTCCTCGACCGGATCGCCGAGGTGCGCGAGCTCCCAGTCGAGCACCGCCCGGAGCCCGTCGGGTCCGACGATGAAGTTGCCGTTGCGGAAGTCGCCGTGGACGAGCGTCGGAACCGCGGGTTCGGGCGGGGCGTTCTCGTCGAGCCAGCGGAGGCCGAGCTCGAACGCGGGATGCGGCTCGTCGAACGTGTCGAGCACCTGCCGGTACTGCGCCACCTGGGATGCCGCCGTCTGCATCGGAAGCGCGGGCAGCGCGCTCGTGTCGATCGCGTGGATCCGCGCCGCGACCTCACCGCACTGCGCCGCGAGCAGCGGCCGCGCCGCGGCGAATTGTTCGTCGCGCAGAATCTTGCGGGGAATCGTCTCGCCTTCGACGCGGTCCATCACGAAGCCGTCGCCGAGCCCGTCGTCGGGCTCGAGCAGACGGCGGACCCGCGGAACGATGACGCCGCCGGCGGCAGCCGCCTCGAGCACCCGGAATTCGGTCGAACGAGCCGACTCGCCGGTGTGTCCGCCCGGGTCGCGGCGCAACACGAACGCGTGGCGGTCGCCGTTGCCGTCGACGAGATCGAACGACCAGGTCTCGCGCGACGCCCCGCCCGACAACCGGCGCAGATTCTCGACGACTCCCGCGCCGCAGTCGGGCTCCATCATCCGGGCGATGACGCGTGCTTCAGGGGCCCGGGACACGCTGCCGCACGCTAGCTGTAGCGAGGGGCGCGATCCCGCGGAACCGCGCCGAACTCAGGCGCGCGCGTCGCCGGGGCGGGAAGGAGCCGGTTCCGCCGCGGCCGCGTCCTCGAAGACGAGCCAGCGGTTCCGACCCGCTTCCTTCGCCCGGTACATGGCGCGGTCGGCGCGGGAGATGATCGATTCGGGTGTGTCGCCGGCGCGCGCCCCGATCGTCAGGCCGACGCTTGCGCTGATCGTCGCGACGTCGTCGCCGCCGAGTGCGAACGGCTCCTGCATCGCGTTGAGGATGCGACCGGCCAGCGCCTCCGCCTTGTACCTGCTGTCGAGCGGGTGGCAGAGCACGACGAACTCGTCGCCGCCGAGGCGCGCCACGACGTCGGTTTCGCGTACGGCGGTCCGGAGTCGCACCGCAGCTTGGTCGAGGAGGCGGTCACCGGCCGCGTGGCCGAAGCTGTCGTTGACGGACTTGAACCCGTCGAGGTCGACGAACAGCACTGCGAGACCTTGGTCGCCGGCGGTCGCCGTACGCAGGCAGATGTGCTCGAGCTGATCGCTCAGCTGCATGCGGTTCGGCAGACCCGTCAGGGCGTCGTGCAGCGCATAGTGCGCGAGCTGCGCCTCGAATCGCTTCTGCTCCGACTGGTCGCGGGCGATGCACGCGATGACCGGCGGTGTCCCCTCGATTCGCACCGCGCTCGACGACACGAGGCAGGGAAACGTCGACTCGTCGCGGCGGCGTCCGATCATCTCGACGTCGCGACGCTTCGTAACCGAAGAAGACGCGTATTCGCCGAGGAACTTCCTGACCTTGGCGGACAGCTCGTCGACGGTCAGGCACTCGACGTGCCGACCGATGATCTCCGCCGCGCGCCACCCGAACATCGATTCCGCGGCAGGGTTGAACGTGAGCACGACCCCGTCCATCCCGATGGTGTAGACGGCTTCGGCCGCGTTCTCGACCACGGCGCGGAAGTGCGCAGCCGTGTTCTCCTTTTCGATCAGTGCGGAGCGGAGCGATCGATACGAAAACACGATGCCGATCGCAGCCAGCAACGCGAGCCCGTGCACCGTGGGGGAGGGGATCAACGACGGCGCCCAGTGCAGCGCGATGAAGGCTTCACCGACCGCCAGGCAACCGAGACTCCACGCCATCACGGTGTAGCGCGCCGACCACCCGACGATCGTCAACGCCTCCTGGCCGACCAGCACGAGACCGATCGCGAGCGCCGGCCCCCAGCCGGTCGCGTAGATGGTGGCGGCGACGACGACCGCTTGCGATCCGATGCGTGCGTTCTGACGAATCGCGCTCGCCGGGTTCACGTCCCACCAGAACCCACACGTGGTCGTGACCAGTTGTCCGCCGACGAGAATGACGGGGATCAGCCAGACCGGCGTACGGGCGACGAGGTTCACCTCGCGCAGTGCCGCGATCGCGAGCGCGGCGAGCGGACCCATGAACAACACGGAGACGAAATGCACGCCCATCGCCTCACGCGACATGGCACTACGGAGTCGTCTGACCGGCACGAGACGGTATCGACGCGGCGAGGTCTGTCCTGAACGAGCGGCCACGCCCTGAATTGCGGCATTCGTCTCAGCCGGAAGCGTGTCGCCTTCGCGCCGGTGTCTTTGCGGCTTTTGGCGCGCTGTGAACGACCGTCTGCGTGACCCCGGTGAACCGATTGGCGAGAATCGCGGCACCGCTCGTTCCTCGCAGATCCACGCCGGCGAGGCGGGCCGCCGGTGCCACCCGGACGACGTTGCCGCTCAGCCGGACACCGGACGCGTTCGCGAAGAGGAACGCGCCGTGGGCGTTCTCGTCGTTGGTTGTCCCGGTCGTCTGGAACCGGTTGTCGACAAAGGTGAACGGGCCGCGCTTGCCGAAGCTCGGGCCGGACACGATGACGAGCGCGCCCGTCGGCTTCTCCATCACATTTCGCGAGACGGTCACGTCGCCGACGTTGATACCCGAACCCTTGTCCGCGAGCCAGTAGTTGTCGGCTGCGCCGGTGCGGTTGCCCTCGATGCGGATGCCGCGCGCTTCGTCGGCGCGCTTGTTCGGTTCGAGGTCGAACACCGACCGCCGCACGTCGTCGATGTCGTTGTCGGTGATGAGCACGTCCTGGCCGTCGGTGACGGATATGCCCTGGCGCCCGCTGCGGGCGAAACGCGAATGCGTGACGGTGATGTGCCGACTGGGGGTCGAGCCCGTGCCGCCGATGTACACGAAATCGCCGTAGACGTCGTAGGCCTGGACGTCGTCGAGCGTGACGCCGTCGTCGCCGTGGAGCGAGAAGGCGTGCTGGGCTTCCAAGGCGACCTGATACGCGTCGGGTGCGGTGCCGGCGTGCGGGTTCGCGCCGCGCACGACGAGGTCGCGAACGATGACGTCATCGCTGGCGAGGATGTTCAGCTGGGATCGTGACCGCTGCGCCAGCCGACCTCCCGTACCGGCCGTCGTCGCTTTGAGCGTCGCGCCGTTCCCCATGAGCACGAACCGATGACGATCGGAGAGATCCAGCGTTCCCTCGATGCGGTAACAACCGCCGCCTCGGAGCTCGGCGGTGATGTCGTCGGGCAGTTGATCGAGCCACGCCTGCAAAGCCGTCGTGTCGTCGGTCGAACAGTCCGTCGCGATCGTCTCCGGGACCATGTACGTCCGGCCGTGACCGTCGGGGCGCGAGATTGGCGTCGTGGTCTTCGCGCGACCGGAGCGCGTCGGCGCGGAAGTCGTCGGCTGCGATGCGGAGCCGGACGACCCGCGGTCGGACGCGGTGTGGCGCGACGAGCACGACGAGCACGCGGCGGCCAGCGCCAGCACCGCCCCGACGACCGCGGCACGCCTGCAGCGCACTCGTCCAAGCTATCTCGCCGTGTCGGGCACAGCGTCGGTCACCGCATCCGGTCGTAGTGACGCGACTTTCGCCCTGCACGAGGCTGAAGTGGGCTGTCGCGTGATCGGACGTGCGACTCGGGTTGCCAGAGCAGTGTCCCGGGTACGTTGCCCGTCGTGATCTCAGCGCAGACCGACGAGCGTCCTAACCCCCAGGTGTCCATTCTCGTCGACGGGACGGTGGTGTTCCGCGGCGAGAGCGCCGCGGTCCCGCGGGAGGGTGATCAGCTCGTCTTCAACGGCAATGTCGTGCGGGTGCAGAGCGTGACGTGGACGTTCGGAGAAGACCTGGCGTCCTTTAGCGTCGACGTCGCCGTCGTCGACCGCGAGTACACGTTCTGATCGGCCCCTCCGACTGGGACAGCTCGATCCGTTCGCAAGCCCGCCGTCGCGGACGCAAACGGCTTCTCCGCCGCGCGGCCGCCCTGATACCGACCAAGGGCGATCTGCACAGTTGTTCTCGTCGCACCCTGACGAGGGCTGACATGTCGGCAACCTCGGTCTCTACCCGGTCGGAGGGCTCGAGGAATGGTGCGACGGTTATTTCGGAACGGGCGTTGGATCGATGACTCAGAGCGGCGGCCGCGACACCACCGGTGCCTTGGTGCTCCCCGAGCCGACTACCCCTGCGCGTCCGAGGAAGCGCGTCGTTTGGCGGTGATCAAGCCGAATTCGGACGTGATACGAACCCCGACCTACGGGTCCCGCAGGGGTGCGAGTTCTGTCGCAGCGCATAACAGAACTCTCCGTAACTCGTCGCTTCGACGCCAGTACCGACGGTCCGGCTGCGACGTGTGTCCCGGGAAGGAATCCGTGACCAGCAGGCTGCTGAAACAGCGGTCACCCTCCCAAACGGGGCGTGCCCTTAGCCACGCCGAACATTACAACGATGTTTGTGATCGCCAATCCTCAGTGGGAATCCGGGCTCGCTGTTGTTTGACACGACGGGCTCTGGGCCTGCCCACACGGAGCCGGCCCAGGCCCGTTGCTCATCAATTGACGAGCGGTCGTGCATTGGTTCTCAGAAATCGAATGACAGTCCGGAGGCGACAGAGCCGAGGAGCGACGCGCCGTCGCCGCCGTAGATGAGGCCGATCGCATTGGAGCCGGGTGTCCCGCACGCCGCGACAATCTGGCTGTTGTCGAAGTAGTACTGGTTCTTCAACTCGGGGCCACCACCCTCGTTGTTCGCTGCGGCCTTGATGACGGGGTCGAAGAAGGTCTCTCCGCTGACGGTCGCACCGGGCATCGTGCCCTTGGTCGCGATTCCGGTGATGGCGATGACGTCTGGGCCGGGAACGGGATCGAAGCCGGCGACGCGGACGTAGGCCTGCTGGGAGAACAGCTTCGTGTCGTAGGTCAGCTTGAGCTTGCCGTTCAGCGGGTACTGCGTCGGGTCGGTCGACCCGCTCACGCAGGTGGCGTTACCGGACATCTTCGCTCCGACGGTCACATCGGGGAAGGTGCCATCCGGGAACGTGCATGTCGCCGCGCCCGTCGTGGTGATCTGGCTGCCGAAGCCGGGACCCCACACAACAAGGCCCGCCTTCGCAGTCTTCAGCTTTGCCACGACCCCGACCGCGACGCTGCCGTCAGCGGGGAGCGGCGGTGTGAGAGTGCCCAGGAACTGGACACCGGAGCAGGAGCCCAAGTTCACAGCGTGAGCGGCTGGCGCGGCCGCGGTGAATATCGCCCCCATGAGACTCGCCACCGCGACGAGTCCGATTGCGCGCGCTTTTATGGCCAAGATAATTCTCCTTTCGAGGTGTCAAGGAGCTGGCGTTCAGATGGATGCTTTGGCTTGGACCAAATGGGCCGACCGTGAAACCCAACCACGGACTGAAGAACGGCTACAACGTGGCGCGCAAAAGCTCGTCCACCTCTCAGGGACAGAATCGTCGCGGTCCCCCGATGTGTCCGGGCACGCGTCGCCTTCACGAAACGTGTTGCTTTCCCGGCACGCGTTGTGCATCACAACAACGGTCAACACAGATGCTCTACTTGCTCAATGCAACTGTCAAGAAGTGCCAAGCTTCCGCAGACGGACCGTCCGCGCTACAACCGGCGTCTTCATCGCGTGGATGAGCCGATGCGGCCGCAACACATCGGGTACTGGAGAATGGCCGTAGCGGCTCTACGCGTTGGCGACCTTGGACTTCAAGGGGTTCATCGCGGACCGTGGCTGGTTCCAGGCCGTGGAACCCTGGGGGTCGGTGTCCTCATCTGACTTGCCAGTGCCGTCACGACAGTGGCTGGAGTCTCCCGTCCGGACCCGGGGAAGAACCTGTCGCTCTTTTCGTGGTCGGTCGCTGACAACCAACTGCCGGACAGGCTCTCGGTCGGAGGCCTCGGGGTCCTTGCCGAAGTCGGGATCGCGGTCGCGCCGTGGCGGGCCGTCTCATCGAGACTCACGACCTCATTGCCTGACATCGGTCGACGCACGCCTTCGCGGTACAACGGAACGCGCGCCCTTGACATTCTCTGAGCTTCAAGACACCGCACGACGACTCATGACAGGAGGATCATGCTGAAACGAATCGACAGTCCCGAGAACGTTCTGGCGTTTCGCGCAGTCGGCAAGATCGAGAAGCCGGATTACGAGAACACGTTGGACCCTGCCGTCGAGGAGCAGATCGCGAGCCGGGACGAGATTCGGTTCGTATACGTGCTCGGTGACGACTTCGATGGCTATTCGATCGCCGCGGGCTGGGAAGACACCAAGCTCGGCATCGGTCACATCTCGAAATGGAAGCGGATCGCTGTCGTAACCGCCCACGACTGGATCCGACACGCAGTCGGGATGTTCGGATGGATGGTGCCTGGGGACGTGAAAGTGTTTCCGCTCCACGAAGAAGCGGCGGCCATGAGGTGGGCTGCCGGATAGGAAGGGTCCGGCTTCGCCAAAACGACGGATCGGCATACCGCCGGTGGGGCAGCGATGGCACCGTCACCGGCTGCGTGACGGCGGCTTTTGGCCTTCAGCTACCTCCGTAGCGGCGAAGGCCTGAGCGATTCGTACGAGTGGTGTTCTCGCGCTCGCGTCGGTGATCGCGATTGCGGCATTGCGGCTCGGTAGCGGTTTCTCGCGGAGCGACTACCGAGTAATGCAATTCTGGTCGACGGAATTTACGTAGTCGGGCATACGGCGAGCGCGACCCGTCCGGTGAAGCTTGTTTGTTTCGCTCGTGGAAGCGAACAGGCAGACGTGTACGTCGCGATCCAGTCGTTCGAGCTCGGTTGCGCGGGTGTATCCGATTCCGCCGGCCAGTTCGATGGCGAGGCGCACACACGCGATGAGCGAGTCTGCCGCGATCGTCTTCCGGCTGAGAGTCTTGCTCGCGTATTCATCTGTGTTGTCGAAGTGCTGGTTCGTCGAGGAGCTGAACATGCGTCGACGACAACGGCCGCGGTGGTGTGCGCTTTGAGCCTCTCGCCGCACGGTCCGCCACTTTCGTGCGGTCGGGAAGCCTGCGCCGCCTCGGCCGCGCAATCCTGCTGCCTCGATTTCATCGAGTACGCCGTCGGGGCCGAGCGCAGTGGCTGCGCGTTGCCCGGTGCCGCCGCCGGTCGAAGCGTATTCGGCGAACGACGCGATCGGAGTCGTGCGAAGCACCCGGTGGACGAGGGTCATGGACTCTTCCTGGCAGGTGACGCAGCCGGTATCAGCGCGCCGGCCATGCCCAGCGCGCGGTGGTATCTGCACACGAAGACGACCGGCGAGCTCGCGATGCGCACCGGAATGCTGACAGTTGCGCCGGCGTTGACGTCACGGTCGATGTGCTGGTCGGCGATCTGCACGTTGTGCAGCTGCGCGGTGACGTTGTGGACTACGAGCGTGACCGTACCGGTCGGCACGTCGAGAACGCAGGTGGGGTGAAACGCGTAGTCTCGTGCCTCCACGTCGATCACGTGACTAGTCGCGTGTGCGGTGCCTGTGTAGGTCGCGGTCGCGGCGCCGGCCTGTGTCGCACAATTGGATTGCGTGCTCGCATGACTGCCCCCTCCGCAGCCTTCGAACACGGTCAGTCCGATTATGCCGAGGAGTGCCACGAACCATTCAGTGTTCACACGCACAGTGGGCCTGCGGCTTGCTGGCCGGTCGTATTGGTGCCGACCGGTGGGCCAAGGATGACGGTTTCTGTATTGATCGTGATGTTGTCGCCACTGAACTCGATGGGAAAGCGATCCATCCCTCGAGGTGCCGGACCCGCCTTCTTTTCGCCGACCGCGTTGTATTTCGAGCCATGGCACGGGCATTCGAACCACTGCGAGCTCGGGCACCATGGCACTCGGCATCCGAGGTGGGGACAACGTTGATAGAGCGCGACAACACCGCGTTGCATCGCGGAGTAAACGACGGGCTTGTAGACCTTCTTCGCGTTCGGCAACGCGTTGGGCGGGTAGCGCTGCAGCCAGGTGCGGGCGGCGGGCACATAGAACGGAGCTCTATTCGTTTCGATCTGGGTGAGAATCTTGGTGAGGCCGGTCACTCGGATCTTGCCGCCGAATCCCGTGCTCGACCCGTTGGGCCACAAGAACGCGAGCGCTGCGCTGCCTGTGCCCGTCACGCCGAGGCCGATAAGGACGAGCAGACTCCGATTGAAAAACTCACGGCGAGTGACCCCGATGGCTTCCTCGGTCACGCGCTCGGGGCTGCGAGTAGGGGAAGCATGCCGATCGCGCACAAGCAGGTCCTGCGCTTCAGCGTCGCTGACCTGTCGCTGCGCGGTCTTCTCGACGCGGCGACCGTACTGTTCATCGTCGGCCGCGACATTGGCTGATGGGCTATAGAGCGTCGGGCGAACATCCGTCCGTCGACTGCGCAAAGCGAAAAGGCTGAGCACCGCAAAGAACAGAATCGCGACGAGAACGGCAACAAGCGTCAGCATCGAGGTCTCCTCGTGCTCACGGTGAGCGGATCTGGCGTACCTCCCCCGTCAATGCGCCGCTGTCGGACGGCGAGTCAGTGTTCTTCCTGCAGCATGTCCGGTTCTGCCCTAGCGCGTAATGAGCTCGGCGCGACCTGCGTGCTCGAAACGCGTCGCGACATCTCCGAAATCGATGACGTTCCAGATAGCTTCGACGTACTCGGCACGTCGGTTCTCATATTGCAGGTAGTAGGCATGCTCCCAGCCGTCGATCACGAGGAGCGGTATGCCCCCTTGCCCGACGTTGCCTTGGTGGTCGTAGACCTGTTCTATGAACAGCCGCTCGCCGAGCGGCTCCCACGACAGGACGCCCCATCCGGATCCCTGCAGTGTCGCGACAGCCTTCGACAACTGGGTACGGAACGCCGTGAAGGTCCCGAAGTGCTCGTCGATCGCCGCCGCGAGTTCGCCTTCAGGCTTGTCGATTCCCCCGGGGCTCAAATTCTTCCAAAACAGCGAATGGAGCACGTGACCTGACAGGTTGAATGCGAGCGTCTTTTCGAGCCCGACTAGGAAGCTGTGGTCCCCGTTTGAACGTGCGGCGGCGAGCTCTTCGAGCGTCGCATTGGCGCCGTCGACATATGCCTGGTGGTGCTTGTCGTGATGTAATTCCAGTGACCGTGCCGCGTAGTACGGCTCGAGCGCGCCGTAGTCGTAGTCGAGCGGCGGAAGCTCGTAGTGCTTCATCGGACCTCCCTGGCGTGATTCGGCGACGGGTCCGTCCCTTTTCCGTTCCTGACCTTTCGTACACGTCTCGTGTATTCCAACAATGCTTGTTACACTACAGGTATGTCGGGTCGGATCGCAAGCCGGGGAAGGCCAACCTGCGATGATCTCGACGATGCGGTCGATCAAGCGCTGGTCGCTTCCCGCGCGCTCGTCGGAGTCGCTGCGCGATCACTTGCGGCGGTCGAGTCGGAGATCACGCTCCGGCAATACCGCGCGCTGGTACTCCTCTCATCGCGCGGCGATCAGAACGTCAGCGGAATGGCGGAGGGGCTCGGAGTTCATCCTTCGACAGCGACGCGTTTGTGCGACCGCCTTTTCGGGAAGGAAATGATCGAACGGACGACCTCATCAGAGAGCCGCCGCGAGGTAACCGTCGCGATTAGTAGCTCCGGCAGGAGCGTCATGCGGGCCGTGACGATTCAGCGTCGCGAGGAGATCCGGCGCATCCTCACCGGACTCGCCCCCTGCAGTCGCCGACTTGTCATCGACGCGTTCGCGGCCTTCGCGCACGCGGCCGGTGAGGTACCCGACGACGCCTGGAAGTTGGGTTGGACCCCATGATCACTCGGCGCGCTTCGAGCGAAACCGACTCAGAACTGCGCGCATCTCGGCTCGCCGCTCGGCGCACCGAATTGCGGACCCTTGCGCGTCGCTCGCGCGAGGTCGTCCTGCTTGCCGGAATCGTCGGCGTGCTGACCGGGCTCGGCGTCGCCGGCTTCGACAGCGCCGTGACCAGGAGCGTCGAGGCCCTGGACCGAGCGCCCGTCTGGCTCACGGCCGTCGCGCCGCTGTTGGGGCTAACCGTTGCCGCGATCTTGCTCGGAGTCGTCGGAGGACAGTGTTCTCCCGCGACCGCCGACGAGTACTTACACGCCTTTCACGATCCCGACCACCGCCTCGGCCCGCGCATACTCGTGGCCCGAATGCTCGCCGGCGTCGCCACGCTGGGCAGCGGTGCGCCGATGGGACTCGAGGGACCGTCGATGTATCTCGGCGCCAGTCTCGGCGACCTGCTCCCTCGACGGTTCCCGCGGACGTTCTTCGTTCGCAACCGCCGAGTCCTCCTCGTCGCCGGGGCAGCTGCGGGGGTTGCGGCAATCTTCAAAGCCCCGGCCACCGGCGCCGTGTTCGCCCTAGAGGTCCCTTACCAAGAGGATTTCGCGCGGCGCATGCTCGGACCGGCGCTCGTCTCGGCCGCGACCGGCTATCTCGCATTCGCCGCGATTCACGGCACAACCGCGCTCCTTGCAGTCTCGGGTAATCCCGCGTTTTCGATCAAGGACCTTGCCGGCGCCGCGGTACTCGGCGTGTTCGCCGGCGCGGCTGCCCGCCTCTTTGCGTGGATGCTGCGCCGCGCCAAGCAGCTCTCCGTTCGCGTTTCCGCCTGGATCCGAGTGCCGCTCGTCGCGGCTGCACTCGTCGGCATTTTCGTTCTCGCCCGTATGCTCAGTGGACAGAACCTGACGACTGGTCCCGGCTACGACACGATTCGCTGGGCGCTCGACCCGACACACAGTGTCTGGCTCGTCGGCGCGATCCTCGGACTGCGCTGCATAGGTACCTCAGCCACCGTCGCGGGCGGCGGTGTGGGCGGCCTCTTCATCCCGCTCGTGGTCGCCGGTGCCCTTATGGGCCGCGTCGTCGGCGGCACCGCGCACGCACTGAACACATCCTTATTCACCGTCATCGGCGTCGCAGCATTCCTGGGCGCTGGTTACCGCGTACCTCTCGCCGGTGTCACGTTCGTTGCCGAGGCGACCGGCCGACCCGGCTTCGTCGTGCCCGGTCTCATCGCCGCGGTCGTTGCCGAGCTCCTCATGGGACGTTCGTCCGTCACCACCTACCAGCACAGCAGCGACGACGAACGCGACGCATCAGCTGGGCGGAACGCCAACGGCTCGCACCCAGCCTCTGCGGTTCCATCGTCCCTGCCGCACCGACACCCGAGGCAGACGTCATGAAGCGCATTGTCGTAGGTCTTCGACCACATGCCCGCAACGAGCCGATCATCCGTTGGATCGAACGATACGCACCGGAAATGGGTCCTCACGTCGTCATCGTGCATGTCGTGCCACAAGCAACACTCTGGATCGTCTCGAGTGTCCAGGCCAACTCGACCGAATACGTGCATACGTTGCACAAGCGTTTTGAAAGCACCGTCGTGTCTCGACTTCGCCGCCAAGGGATCTCCTGCGAGGTTCGCATCGAACGTGGCGACCCCGTGAGCCGACTGATCGCGGTCGCGCACCGCCTCGACGCGGAACTCATCGTCGTCGGCAGTTCCGAACACAACACTCTTCACGACACGATTCTCGGCAACGCCGTACGCAAACTCGAGCACCTCACCGATATCCCTGTTCTCGTAGTACCAACGGGAGTCCACTCCGCCCATGTGTGACGACCTGGCACCAACCAAGAGCGCGTCGCGCAGCGAACTACGCGATCGTGCTCACCTCGAGCAAGTGCTGCGAAAATCGGGGACGGTTGCCGGGCTCCGTCTCGCAGAGTTGTCCGAGTGCGAAGGTCGACTTCTCTTGCTCATCAGTGCTCGCATCGCGCGGGCCTGGACAAACGAGGAACACGCGACCTACTTAGAGCTGCGGCGGCACCAGCAAGTACTGCGACGGGAATTCCGGCGGGAGTTGCGCACGTTCGATCACGCCCGGAGCAGGATGCACGGGATCGACGCCGGCCACTGACGGAGGCGCAGAAAGGAGGTTCCGTTGCACCTCGACCTCAACGACAGGGACGCGGATGTACTCCGCGATGTACTAGACATCACACTTAGGGACCTGAGCTACGAGATAGCGTCCGCCGACATCCCTACGTATCGAGACCATCTTCGCGAGCGTCGAGAAACGCTCGCAGGAATTCTCGCTGCCCTTGGTGGACCGTATCCGAGGGCACAGCGGTTTCGCGAGTGACCCGTTTGTGGCCGCCCTGCGCCTCGATGGGTTTCTCGGTGATGCAGTTTTGCGATCTTCATGATGACGGATGACGTTGGTGCGGAACGATGTGCGGTTGATTTGCACTGCCCGGATCCGCCGAGGACGCCCGCGCGCCTTTCGGCAGCTTCCGGGCGGCGCGGGAAGGGGGAGCGCATCCTCCCGGAAGGCAGCCGCCGCTCTGCGGGGTCTGTGCCTGCAGAGAGTTGCCTGCACATGAGCAACTGTTGAAACTATACACGTTCGCCATCGTGTTGAACAGTCGACGGAGCGAGCGCAGGACTCGTTACGATGGTTGTCGTGATGCAGATATGAGCGCGCGGACGGGTGGCCGGGTCGACAACGGTAGGACTCAGCTCGACGAGACGGTCGATCTCGCGCTTGGTGCGTCACGTGCACTTGTTGGTATCGTCGCTCGGTCGCTCGCCTCGATCGACTCCGACATCACGCTGACGCAGTACCGCGCGCTCGTGTTGATCTCCACACGAGGGGAGCAGAATGTCGGCACTCTCGCCAAGGAGCTTGGGATACATCCGTCAACGGCGACGAGGTTGTGCGATCGGCTTCTCGTGAAGCGCCTGATCGTTCGCAAGCCGTCGCCTGCGAGTCGGCGCGAGGTCGCGATCGAACTGAGCGACTCGGGTCGCGCGCTCGTCCGAACTGTGATGAATCGCCGCCGGCGCGATCTCCGACGCATCATCGGTGCCCTCGAACCATCTGAGCAGCGCCGTCTCGTCGAAGCCTTCCGCGTGTTTTCCGAGGCGGCCGGCGAGGTCCGCGACGACGCGTGGAGACTGGGTTGGACGCCGTAGCTCGCTATGGGTGCGGCGCTCGTTGATGTGCTGCCGGCGTCTTCCGTTGCGTGATCTGATTGCCGTCGCTGCATTTCCGCGGGTTGAAAGCCGACGGTCCATGGTCCTTGTTGCGCGGACCGAGCACGCGGAGGCGAACACAGGACGGTCGAAGACGGCGAAACGTGGGCGCATTTCCGCGGAAACGCTTTCCCGCGGAGCGGCTCACATGGCGGTAGCTCGCCGCGTAACGGCCCTACGGCGTGCGGGAATTGACGTAGATCCGCTGCCGGCCAGAAATTGTGGCATACGCCAATAGTTGTGTGTAGCGTTCTTTCTGCGTCCCGGCGAGGGCGCGCGCATCGCCCAATCGCTGGGCGGGCGTGGTGCCGCGCTCTCGCCGGGCACGAATCAGCAGATCTGCCCGCGTCTCATCTCCCGCGAGAACGCGACGATGCTCGCGAGGGGTGCCGCGCAGCGTCCCGACTCCTTGTGATGAATCGGAGCCTTGCGTAAGCCCCTGACCACGGTGGCCCCGTGACGCAAGCCCCACGCGAGCCGGGTTGCGCCTGCGGTCGCTGGCGACAATTTCGATCTGCACACTTTCTCCACAGCCGTATGGGTACTCCTCCACGTGCGGTCCGTATCCTTCGTGGGGTGACCATGCCCGCACCTCGAGCGCGAGATGGAGCCGTTCGTACCGTCGTCGTCATCGAGGACGAGCAGCCCATCGCCGAGGCGGTCGCGGCCCGGCTCCGCAGCGAGGGTTACCACGTCGAGATCGCGGTCGACGGCCCGTCCGGCGTGGAGGTCTGCGACCGGGTGCAGCCCGATCTCGCGGTCCTCGACCTGATGCTGCCGGGGCTCGACGGGATCGAGGTGTGCAAGCGCATCCAGCAGGAGCGTCCGGTACCGGTGCTCATGCTGACCGCGCGCGACGGCGAGAGCGATCTTCTGGTCGGTCTCGCCGTCGGCGCCGACGACTACATGACGAAGCCCTTCAGCATGCGCGAACTGATCGCGCGTGTGCACGCGCTGCTCCGGCGCGCCGACCGCACCGCGGACGCGACGCTTCCGCCGGTCGTACGGGTCGGCGACATCGAACTCGACGGTGCGAGCCGTCGTGTGCGGGTCCACGGCGAGCTCGTTCACCTCACGCCGATCGAGTTCGATCTCGTGCACTACCTCGCAGCGCGTCCCGGCCGGGTGGCGACCCGTGAGGAGTTGCTCGCACAGGTTTGGGGTTACGACGTGCCGTCGGGTGCGCGCACCGTCGACTCGCACATCCGCACGATCCGCCGCAAGCTCGGTTCCGAGATCGTCCGAACCGTGCACGGTGTGGGCTACGCGATCGAGGGGGCGTCGGCATGCGCGTGAAGGTGCCCCGGACGCCGGAGCGTCCGCTCGATCCGCTCCCGACGCTGAAACTGAAGATCAGCGTCATCATCCTCGCTGCGGTCGCGGTCACGGTCGGCGTGTTCTTCGTCGGCCTTCACATCGGTTTATGGCCCTCACTGGCGGGCATCATCGCCGGTCTCGTGGCGCTCGGCGTCGTATGGGTCCTGTCTCGTGGCCTCACTTCTCCGTTGCGCGAGATGGTCGCTGCGACGGAAGCGATGGCGCGTGGCGACTTCGAAACCCGGGTCACCGTCGTGTCGAACGACGAGATCGGGACGCTGGCGCGGGCGTTCAACCAGATGGCGGCCGAGTTGGCCGAAACCGACCGCCTGCGCCGCGACCTCATCGCCAACGTGAGCCACGAGCTGCGGACGCCGATCACCGCGCTTCAGGCCGTGCTCGAGAACATCGTCGACGGAGTCGGGGAGGCCGATCCGGAGACGCTGAAGACGATGCTCGCCCAGGTCGAACGTCTCGGTCGCCTCGTGCAACAGCTGCTCGACCTCTCCCGGCTCGAGTCCGGCACGCTGCCGCTCGACCGCACGCTTTTCGATGTCCGCCCGATGATCGAGCACGCGATCCGCGAGTCGCAGCTGCACGCGATCGACGTGCACTTCGCGGTCGAGACCGTTCCGCGGGACTTCCGGCTCGAAGCCGACGCCGAGCGGCTCCATCAGGTCATCGCGAACTTCGTCGAGAACGCGGTCCGGCACTCCCCGCCTCAGGGCCTCGTGACGGTGCGCGCAGTCGCCGCGCCCGACGGCGGTGCCCGGCTCGAGGTCGCCGACGAAGGTCCGGGCATTCCCGACGGCGAGGTGTCACGCGTCTTCGAACGCTTCTACCGCGCCGACACCGCACGCTCGTCGCGCGACGGGGGTGCCGGCCTCGGACTCGCGATCGCGCGTTGGATCGTCGAGCTCCACGGCGGTGACATCCGCGTCGCTCGCAACGAGCCGCACGGATGCCGAATGATCGCCACGATTCCCGGCCGCGTCGAGCTCTCGGCGCTGCCGACCCCACAGCTCATCAACTGAAGGACGGTGCCGTGCCCTTGACTTCCATCGACGACGCGTTGCGGCGGATCCGCCGAGGCGAGATGGTGCTCGTCGTCGACGACGAAGACCGCGAGAACGAGGGCGACCTCACGATCGCCGCGGAGTGGGTCACGCCGGAGGCGATCAACTTCATGATGCGCTGGGCGCGGGGGCTCGTCTGCATGCCGTGCAGCACGAGCCGGCTCGACGAGCTGCAGATCGGGCCGATGGTGCCTGCCGACGTGGCCGGCTGCGACACCGCGTTCACCGTGACCATCGACCACCGCGATGCGGGGAGCGGCATCGGCGCGGCCGATCGTGCGCTCACCGTCCGCAAGATCCTCGATCCCGCGTCGCGACCCGACCACTTCGTGCGGCCCGGACACGTGTTCCCGCTGCGGGCGCGTGACGAGGGCGTCCTCGAGCGTCGCGGTCACACGGAAGCGGCCGTCGACCTCGCCCGGCTGGCCGGGTGCGCACCCGTCGCGGTGATCTGCGAGGTGTTGCACGACGACGGTTCCCCGGCGCGCTTTCCGTACCTGGAGCTCTTCGCCGAGGAACACCGCATCGCGCTCGTCTCGGTGGCCCAGCTCGTCGACTACCGCGAGCAGGTCGGCACCACGGCCGGCGAGCGCCACACCCTGCTGCTGTAGCGCCCTCGGGGTGACCACGACGGGGATTACGACGCGGTTGCCTGCTCCTCGGCGGCGCCGACCGGGCGCTCGTCGATGATCTGGTCGAGATATTCCGAGAGCCCGTAACCGGTGCGGCCCGCGCAGGACCATTCGGTCATGCCTTCGGAGATGCGCGTGACGAGCTGGTCGCCCTCGGGGGTCTCGCGGCGGTTGCGCAACGGGATCAGGTTGAGCACGTTGCCCGTGATCTCGTACGTGTCGTTGTCGGTCGTCGCAGTCGCCCGCAAGCGCGAGTGATAGGCGTCGGCGCCGGACCACTCCGTCTCGATCGTCGCGTGCCGGATGTGTTCGTACGCGCCGTCGCGCAGGACCATGCCGCCGTAACGGCGCCCGCCGTCGCGTGACGCGATGATCGACACGACGAAGCCGAAATCGGCGCCGAAGTTCGCGGTCAGCCAGCGGTACCACCAGGGCGCCTGCCAGTAGCGCGGACCCCACGAGTGGTCGCGCAGCCCGAATCCGTTCACGACCCATTCCTCGTCGCCGACATTGATCGTTCCCTCGACGGCCATGTGCTGCTCGTAGTGGCCGCGAGCGAAACCGCCGGAGTGGTCCTGATCGATCGGTGATCCGTCGTCGTTCACCGGTTCTCCGCCGTAAACGGGGGAGATGCCGCGGTGCGTCAGGTCGACGTGGGCTTCCACCCACGGATTCTCGGTGAACGCCCGGCGCGGGTTCGTCATCTGCAGCGGCTCGGTGAGGAGCGCGAGCTTGCCGTCGTACGTCGTGCGCAGCTGCTCGAACGCCGTGATCACCTCGAAGCACGTACCACCCGCGTCGAACGCGTCGTTGTCGCCGATCTCCGGACGGTTGTACGTGAACGCGACCCGTCCGTCGGGGAGATAGATGCACGTGGTGAGCTCCGCGTAACCCTCGTTGGCGCGGTTGCCGAGACGGAGGAAGCCCCCGATGCGACGCTCCGGATCGAAAACATTGAAGTACATCGACTCGTTGAAGTTCGACGCAGCTTCCAGGGCGTGCATGTATTCATCGGAAGTGTCCAGTCGAATGCGCATGTCCGTATCTTGACCTCCGCGCGAGGTAGGTGCTCTGCTCCGAACCATGACTCAGCCCGAGATCACCGAGATCACGTCAGGTCTGCGATTCCCCGAAGGGCCGGTCGCCATGCCCGACGGCAGTGTGATCGTCACCGAACTCGGTGGCGGCTGCCTCACCCGGGTGCAACCCGACGGGACGAAGTCCGAGGTCGCCGCGCCTGGCGGCAGCCCCAACGGGGCGGCCATCGGCCCGGACGGCGCCCTGTACGTGTGCAACAGCGGCGGCTGGGCGTTCCACGAGCTGATCGGCCTGAACATCCCGGACACCGAGCTGCCGCCGCACTACAGCGGCGGACGGATCGAGCGCGTCGACCTCGACACCGGCAAGGTCGACGTGCTCTACACGGAGTGCGACGGCAACAAGCTGATCGGCCCGAACGACATCGTGTTCGACGCGCACGGTGGGATGTGGTTCACCGATCACGGCCGCCGCCAGGGGCGCGTGCAGCACGTCGGCGCGATCTTCTACGCGCAACCCGACGGCTCGTCGATACGGGAGATCGTGTTCCCGAGTGACTCACCGAACGGGATCGGGCTCTCGCCCGACGGCAGCCGGCTGTACGCGGCCGAGACCCACACCGGCCGTGTGTACGCGTGGAACATCACCGCGCCCGGCGAGGTCGAGCGCAACGCCGCGGGCGCGACCGGCGCGCTGCTCTGCGGCCTCCCGGAGATGCAGCTGTTCGACTCGCTCGGTGTCGACGCCGACGGCAACGTGGTGGTCGCGACGCTCGTCACCGGCGCGCTCACGGTGATCTCGCCCGCCGGCGACGTGCTCGACCAGGTGCTCACCGGCGACCCGATGACGACGAACGTCTGCTGGGGCGGCGACGACCTGCGCACCGCGTACGTGACGTGTTCGGGCACCGGTCGGTTGATCTCGCTGCCGTGGCCGCGCCCGGGACTGAAGCTGAACTACTGACGCGCGCTCGCACCTCCTCCGAAATGCGGTCGCCGACCGGGCGCGCTTAGGTTGCAGCGCATGGGACCGCTGGCAGGAGTCAAGATCGTCGAGCTCGCCGGGATCGGGCCGGGTCCGTTCGCCGGCATGATGCTCTCGGACATGGGCGCCGACGTCATCCGCGTCGACCGCGCCCAACAGGTCAATCCGGCGATGTTCGACAAGACGAATCTCGAGCCGCTCTACCGCGGGCGGCGTTCGATCGGCGTCGACCTGAAGAACCCGGAGGGCGTCGAGCTGGTGCTGCGGCTCGTCGAGAGCGCCGACGCGCTGTTCGAAGGGTTCCGTCCGGGTGTCACCGAACGGCTCGGGCTCGGCCCCGACGTGTGTCTCGCCCGCAACCCGAAGCTCGTCTACGGCCGGATGACCGGCTGGGGCCAGGACGGTCCGATGGCGCAGGCCGCCGGCCACGACATCAACTACATCGCGCTGGCGGGCGCGCTGGCGCATTTCGGGCGTGCGGGCGCGAAGCCCGTGCCGCCGATCAACCTCGTCGGCGACTTCGGCGGCGGCGGCATGCTGATGGCGTTCGGCGTCGTGTGCGGGATCCTCGAAGCGCGCCAGTCGGGCAAGGGCCAGGTGATCGACGTCGCGATGGTCGACGGCACCGCGTCGCTGATGTCGATGATGTGGGGCCTGAAACAGATCGGCGCGTGGCGGGAGGAGCACGGCACGAACGTGCTCGACTCGGGCGCACCGTTCTACGACACGTACGAGACGAAGGACGGCAAGTACGTCGCGCTCGGATCGCTCGAGCCGCAGTTCTACGCCGAGCTGCTCCAGCGCCTCGGCCTCGAGAACGACGGGCTCCCCGCGCAGATGGATGCGACCGGCTGGGAGACACTGCGGGCGCGCTTCACGGAGCTCTTCAAGACGAAGACGCGCGATGAGTGGGACGCGGTGCTGCTCGGAACGGACGCCTGCTACGCGCCGGTGCTCACGATGAGCGAAGCGACGAACAACAAGCACATGAAGGCCAGGGCGACGATTATCGAACGCGACGGGGTGCCGCAGCCCGCGCCCGCACCGCGGTTCTCGCGGACCGTGGCCGAGATCGAGCGTTCCTCTCCATGGCCGGGCCAGCACACCGACGACGCGCTCGCGGCGTGGGGAGTGCCGACGAACGAGATCGCGAAGCTACGGGAGACCGGCGCAATCGCATAGCGCGAACACCTCGGCGAACGCGGCGTCGAGCTCGGCGGGCTCGGACGCGGTCACGGTGACGTGGCCGAGCTTGCGACCCGCTCGAGGCGCCTTTCCGTAGTCGTGCAGGTGCGCCCCCGGGATCCGCAAGATCGTGTCGCGGTCGGGCATGGCCCCGATGCAGTTCGCCATCGCGCTCACGCCGCGCGCCGACGTTGCGCCGAGCGGGGCGCCGAGGACCGCTCGCACGTGGTTTTCGAATTGGCTCGTCTGCGCACCTTCGATCGTCCAGTGCCCCGAGTTGTGGACGCGGGGTGCGATCTCGTTGGCGAGCAGATCACCGCCCGCGTCGAACAGCTCGACGCAGCACACGCCGACATATGCGAGATCGTCGAGGAGCGGGCGGATGGTCGCTTCGGCGCGTGACTGCAACGCGGCGTCGAGACCCGGGGCCGGCGCGCGCGTCGAACGGAGGATCCCGTCGCGGTGCACGTTCTCGACCGCGGGCCAGCACTTCACGTCGCCGTCACGGGAGCGGACTGCCAGAATCGAGAGCTCCCGGTTGAAGGGCACGAATCCTTCGAGGATGCACGGCACCGCGCCGATCCGTTCCCACGTGCCGTCGATGTCGCCCCGCTCGCGCAACAGGATCTGGCCCTTGCCGTCGTAGCCGCCGCGACGCGTCTTCAAGATCGCGGGCAGCCCGAGCTCGTCGGCCGCGGTCGCGAGGTCGGCGCTACCGTCGACTGCCCGGAACGGCGCGGTCGCGACCCCGAGCGCGTTCAACGCGCGCTTTTCGACCAAGCGATCCTGGGCCACGTCGAGCGCGCGCGGCGAGGGATGGACGGGCGCCAGCGCTTCGAGCTCCCGGGCTGTGGCCGCCGGTACTCCTTCCCACTCGTAGGTGACGACGTCGGCACCGGCCGCCACAGCGCGCGCCGCGACGACGTCGTCCAGCGAACCGACCACGAAGTCGCCGACCCGGCTGGCCGGCGCGCCGTCGACCGGGTCGAGGAACGCGAACGCGACGTCGAGGGGGATCCCGGCAAGCCCGAGCATCCACCCGAGCTGGCCGCCTCCGAGGACTGCGATGCGCGCCATGCGGCGGACGCTATCGACCGCGCGCCCGCGGGTCAGGCTTCGAGCGCGAGTGGCACCACGTCGGGGTCGATCAACGCGGGCTGGTCGAGTCGCAGTGCCTCGATCTTGTCGAGCGGACGCTGCAGCGCGCGGTGTCGCGTCGTCATGAGCGCGGTGTACTCCTTGGCGACGCCGTCGAAGCGCTGCTGCACCTTGTCGAGCTGCGTCGTGTACTTCTCCCATTGGAGCGAGAACTCGTGGAGCAGTCCGAGGATCTCGTTCGAGGTGCGCTCGAGCCGGAAGTTGTCAACAGCCTGACGGACGACCGCGAGCACCGCGTACAAGGTGAGCGGAGAGCAGATCACGACCTTGTGGCGTAGCGCGTCGTCGATCGCGCTCGGGTCGTGCTCCTGCACGAACCCGTACACCTGCTCGTTCGGGATGAAAAGGAGCAGGCAGTCGACGGTTTCGTCGGCGGCATCGAGATAGCCCCGGGTCGTGAGTTCGCTCACGCGGTTGCGGACGTCGCGCAGGAACTGGTCGCGGGCACGCGCCTGCTCGACGTCGTTCGACGCCTCGAGGTAGCGGACGTAGTTGTCGAGCGGGAATTTCACGTCCATGTGCATGACGAGGCCGTTCGGGAGCAGGAACGTGTAGTCGGGCCGGCCGGCACCGGCCAGTGTTGCCTGCTTTCGGTAGTTCACGCCCTCGAGGAAACCGGCCAGCCGGAGAACGTCCTCGGCCATGCGCTCGCCCCATTGCCCGCGCGCACGCGAATTCGCGAGCGCTTCGCGCAGCTGTTGCGTGTGCTCCGACAGCGCGTTGAGTCCCTCGTGCTGGCGGCGCAACTCGTTCGTCAGTTGGCCGAATGCACGGTGCCGGTCGTGTTCGAGCTCTCGCACGAGCTCGCCGATCTTGCCGAGCTCGCCGGTCATCGAGACGAGCTGCTGGTCGATCAGGTGCTTCTTCCCGTCGAGCTCCGACGCGTGCAGACGCCGCTCCTGTTCGAGCAGCGCGCGGTTCGCGTCGAGCAGGCGCGCGACGAGCTCGCCGGTGTCGGGGGGCTGCGGCGGTTCGACCTGCACGCGGGTGCGTTCGAGGTACACGGCGATGGCGGCCGCGACCGTTGCACCGAGGAACAGACCGAACACACAGAGCACCGCGGCGATGACCATGCGGGGAACATAACGAGGGGGTGTGACACCTACCGCCCGGACCGCTGCGAGTCAGGACGAAGCGGGCTGCTGAACCGGCGGTCCCGTGTCGAGCGTCGGGATCGAACTGTCGCCGAGCACCGACGCGACGACAGCGCGCAGCGGGCCGCGGCGCTCGTGCTCATAGCTCTCGACGGTCTGGTTGAAGTCGACCGCGGCCTGGTGCGTCGACATGTCGTCGTATTTCCCGACCGCCAGGAGGAGCGCGGCGTCGGTACGGACGCGCGGCGACGCGGCCTCGGTCGCGAGCAGCCGGCGCGCCAATGCCTCGACGTCGTTCGCGGCCTCCACCTGGGTCGCGACGCTCCCGTGCTTGCGGACGTCGCGCCAGTGGGCGAGCGCCGTATCGGTCTGTCCGACCAGCGTGTGCACCGGACCGGGAATCGGTTTCAGCTCGTCGTTGACCGCTGCCAGCTGCAGGTATCGCTCGTCGAGTGCCGGCGCGATCGTCGCCCACGAGCTGTCGACGTCGCGTTTGGCGGATTCGAGATCGGGTCGCGCGCTCAGCACCGAGGATCCGGCGCCGACGACGGCGGCGACGACCAGGACGACGAGCAGCACGCGTACGACGCGCAACACGTGCATGACGAGCGACCCTAGCCGTGGCACGGCCCGAGATCGGGCCATCTGGGCCGTCGCGACGTCCTCGCGAGCCCACGCGTTCGAGGCGCCGCGGATAACGTCACGCCGAACCGAGGGGGCGATATGGCACGGATTGTCGGCATCGGCGGGGGCGTCTGCGGTCTGACGACGGCTTTGCTGCTTGCGCGCCGTGGTCACGACGTCGTCGTGTTGGAACGCGACGCGGCCGCGACGCCCGCGTCGGCCGAGGAAGCGTGGACGAGCTGGGAACGCCGTGGGGTCAACCAGTTCCGCATGATCCATCTGTTCTCGCCGCGCTTTCGTGAACTGCTCGCCGTGGAGTTGCCCGAAGCACTCGACGAGGCGATGGCGCTCGGCGCGATGTCGTACGAGGTGCTGCGGCTCGTCCCCGAGGAGATGATCGGCGGCTATCGCGAGAGCGACGCGCGCTTCACGTCACTCGCTGCGCGCCGTCCCGTGCTCGAGACTGCGCTCGCGCGCGTCTGCGATCGCACGCCGGGGCTCGAGGTGCGACGCGGCGTCGCCGTGAGCGGGCTCGTCACCGACGGCGCGGTTGCCGAAGGCGTGCCGCACGTCGTCGGCGTGCGCACGGACGGCGGTGAGGAGCTGCGCGGGGATCTGGTGATCGACGCGGCGGGCCGGCGTTCGGCACTTCCGGCGATGCTCACCGATGTGGGGGCGCGTGCGGTCGAAGAGGAGGTCGAAGACTCGGGCTTCCTCTACTACGGCCGGCACTTCCGCGGCGCGGACGGAACGATCCCGCCGCTGTTGTGCGGGCTCCTGATGCCGTGGGGCACGATCTCGACGCTCACGCTGCCCGCCGACAACGGCACATACGGGCTGGGCTTCATCACGAGCGCCAAGGACTCGGCCCTACGGTCGCTGAAGGATCCCGAGGTGTGGATGCGCACCTGGCGCGAGTACCCGCTCGTCGCGCACTGGGCGGAAGGCGAACCGCTGAGCGACCAGGTCGACGTGATGGCCAAGATCGAGGACCGCCACCGTTCGTTCGTCGTCGACGGCGTTCCCGTCGCCACCGGAGTGCTCGCCGTCGGTGACTCGTGGGCGTGCACCAATCCGTCACTCGGACGGGGCGCCGCGATCGGGTTCATGCACGCTGTCGCGCTGCGCGACGTGCTCGACGTTGCGTCCCTCCACGCGCCCATCGAGCTCGCGCAACGGTGGCATGCGATCACCGAGGAGACGGTCGATCCCTACTTCCGCGCCACGCTCGACTTCGACCGTCACCGGCTCGCCGAGATCGACGCCGGCATCGACGGCAAGGCGTACGAGCCGGACGATCCGAAGTGGGAAGGTTTCCAGGCACTCGCGTCGGCCGGTTCCAAGGATCCGGAGATCTTTCGCGCGCTGCTGGAGACGCTCGGTGTCCTGTCTTACCAGGACGAGGTCATGGCGCGGCCGGGGATGGCGGAGAAGGTGCGTGAGCTCGGAGCGAACTGGCGGGACGAGCCCACGCTCGCACCGACACGCGACGAGCTTCTCGCGATCGTGAACGGATAGGACGGCACATGCGAATCGACTCAAGTGGTGTGATGCTCGACGTGCAGGTCGAAGGCGACGGGCGACCGGTCGTGTTGCTGCACGGATTTCCCGATACCAAGCGCCTGTGGTCGAAGAACGTGCCCGCGCTGGTCGACGCGGGCTTCCAGGTGATCGTTCCCGACCAGCGGGGCTACGGTGCGAGCGACAAGCCCGAAGACGTCGAGGCGTACTCGATCCCGTTCCTTGCCATCGACGTCACCGCGATCCTCGATCACCTCGGCATCGAGCGCGCGCACGTCGTCGGTCACGACTGGGGCGCCGCGGTCGCGTGGGCGACGGCGTCATTCGCGCCCGAGCGGGTCGACCATCTGGTCGCGTTGTCGGTCGGGCACCCAGGCGCGTTCGCGAACGCGGGCCTGTCGCAGCGTGAGAAGTCGTGGTACATGCTGCTGTTCCAGTTCCGCGGCATCGCCGAGCAGTGGCTGACGATGGACGGCTGGACGAACTTCCGCGAGTGGTCGCGCCATCCTGACGCGGATGCGGTCATCGCCGACCTGGAGCGCGACGGATCGTTGACGCCGGGGCTCGGCTGGTATCGAGCGAACATTCCTCCGGAGACGCTGGTGGGTCCGCCGCTCGAGCTTCCCCCCGTGCAGTCGCCCGCGATGGGCATCTGGAGCACCGGCGACATCGCGCTGCTCGAGTCGCAGATGCGCGACTCCGCCAAGTTCTGCGCGAATGGCTTCCGCTACGAACGGCTCGACGGTCCCGGGCACTGGATGCAGTGGGAAGCGCCCGAACCGGTGAACACCCTGCTGCTCGACTTCCTGCCGCGCTAGCCGCGTTCGACGCGTTCCGCCGAGGCGAAGCCGGCGCATTCGATTGCTAGCGTGCGCGCATGGTCCGCTCCCGGGCCGCGTGCGCGACGCTCGCCGTCGCCCTGCTCGGGAGCGCCGGGTGGGGCTGGCGGTCCGCCCGTCCGCCCGTGGTGAGATACGCAGCGACAGTCGTGCACGTGTCGGACGGCGACACGATCACCGTCGCTGTCGGCGGCCGCACCGAGCGGGTCCGAATTCTCGGCGCCGACACGCCCGAGGTCGTCGACCCGCGCAAACCGGTGCAGTGCTACGGGCCCGAGGCGAGCGCGCACACGAAGGCCCGGTTGCCACCCGGCACGCGCGTCACCCTCGAGACCGACGCCGAGACGCGTGACAAGTACGGCCGACTGCTGGCGTACGTGTACATCGGGGGAGCGAGCTACGACGACGAGCTGCTGCGGCTCGGGTTCGCGCGACTGCTCGTCATCCCGCCCAACGGTGTGCACGCGCGTGCGTTGCTCGGCGCGGAGCTCGAGGCCCGCGCGGCCCGGCGGGGGCTCTGGGGCAGCTGCAGCGGCTCGGCGGGCTAGCCGGGCCAGGCAGTCGTGGCCAGGACCTCGTCGACGATGTCGATCGTCGTGTCGGGATGCAGGAACGCGAGCCGGGCGACGGTCTCGCCCTTCCACGTCGTCGGGATCACGAGCGCGATCTGGTCGCGCTTCAGCTCGGCGCTCCACTTCGCGTAATCCCCGGACTTCCAGCCGAGGCGGCGGAAGAGGACAATCGACAGCTCGGGCTCGCGCACGAGCTCGAGCTTCGGCAGCGCGCGGATCCGGTCGGCGGCGAGTCGCGTCGTCTGCAGCACGCGTTCGACCGCGGCGCGGTACGCGTCGCCGCCATTGACGGCGAGCGAGAACCAAAAGGGGAGTCCACGGGCCCGCCGGGTGAGCTGGTACGCGTAGTCGCCCGGGTTCCAGCCGTCCATCTCCTCGTTCACCGTGTCGAGGTACGACGCGTGCTGGCCGTGTACCGCGCGCGCGAGGGCCGGGTTGCGATACAGCAGTGCGGCGCAGTCGAGCGGCGCGTAGAGCCACTTGTGCGGATCGACGACGAGCGAGTCCGCCCGCTCGATCCCGGCGAAGTGGTGTTGTGTCGACGGTGACAGCAACGCGCCGCCGCCGTACGCGGCGTCGACGTGCAGCCAGAGGTCGCGCTCGCCGCACACCCGCGCCAGTCCGGCCAGGTCGTCGACGAGGCCCGCGTTCGTGCTGCCCGCGTTGGCGACGACGGCACAGACCGACGCGGGATCGTCGCACGTGTCGAGCGTCGCGGCCAGCGCGTCGCCGGTGAAACGGTCGTCGACGAGCGGGACGAGCAATGGGTCCACGTCCAGGATGTGCATCGTGTTCACGACGGAGGAATGCGTGTCGTCGGTGACCGCGAACCGCAACCGCCGACCGGCGCCGACACGCTTGCGCCCGTTGTCGCGCGCCACGGCCAGCGCCGACAGGTTCGCGGCCGAACCACCCTGTACGAACGTCCCGCCCGCGGTCGCGGGCATCCCCGCGAGATCGGCGATGAAGCGCAAGGCCTCGTTCTCGGCCCACACCGCGCCGGCCGATTCGATCCACGACACGCCGCTCACCGAGGCGAGCGACACGACGGCGTCGAAGAGCATCGACGCCTTCGTGGGTGCGGCCGGGATCCACGCGAGGAACCGCGGGCTGTCGGAGCGGATCACCGCCGGCGACAGAACCGATTCGAACATCTCGAGCACCTCGGCCGGATCCGTTCCGGTCGCGTTGATCACCGGGTGCGCGAGGCGAGGGACGTCTCCGGGCTCGATCGTGCCGCTCAGCGGAGGGGGATCGACGGCCACGAGCGCGCGGAGGAGTTCGATGATCTTGTCCGCGAGGTGCTGCGTCGCGGCGTCGAACTCGTGCATCGGCCGGAGGCTACCGCCGGGTCGGGCGCCTTCCGGCGGAACCTCGCTACTCCCGCAGGAGTTGCACGCGGACCTTGTCGATCGCGCTGCCCAACACGATGCACGCTTCGGCGCGCGTGCAGCCGAGCCGCGGCGCGAGCTCCTTCATCGTGCACGCGTCGGCGCCGTTCAGACCGAAGCGGTACGCCAGTGCCGCGCGCTCCTGCGCGGTGAGCGTGTCGTACGAGTGCGGGCCGAGCAGCTCGAGCGCGTCGAGGTCGGGGGCATCGGCGACGACCTCGATCTCCGTCACGTCGGGATAGGGCCAGCCGTCGTCGGACGGGAACAGCGGCAACGTCGAGCGCATGGTGCCTCCCGCATGTCGTCGGGTGGGGCTACCCCATGGTCGTCCCGCGACAGAGGTCGCGTCAACGGTGCAGGCGGTGCGCTCGCGCTGCGGGCGGCGTCGGCGCCTCCGCCGCGTCGAGGGCGGCGCGGAGGTCGGCGAGGTGGTCGCGCGGGGCCTTGCGGCCTCGGAGCAGGCCGTGCTCGGCATGATTCGCCGCGTCTTCGAGCTCGCCGAGCCAGGGCGACGGCTCGCGCGGCGCCGCGCGGGCGCCCGTGGTGCGCATGCATGCCCACGAGCAGTACAGCTCGTCCTCGGCCCGGCTCAGCGCGACGTGCAGCAGCCGACGTTCCTCGGCCCGGGCATCCGCGTTGTCGGCCCACGAGATCGGGACGAGTCCGTGCTCGAGGCCGGTGACGAACACGACGGACCACTCGAGCCCCTTCGCCCGGTGGAAGGTCACGAGATCGACTCCCACGGCGTCTTCGGCGCCGCCGCCCGTCGCCGTGTCGAGCCAGGTCGTGAACTCGCCCATGCCGCCGCGTCCGCCGACCGCCTCGAGGAAGTCGCGGCCGAGTTCGAGGAGCGTGTCGCGGTGGGCGCGCAGCTCGGTCGCAGCATGACCCACGCCCTGATCCGCGGCGCCGTCGAGTCGCTGGTGTTCGTCTTCGTCGGCGGCGAGATCGGCGAGGTAGTGCTCGAATCCGCGGCCCGGCATCCGGCGTTCGGCGTCGCGCAGCTCGTCGAGCAGCGCTCGCACGGGCGGCCGGGCCGTGAAGCGCTGCTGTTCGCCGACGCGGAATGGGACCTGCCGGCGCGTGAACGCGCGTTCGAACAGCGACGACTGTGCGTTCGTGCGGAAGAGCACGCTCATACGCGTCCACGGCACTCCCTGCGCGTGGGCGCGCCAGCATGCGTCGGCGACCGCGCTCGCCTCGGCCTCGTCGTCGGGGTACGCAGTGACGCGGGGCGCCGCGCCCGCCGGCCGGACGGCCTCGGGGCGAACACGCGCCGGACCCGCCGCGGTACCGAGCGCCACCTCCGCGATCGCGACGACGTCGGGAGTGCTCCGGTAGTTGGTCGCCAGCGCGATCGTTTCCCCGCCCGGGAACGTGCGTGCGAAATCGCGCAGCGGCGCGGCGTCGGCGCCCGTGAACGCGTAGATCGCCTGCGCCGGGTCACCGACGACGGTGAGATCGTTCGCCGTCCCGAGCCAGCCGCGCAGCAGGCGCAGCTGGAGCGGGGTCGCGTCCTGGAACTCGTCGACGAACAGATGCCGGAACCGCCAGCGCTGGCCCGCGGCGAACTCCTCGTCGCGCGCGATCGCGTCGGCGCAACGGATGAGGACGTCGTCGAAGTCGATGAGCCCGCGCCGGCGCTTCTCCGCCTCGTACGCGCCGAACAGGTCGGCCACCTCGCCCGCGGCCCGGGGCAGTCGGCGCCGGGCATCGGCTGCGGCGGCGGCGTAGCCCTCGGGCGCCACCAGCCGGGCTTTCGCCCACTCAATCTCGCTCGCGACGTCGGTCACGGCCACCGATGCAGCCGGTCCCCGGGTGCCCATCAGCGGTGCGAGCAGGCGGCCCTTGCGCTCGAGGAGCCGTGGCATGTCGCGGTTGCGTTCGTGCGCGTGCCGGCGGAGCTGAGAGAGCGCGACTGCGTGGAAGGTCCCGGCCGTGATCCGACCGTCGACCCCGAGGCGGAGAATCCGCGAGACCAGCTCGCCGGCCGCCTTGCGCGTGAACGTGACGGCGAGGACGTGGCGCGGGGCGAGGCGCTCCTCACGAGCTCCGTAGGCGATGCGCCGCGTGAGCACGCGCGTCTTGCCCGAGCCCGCCGGGGCGATGATCGCGAGCGGGGCCGCGTGGGACGTCACCGCCGCACGCTGGCGAGCGTCGAGATCGTCGAGCAGCACGTCGCGCACGTTCGGACCGTACACACACGGTGCGACGTTCGCTCGGACGCGGCACGTTTCCGTTCGCGGCGCCGGAACGCGGCACGGCCCCGAGTAGTCTTCGCTGCGTTTGCAGCTCCGATCTCCTCGGGGCCCTACCTCCTGCGCCGCATTCCCGGGCAACCCTCGCAGGCACCCGGCAATCACGTCGCCGGTTTGCACACCTCGCCGGCCGCATCGCCCCGAAAGGCATTGCGATCGAACTCGGTGCACGCACCGGGTCACTCGTACGTCCGTTCCGATCCCGTAAACGAGTTCGGAGTCCGACGCATCGGCGATCCGGCGAGAGCGAACAATACGACCGCGACGCGAAAGCGTCAAGCGCAAATGCCAACGACTTCGCGCGCATGCGCGCGCAGTTCGCGCAGCATTTACACGACCTGGTATGCGACGTCACATGGACGCGGTATAGATGGTGGACATGGAGATCGAGCTCGTCCGCGGCACGCGTCGACGAAAGTACGTCGAGGCGGTTCTGATCGGCGATCGGTTGCGCGTTTCGTTCCCGTACTGGATGTCGGTCGCGGAAGCGCAGGTCACGGCCGAGGAGCTCGCCGAACGGATGCGCAAACGCACCGAGACCTCGGCGATCGACATCGCGGCGCGCGCTCGGAGGCTCGCTCGTGAGCTCGACCTTCCCCGGCCGCGCATCGTCCGGTGGGTCGACAACATGCGCCAGCGCTGGGGTTCGTGCACACCCGAAGACGGCACGATCAGGGTCTCTTCCCGGCTCGCGGGCTACCCCTCGTGGGTGCTCGACTACGTGCTCGTCCACGAGCTCGCCCACCTGGTGGTCGCCAACCACGGTCGGGCGCACGATGCACTCGTCGACCGCTTTCCCTACGCCGAGCGCGCCCGGGGTTTCCTGATCGCGGTCGACCTCGACCCCGACCACGGTGACGACGTGCCGTCCCTCCTGTCGGGAGACGTTCGGCCCTGACGAAAGCGGTTCGGCCTTCGGCCGGGGTCGTAGAATTTCGGCGTGCCGTACCCCAAGAAGCTACTGAAGCCCGGCGAGGAGATCGCCCTCGATCTGCGGCCGCACTGGTGGTACTTCTGGAAGCACATCGTCAGCGGCGTGGTGCTGTTCGGGCTCCTCGTGCTCCTCGCGATCTACGTGCACGGCAGCCTGTTCCACTGGTCGTTCGTCTTCTGGGCGATCGTCGCGCTGGTCTGGGCCGGATGGCTGACGCTCAAGTACTTCGACTGGACGTTCACGCACTTCGTCGTGACCGACGACCGGGTGATCTTCCGGACGGGAGTACTCGCGAAGCGCGGCATCGAGATCCCGATGGAGCGCATCAGCAACATCAACTTCCACCAGGGGATATGGGAGCGGGTCATCGGTGCCGGCGATCTCGAGATCGAATCGGCCGGCAAGGACGGCCAGTCGCACTTCAACGACATCTGGCATCCCGACGCCGTGCAGCAGGAGCTCTACCTGCAGATGGAGGCGAACGCGCGCAAGCGCGCGAGCTGGAACCACCCGGGCGCGTCGGCGCCCGCTCCGCCGCCGGCCGCACCTCCTCCGAGCCGCCCCGAAGCCTCGGTGCCGGACCAACTGCGCGAGCTCGCCGACCTGCGCGACCGCGGCATCATCACGCCCGCCGAATTCGAGACGAAGAAGGCGCAGCTGCTCGAGCGCATGTGAGCACGGCGCGGGTCGTCTCACTGGTGCCAAGCGCGACCGAGACGCTCGTCGCGCTCGGTGTCACGCCGGTCGCGTGCACGAAGTTCTGCGACCTGCCCGGTGTGCGCACCGTAGGTGGTACGAAGAACGTCGACGTCGACGCCGTGGCCGCGCTCGAACCCGATCTGGTGGTCGTGAACGACGAAGAGAACCGCATCGAGGACGCCCGCGCGCTCGATGCCCGCGGACTCACGCTCCATTCGATGTCGCCGCGCGCCGTGTCCGATGTCGGGCCCGCGGTGGCGCGTCTCGCCGGCGCGGTCGGAGCCGTGACGCCCGCGCCCTTCGACGATTGGGACGGCTGGATCGCGCGAACGCGCGTGCCCGTGCACGTCCGCGCGTTCGTGCCGATCTGGCGGCGGCCGTGGATGTCGCTCGCGCCCGACACGTACGGTTCATCGTTGCTCGCGCACTGTGGTGTCGAAAACGTGATCGGGGGTGGATCCGGCCGCTATCCCGAGGTGGCGCTCGGCGAGATCGCCGCGCTCGAACCGGACGTCGTCGTCTTCCCCAGCGAGCCGTACGCGTTCGGTCCTCGTCACGCCGAAGAAGCGCAGGTCGCGTTGCCCGGCGTGCCGGCGATCTTCGCCGACGGCCGCGATCTGTTCTGGTGGGGTATACGGACGCCCGCCGCCGCAGCACGCCTCGGAAGCGTGATTCCGTGACGCGCGTTCGGGTCGCGATCGACGACCTCGAGCGAGGCGACGTGCCCGCGCTCTCGGTCAAGACGGGCCGGCCGTGCACGAACCCGGTAGCGGTCGTGCTACGGCCGGAGCACCGGCTGTGGTCCCCGGTGGGACCGAGGATCACCGCGATCCTGCCCATTGAAGCGGAGCGGGTGCGCGCGCGGCGCACGTTCACGCGCGTGAGCTGGGCGTTGTTGGTCGTCGCCGCGGCCGGGCTCGTCGGGACCTTCACGGGCGCGGGATCGATCGGAGGCCTCGTCGCGATCCTCGCGGTGCTCGGTTACGCGGCGACCGTCGCGGTAGGCGAGTCGCGCTGGGTCGGTGCCCGCACCGGGGCGCCGACCGGCGAGCTCGTCGTCACGCGCGTCCACGCCGACTTCGCGCGCGCGGTCAACGCTCAGTACGAACGCTGAGGACGCGCGACGAAGGCCAGGCTCCCGCGTCAGCGCGGCCGGGCTGCGGCTCCGATCACTCGGCGACCTCGCTGCGGCCGAGCTCGCGCAGCCGGGCGCGCAGCCGATCGGCGGCGTCGGCGAGTGCTACGGGATCGGGCGACGCGTCGGCGTGTGAGAACGACAGCTCCCCGGGGTTGTTGATCGGAACGACGTGGAGGTGCGTGTGCGGCACCTCTTCGCCGACGATGAGCATCCCGATCCGGCGCGGCTTCCATTCGAGGTCCTGGGCGCGCCCGATGGTCTGGGCGACGACGAACAGGTGGGCGGCGAGCTCGGGTTCGAGGTCGATCCAATGGTCGACCTCGTCGCGCGGGACGACGAGCGTGTGTCCGGGCATCATTGGCGCGATCGAGAGGAACGCGACCGCGCGGTCGTCCTTCCACACGAAGGTGGCGGGCAACTCGCCCGCGATGATCCGGGTGAAGATGCTCGGCACGCGCCCTCCGTTCCGCCGGTGGCTACTCGACGAGGCCGGCTCCATCGACCGCGCGCACGACGAGCGGCATCGGGGTCAGCCCGGTGACGGAACCGTACCGCGCGGTCGCGCGGTCGACGACGTCGTCGGCCGCATCCGCGTCCGCGAGCGCGACGGCACATCCGCCGAATCCCGCACCGGTGAGGCGGGCGCCGTACGCGCCCGCCTCACCGAGCGCGTCGACCAGCGCGTCGAGCTCCGGCGTCGAGACGGCGAAGTCGTCGCGCAGTGACGCGTGACTGGCGAGCATCAGCGCACCGCACAGTCTCAGATCGCCGCGTTGCAATGCGTCGAAGAATTCGAGCACGCGCCGGTTCTCCGAAACGACATGACGCGCGATCGGATCGTCCGCCACCTGTTCGGGCGCGGCGTCGCGCAGCGCCGCGACACCCGCACGGGCGGCAGCGGCTTCGCACGCGGCGCGCCGCGCGGCGTACGCGCTGTCTTCGAGCCGACGGCTGGTGCCGGTGTGAACCACGACGACCGCGATCGACGGCGGCAGCGCGACGGGCATCACCTGCAACGATCTGCAGTCGAGCAGCAGCGCGTGCCCGGCGCGCCCGAACACGGACGCGAGTTGGTCCATCGCGCCGCAGGGCACGCCGGTTGCCAGCTGTTCCGCAGCCTGTGCGACGCGGGCGACGACCTCCGGTGCCGGCACCGCGCCCGCGACCGCGGACGCGGTCAGCGTGACTGCGACTGCGAAGGCGGCGCTCGACGAGAGTCCGGCGCCCATCGGCACCGTGGACGCCACCGATGCCTCGAACCCGCGAGTCGCAATCCCCGCGACTTCGAGCAACCCGAGGACCGCGGCGACCGGGCGGCCCCACGCGGGCTGTACCGCACGAGGATCGACGGCCTCGGCGGCGACGAGCTCCACCGACCCGGCGGCGGCGTCGGAACGCATCACCACCCGGCCGTCGGCGCGGGGCTCGGCCCGGACCACGACCTCCCGGTCGATGGCAATCGGGAGGCAAAACCCGTCCTGGTAGTCGGTGTGGTCACCGATCAGGTTCACGCGCCCGGGCGCGCGCACGACGAGCACGCCGGCGAATCTAACGGCGGTACCCTGGATCGCGGACAGTCACCAGGGAGGGCAGATGAGCCGGTTCGAGAACTCGTTGGCACTCGCCAAGTGCTCGTGGCAGGTCCTGCGCGACGACAAGAAGCTCACCCTGCTCCCGCTGTTCTCGCTGATCTCGACCGTCGTGCTCGCGGCCGCGGTGCTCCTGCCCATCGGGGTCATCGTCCGCAACGGCACCGGCGATTTCGGCGCGAGCCAGCCGTTGGTGTGGATCCTCGGCTTCGCCGGCGCGGTGGCGCTCAGCTACGTCGTCGTGTTCTTCAACGCCGCGCTCGTGTACGCGGCGAACAGCCGCTTTCGCGGCGAGACCATGAGCATCGGTGACGCGATGCGTGCCGCCCACGAGCGCGCGCACGTCTTGCTCCCGTGGGCCGTCGTCAGCGCGACCGTGTCGGTCGTGTTGCGCGGGATCGAACAGCGAGGAGGTATCGCGGGCCGGATCATCGGGAGCATCGCCGGCCTCGCATGGGCCGTCGTGACGTTCCTCGTGCTTCCGGTGCTCGTCTTCGAAGGCATCGGTCCGTTCGCGGCGGTCAAGCGGTCGAGCCAACTGTTCAAGCACACCTGGGGCGAGAACCTGATGACGAACGCCGGGATCGGCATCGTCGGGATGGTGGCCATGCTCGTCGGCCTCGTCCCCCTCGTACCGTTCGTGCTCGTCGGCGGTCCCGTCGCGGTGCTGGGTGTCGTCTTGTTCGTGGGATGGTGCATCGCGGTGATGCTCGTCACGAGCGCGCTGACGGGGATCTTCCAGACCGCGCTCTACCGCTTCGCCACGGGCGCGCCGGTTCCCGGATTCGACGAGGCCCAGCTCCGGAACTCGTTCGGCCCGCGCCGGCGCGGCAACGGGTTCTTCGGCTTCAACGGCAACTCGTTCGACTAGGACTCGCCGACCTCGTCGACCTCGTCGACCTCGCCGACCATGCCGCCGCCGTCCGCGGCCCGCACGATCCACGCGGTCGGCTCGCGTCCGGTTCGTCCGCGATAGTCGACGCTCGCCCGTTCGGCCACCTCTTCGGCGGCGTCCGCAGGCGCGAGCGCGACGACACAACCCCCGAAGCCGGCGCCGGTGAGACGCGCGCCGTAGGCGCCGGCGTCGACGAGACACGCGACGAGCGCGTCGAGCTCCGGCGTCGACACCTCCATGTCGTCGCGTGACGAAGCGTGACTCGCGAGCATGAGCGGACCGAGCGCGGCGGCGTCGCCGTCCTCCAGCGCCCGAGCGAACGCCTGCACCCGGGCCATCTCGGTGACCGCGTGCCGTCCGCGCGGGATGTCGCGCACTTGATCGAGCGTCGCGTCCCTCAGCACGCGGAGTCCCAGCTGTTCGGCGACGGCCTCGCTCTCGGCGCGTCGCTGCGCGTAGGGCGAACCTTCGAGCGTGCGGGCGATGCCGGAATGCACGACGATCACGCGGGTGGCGTCGGGCAACCGGATGTGGCGGAGGTGGAGCGACCGGCAGTCGAGGAACAGCGCATGGCCGGCGCGCCCTCGTACCGACGCCGTCTGGTCCTGGATGCCGCAGGGCACGCCGGTCGCGATGTGCTCGGCGCGCTGCGCGGCATCCGCGAGCTCCGCCGGCGCGAGCTCGAACCCGGCGACGTCGCAGAGGGCGAGCGCGCACGCCACCTCGAACGCGGCGCTCGACGAGAGCCCGGCGCCGACGGGCACGTCGGACGACACCTCGAGGTCGACGCCGACGGCGGGCCGGCCCAGCTCGGCGAGGACGCGGGCGACGCCCGCGACCGCGCGTCCCCACGACGGCTGCGTCGCGCGCGGATCGTCACCGCCGTCGGCCGCGACGTCGACCGCGCCTTCGTACGCGCTCGAACGCACGGTCACGCGCCCGTCCGACCGCGGGACGGCGCGCACGCGAACATCGCGGTCGATCGCCATCGAGACGACGAAGCCCTCGTGGTAGTCGACCTGACCGCCGATCAGGTTGACGCGTCCCGGCGCGCGAAAGACTCGGGTGGCGGTCATCGCCGCGCCGCGCGCAGCGCGCGTGCCGCGTCCTCCGGCACGACGGGATTCGAGAGTGTGCCGCTGCCGACCTCGCCCGACGCGACGTAGCGGGCTACTCCCGGGGCGCGCAGCGGGGGAGCGACATGCGCATGGAGGTGCCACTCGTCTCCTGCCGCGGCCGGCGATTGGTGGAACCACAGGAGATACGGGAACCGCGATTCGGCGGAGGGCTGCGCCCACAGCCGGTCGTAGCGCGCGAGCGCGTCGATGAGCGTCGCCGCCAGGCCGTCGCGCGACGCCGCGTCGAGGTCGGTGAGCGAACCGACGTGCGTGCGAGGCGCGATCCGGAGTCCGTAGGCGTAGCCGGAGGCGAACGGAACCCACGCGATCCAGTCGCCGTGTTCGGTCACGATCCGTTCTCCGGCCGCCGTCTCGTGCTCGATCTCGGCGCAGATCGCGCACCCGTGCTCGCGCGCGACCGCGGCTTCGCGCGCAGGAGCGGGCGGCACGAACGGATAGCCGTAGATCTGTCCGTGCGGATGGTCGATCGTCGCGCCGACTTCGCGCCCGCGGTTCTCGAACACGAGCACGTACTCGATCTCGGCGCGAGCGAGCAGCGCACGCGTTCGCTCGGCCCAGAGATCGACGACCTTTCGCACTTGCTCGACGGGCAGCGTCGACAACGATTCGTCGTGCTCGGGCGAGAACAGTACGACCTCGCACGCCCCCGTCGCGGGAACCGTCGCGACGCCGGCCGCGGTCGCGACCGCGAAGTCGACCGGATCGCCGGGCGCGAGCGCGGGCCAGCGATTTTCGAACCACCGCACGTCGTAGGGGTCGGGAGCCTCGAGGCCGCCGACACAGAACGGGCACTCGGCGGCGGGGAGGTTCGGGCGCGTCTGGCGGCTGCCGACGACGTTCACCCACTCGCGGGTGAGCGGATCGAAGCGCAACTCTCCTGCCGTCACGCCGCCATCTTGACAAACGGAGCCGCGGCCGGCCGGACCGCGGCTAAACCCGTACGGCGGGAATGACCTCGGCCGCGAACCGCTCGAGGCCCTCGCGGTCGAACGGCGCGCGCATCGCGAGGATCACGTACACCGCGCCGGCGTCGACGTACGCGCCGACCTTGTCGACCATCTCCTGCACACTGCCGCTCAGCACGCCCGGGCGCACCGACTCCGACATCGGCCCGAACTGCCGTCGCAGCTCCTCGTCGGTGAACGCCATGCCGACGTTGACCGACTTCGTGATCTCGGCCGGATCGCGGCTGAGACGCTCGCAGTGCACGTCGAGGACCCCGGCCTTGTGGGCCCAGGCTTCGGGAGGGATGAACGGCACGTTCCAGCCGTCGGCATGCTGGGCGGCGATGCGCAGCGTCACCTTTTCGCCGCCGCCACCGATCCAGATCGGCAAGCGCGCCTGTTGCGGCTTCGGTTCGCACTGCGCCTCGCGCATGTGGAAGAACTCGCCGTCGAACGTCGTGCGCGGTTGGGTGAGGAGTCCGCGCACGCATTGCACGTATTCCTCGAGGAGCCTCAGTCGTTCGCCCGGACCGCCGTAGCGCAGCCCGTACGCCTCGTATTCGCCCCGCAGCCAGCCGCCGCCGAGGCCGAGGACGGTGCGCCCGTCGGAGACCTGGTCGAGCGTCGCCATCGCGTTCGCGAGCACCGCCGGGTGGCGATAGCCCGCCGAGTAGACGAGCGAGCCGCACGTCACCCGCGCCGTCGTCGCCGCGAGCGCGGTGTGCGCGGTCACCGCCTCGAGGCAGTGCGGGTCGCCCGACGCGTCGGCGGCGTAGAAGTGGTCCCAGATCGAGATCCAGTCGAACCCGAGGTCTTCGATCCGCGTCCACAACGAACGCAGGTCGGTGATCGACGTGTGCTGCAGGCCCGTGTGAACGCCGAACCGGACCGTCATGAGCTCACGACCTTCGGGAGCACCTCCGTCCCGATGAGCTCGAGATGCTCTGTGTCGTCCAGCGTGTGGTACTGCAGGTACACGGTCTCGGCGCCTTCCCGAGCGAACTCCTGGATGCGTTCGACCACTTCGTCAGGCGTCCCCGCCGCCGCGCTCGCGCGCACGTTCTCGGGATCCTGCCCGCTCGCGATCGCGCGTCGCTCGATCTCCTTCTCGTTCTTCCCCGCGCACACGACGGTCGCCACCGTGTACTTCATCGACGACGGGTCGCGGCCGATCGCCTCGCACGCGGCGCGGACGTGGTCGCAGCCCTCGCGGAAGTACGACACCGGTGCGAACGGCATGTTGAACTCGGCCGCGTAGCGCGCGGCGAGGCGCGGCGTGCGCTTGGTTCCCCAGCCGCCGATGACGATCGGCGGCCCCGGCTGTTGCACGGGCTTCGGCAACGCGGGCGAGTCGGTCAGCGAATGATGCGTGCCGCGGAACGAATAGGTGTCGCCCGCGGGCGTGCTCCAGAGACCGGTGACGATCTCGAGCTGTTCTTCGAGCATGGCGAACCGGTCGCCCGTCGAGGGAAACGGGATCGCGTACGACGCGTGCTCGGTGTCGTACCAGCCCGCGCCGAGCCCGAGCTCCACTCGCCCGTTGCTCATCGCGTCGGCCTGCGCGACCTGGATCGCGAGCGGACCGGGGAATCGGAACGTCACCGGGGTCACGAGTGTGCCCAAACGGATGCGAGAGGTCTCGCGCCCGATCGCCGCGAGCGTCATCCACGCGTCGGTCGAACCCGGCCCGGGCGAGCCCTCGCCGATCCGCTGCAGGTGGTCGGAACGGAAGAACGCGTCGAAGCCGAGCCGTTCGGCGCTCTGCGCTACGGCAAGGAGTTGTTCGTAGGTGGCACCCTGCTGGGGCTCGGTGAAGATGCGCAGCTGCATGCGAGCGCGGAATGTAGTTCCCGGTCACCGTACGATGCCCGGAGTGCTCACCGCCGACCACTGGCCCCAGCTGCGCGACCCCGCGATGGTCGTGGCGCTCTCGGGCTGGGTCGACGCCGGTATGGCCGGCGCGGGCGCGATCACGGCGCTGCGGGAGCAACTCGACGCCGCCGACGAGTTCGCCCGCATCGAGCTGGTCGACCACATGGATCTGCAGCAGACGCGACCGGTCGCGCACTGGGCGGACGACGGGACGCGGGTCATCGACTGGCCCGAGATCACCTTCGTCGCCGGGAGTCTCGGACGCGACGTCGTCATCGTGTCGGGCCCGGAACCGTCGCTGCGGTGGCCGACGACGACGGCCGCGATCGTCGCGGCGGCGCAGCAGCTCGGGGTCCGCGACGCGTACACCCTTGCGGGCATGCCGTCACTCGTGTCGCACCGCAGGCCGGTGGCGGTGCTCGCCACCGCGAGCCACCACTCGCTCTCGCAGGAGATCGCGCCGTTGCGCCTCGCCTACGCCGGCGCGACCGGGCTCCAGACGGTCGTCCAGCGCGCGCTCGGCGACGCCGACATCCGCTGTGCCGCGCTGTGGGCGCAGATCCCGCAGTACGTGTCGGGATCACCGTCGCCGCCCGCAGTGCAGGCGCTGCTGCGCCGGCTCGCGGAGATCGCGCGGCTCGAGCTCGACCTGAGCCCGCTCGACGCGCGGGTCGACGCGTACCGCAACCGCGTCGACGCGGGTCTGGCGACGCGGCCCGAAGTGCAGGAGGTCGTCGACCGCATCGACCGTGAACAGGGTGCGACGGCCGACGATCTCGTTTCCGAGATCGAGCTGTTCCTGCGTCAGCGGGGCGAAGCGGACTGACGCTTGCCGAAGTGCGCCCGCACAGCCCGGCGACGTCCGATGTGAACCGGTCGGCGACGCGGTCGGGTGCGATCCGACTCCCGGTGGAGTGTTCACGCCGCCGCCGGTGCGACCGAAAGCCTCGGCCCGAACGTCGCCGGCGCCGCCCGACTGGGCGATCCGGCCGGCCGGCCGCGAGAATGCGGCTATGTCTGTCGTGCGAATCAATGCCATCACCGTCCCGCCCGAACGCGCCGACGAGCTCGTGGAACGCTTCGCGAACCGAGCCGGTGAAGTGTCGAAGATGGAAGGTTTCGAGGCCTTCGAGTTGCTCCGGCCGACCGACGGCAAGGACGTCTTCTTCGTCTACACGCGCTGGCGGTCGACCGAGGACTTCGAGCGCTGGATGAGCAGCCGCGCCTTCACGCAGGGCCACGCGCAGCACTCGGAGAAGGGACCGGTCGGGACCGGGAGCGACGTGCTCTCGTTCGACGTGGTCCAAGAGGAGTACGCGTGACGGCGGTCGACCCGATCGCCGATCTCACCGCCCCCGGGGCACCCTTCGAAATCGTCGTCGAGGACGTCGTCGGTCATCCCGTACAGGTGTACAAGCACCGCTTGAGCTCGATGCGCGAGCTGATGGCGCAGAACGCCGCGCGCGCCGACGTCGAGTGGCTCGTGCAGGGCGACCGCCGTCTGACCTACGGCGAGCACGATCGCCTCGCATGCGTGCTGGCACGGTCGCTCGCCGATCTCGGTGTCGAGCGCGGCGATCGCGTCGCGCTCGTCAGCGCCAACGTGCCGGAGTGGGTCGTCACCTGGTGGGCCTGCGCGATCCTCGGCGCGACGCTCGTGCCGCTCAACGCCTGGTGGAAAGCCGAAGAGCTCGAGTTCGGTCTGAGCGACTCCGAGTCCAAGGTGCTCATCGCCGATCAGCGGCGAATCGATCTCCTGCGCGACCGTCTCGCGGCCCTGCCGGCGCTCGAGCACGTCTTCGTCGTCGACGGCGAACCGGCCGGCACCGTACGCGCGTTCGCGGAGCTCGTTGCCGATCCCGGCGATCCGGGCCTGCCCGACTCACCCGTGGACGAAGACGACATCCTCGCGATCCTCTACACGTCCGGCACGACGGGGAAGCCCAAGGGCGCGACCGTCACGCACCGACAGGCGATCGCGAATGTGCAGAACATCATCGTGATGGGTGTCGCCCAGTCATTGCGCGGCACGCCGCCGCCTGAAGCTGCAGCGGGCTTGCAGAGTGCCTCGCTGCTCGTCGTCCCGCTGTTCCACGTCACCGGCTGCCTGTCGACGATGACGCTCGCGTACGCGACGGGAGCCAAGGTCGTGCTGATGCCCGTCGGGCGCTTCGATCCCGATGTCGCGATGCAGATCATCGAACGAGAGAAGGTCACCGCGATCGGCGGCGTTCCCACCGTCATGTGGCGCATCCTCGAGTCGCCCAACCTCGAGAACTTCGACCTCACGAGCGTGAAGCGCGCGTCCTACGGCGGCGCGCCCGCGGCGCCCGAGTTGATCGACCGCATCGAACGCGTCTTCCCGCACATGCGCAAGACGCTGACGACGGCGTACGGGCTGACGGAGACGGCGTCGGTCGCGACCGCGCACGGCGGCGACGACTACTTCGCGCATCCCGGTTCGGTCGGCCGGGCCGCGCCGACGGTCGAGCTGCGGATCGTCGACGCGACCGGTGACGACATGCCGCCGGGAGAGCGGGGCGAGATCTGGATCAAGGGCCCGACCGTGATGGCGCACGGCTACTGGCGGCGCCCCGACGCGAACGAGGCCGCGTTCACCGACGGCTGGTTCCACACCGGCGACATCGGATATCTCGACGCCGACGGCTTCTTGTTCCTCGTCGACCGCGCCAAGGACATGATCATCCGAGGCGGCGAGAACGTGTACTGCGTCGAGATCGAGAACGTGCTCTTCGATCATCCCGACGTCATCGACGCCGCGGTCGTCGGTGTGCCGCACAAGACGCTCGGCGAGGAGGTCAAGGCCGTGGTGCAAGTGCGCGCGGGCTCGACGACGACGGCCGACGACCTGCGCGAGTTCTGCCGCGAGCGCCTCGCGAACTTCAAGGTGCCGGAATACGTCGAGGTCCGCACCGAGCCGCTGCCGCGCAACCCCGCCGGGAAGGTGCTGAAGAACCTGCTGCGCGGCGGAGAGTCCGCGTTCGCCGCCTCGGACGACCAAGCGCTCTAGTGCTCTTCGACATCCACCGGGCCTGGGGCTACAGCGCGATCGTCGCGAACTTCCTCGCGGGGCTGTACACGCTCGGCGCGTGGCGCTGGAAGAGCTGGCGCACGCGCTGGCTGTGGTGGCCAACGATCATCGCCGAGTCGATGATGATGATCCAGGTCTTCCTCGGGGTGCTGCTCGTGAGCGTCCAGCACTACGCGCCGCCGCGCTTTCACATGTTCTACGGATTCGTCGCGTTCATCACCGTCGGCCTGCTCTACTCGTACAAGTACGTGTGGAAGGCGCGTGGGTGGATGGAGCTCGCGTACGGCCTCGGGGGCTTGTTCATCATGGGTCTCGGCATCCGCGCGGTGTTGCAGGTCGTCTGAGACGACGGGACCGGCACGAATCTGCGCCAGAATGCAGTCGTGCCCGCCCGTCGCCGAGTGATGCTCCTGTTCGGCGGGCAGTCGGCCGAGCACGACGTTTCGCGGGTCACCGCGGTTGCGGTCGCCCGGGCCCTCGACCCGGCCCGGTACGACGTCGTGCCCGTCGGCATCACCACCGACGGCCGCTGGGTGCTTGCGGCCGACGCGCAGAAGATGCTCGCCGCCGGACGCGATCACCTTCCGGCCGCATTCGCGGTCGAGGGCGATGTCGTCCCCGTGCCGAGCGCGTCGCGTGCGCTCGCGTCGGCGGGCGACGAGGCGACGCTCGACGTCGACGTCGTCATCCCGCTGTTGCACGGTCCGTACGGTGAGGACGGCACGGTGCAGGGGCTCCTCGAGCTGGCCGGTCTGCCGTACGTCGGCGCGGGAGTGCTCGCATCGGCGGTCGCGATGGACAAGATCGCGATGAAGCAGATGTTCGCGGCCGCGGGGCTCGACACCGCACCCGGCATCGCCATGCGCGACGGGCACGACGTCGAAGACTTCGTGCGCCGCGTCGAATCCGAGCTCGGCTATCCGTGCTTCGTGAAGCCGGTGAACATGGGCTCGTCGATCGGTGTCTCGAAAGCGCGCACTCCCGCCGAGCTCCATGCCGCGATCGAGTACGCGCTGACGTTCGACGAGTGGATCCTCGCCGAGGCGATGGTTCCAGGACGCGAGATCGAGGTCGGCATCCTCGGTGACGACCCGCCGCGCGCGTCGTTGCCCGGCGAGATCGTCCCCGCCGCCGACTTCTACGACTACGCGGACAAGTACGAGGACGGGAAGGCCGAGCTCCGAGCGCCCGCGCCGCTGTCACCGGAGGACACCGAGCGCGTGCGGCAGCTCGCCGTGCGCGCGTTCGAGGCGATCCGTGGCGAGGCGATGGCCCGCGTCGACTTCTTCCTGCGCGACGACGGCGTGTTCGTCGTCAACGAGGCGAACACGATCCCCGGCTTCACGCCGATCTCCATGTACCCGCGGCTCTGGGAGATCTCGGGCGTGCCGTATGCCGAGCTGCTGGATCGCCTGATCGACCTGGCGCTCGCGCGCGCCGAGCGCCGGACGGCCCGGCGCGGTCGTCAGCGGTGATGGCGCGAACTCGAAGTCGCCGCCGGGTCGGCTCGGTACGATCCGGGGGGTGCCGGGGAGAACCTCGGTCACTCGCCGCGGCGCGGCTTCGGCGCACGACCGGAGGAGTGGCATGACCGTCAGCGCGTACATCCTCATCCAGACCGAAGTCGGCAAGGCGTCGGCGGTCGTCGAGCAGTGCCGGAGTCTCGCCGGCGTCGTGCAGGCCGACGACGTCACCGGACCGTACGACGTCATCTTGCGGGCCGAAGCGGAATCGATCGACGAGCTCGGACGCATGGTTGTGTCGAACGTGCAGCTCGTGGACGGCATCACTCGGACGCTCACCTGCCCCGTCGTCCACCTGTAGCAACAATCGATCACCCGGGCACGGTTTACGCGACCCCCGCGGGTAGGCCTAGCCTTGTATGTCTATGGCTTCGACGCCCGACACCGTGCCGACGACCAACCACAAGCTGCTCGAGTGGGTGCAGCACTGGACGGAGATTCTCGAGCCCGACCAGGTCCACTGGTGCGACGGCTCCGAGGCCGAGTACCAGCACCTCTGCGAGCAGCTCGTCGCATCGGGCACCTTTACGGCCCTCGACCCGGTCAAGCGCCCGAACAGCTATTACGCGCACAGCGACCCCGGTGACGTCGCCCGCGTCGAGGACCGCACCTTCATCTGCAGCGAGCGCGAGGTCGACGCGGGCCCGACCAACCACTGGCGGGCCCCGGACGAGATGCGCAAGGACCTCCTTCCCCTGTTCAAGGGAGCGATGCGGGGCCGCACGCTCTACGTCGTGCCCTTCTCGATGGGGCCGCTCGGCTCCCGGATCGCGCACATCGGCGTCGAACTGACCGACTCGGCCTACGTCGCGGTGAGCATGCGCACGATGACCCGCATGGGCCGCGGCGCGCTCGACGTTCTCGGCGCCGACGGCGAGTTCGTGCCGTGCGTCCACTCGGTCGGCATGCCGCTCGAGCCCGGGCAGGCCGACGTGCCGTGGCCGTGCAACAACGAGCACAAGTACATCGTCCAGTTCCCCGAGACGCGAGAGATCTGGTCGTACGGGTCCGGTTACGGCGGCAACGCGCTCCTCGGCAAGAAGTGCTTCGCCCTGCGCATTGCGAGCGTGATGGCGCGCGACGAGGGCTGGCTCGCCGAGCACATGCTGATCCTGAAGCTGACCGACCCGGCGGGGGAGTCGCGCTTCATTGCCGCCGCGTTCCCGAGCGCGTGCGGCAAGACGAACCTCGCGATGCTCGTGCCGACACTGCCCGGATGGAAGGCCGAGACGATCGGCGACGACATCTGCTGGATGAAGTTCGGTGACGACGGCCGTCTCTATGCGATCAACCCTGAGTACGGGATGTTCGGTGTCGCGCCCGGAACCGGCCCCGATACGAACGCGAACGCGGTCGCCGCGCTGACGCGCAATACCGTCTTCACCAACGTCGCGCTCACCGACGACGGTGACGTGTGGTGGGAGGGACTCACCAAGGAGCCGCCCGCGCACTGCACCGATTGGAAGGGCAACGAGTGGACGCCCGCCGCGGAAACACCGGCTGCGCACCCGAACAGCCGGTTCACTGCGCCGCTCGCGCAGGTGCCGTGCGTCGCGCCCGAGTGGGAGGACCCGAACGGTGTGCCGATCTCGGCGATCCTGTTCGGCGGCCGCCGTCGCAGCACCGTGCCTCTCGTGACCGAGGCGTACACGTGGCAGCACGGCGTCTTCCTCGGTTCGATCATGGGCTCGGAGACGACCGCAGCCGCGGCGGGCGCCGTCGGCAACCTGCGCCGTGACCCGTTCGCGATGCTGCCGTTCTGCGGCTACAACATGGGCGATTACTTCGCCCACTGGCTGCGCATCGGCGAGACTGCCGACGCCGGCAAGCTGCCGAAGCTCTTCTACGTCAACTGGTTCCGCAAGGACACCGACGGCAAGTTCCTCTGGCCCGGCTACGGCGAGAACAGCCGCGTGCTCGCGTGGGTGTTCGAACGGTGTGCCGGTGCCGCGGCCGCGAACGACACTGCAATCGGCCGCCTGCCGACGCCGGACGCGCTCCCGACCGACGGCCTCGCGCTCGCGCCGGGCGCGCTCGACAAACTGGTGTCGGTCGACGAGGACGAGTGGCGCACGGAGCTGCCGCTGATCGAGGACCACTACGCGGTCTTCGGCGACCACTTGCCGAGCACGCTGCACGACGAGCTCGACGCCCTCGCCAAGCGCCTCGCGGAGTAGGCCCGGCTTGGGCATCATCGGCTGGATCGTCGTCGGCTTCGTCGCCGGAGCGCTCGCCCGCGCCGCCACCGGCGGCGGCTGGAACATGGGGTGCATCTCCACCATCGCGATCGGCGTGCTCGGCGGCCTGCTCGGCGGGATGCTGTTCAACCTCGCCGGCGACAAAGGCATCGGCGACTTCGGCTTGCGCTCGATGTTCGTGGCGTTCGTCGGTGCGGTCGTGCTGCTCGCCGTGTTCGCGCTCGTCACCGGGCGCGGACGGTCACGACGCCGCGGCTACTGACGATCGCGATCCGGGCGGGGAATACGAGCGGCGCGGGTCGGCTGCTCGGGCGCTCAGATCTCGGCGGCGGGGATGCCGAGGTCGACCTCGGATCCGGTGCGCACGTGGGTCGCGCGGCCGTCGGCGTCGAGGTCGAAGACGATGCGTTGGCCCTGGCGCAGCAGGCGGAACAGCGAGCCGTGGAGCGCGTCGGCCGCGAGCACGAGCTCGGACCGGTCGGTGTCGAGCACGACGATGCCCTCGCGCGTCGCCGGGTCGTACATCTTCACCGTGCCCTGCATGCGTGCTCCCGTTCGGAACGGTGGGCGAACGAACTAGGCCTTGACGATCTTTCCGGCCTTGAGGCAGGACGTGCACACGTTCACGCGCTTCGGAGCGCCGTTCACGATGGCGCGAACCCGTTGGATGTTCGGATTCCAGCGCCGCTTGGTACGGCGGTGCGAGTGGCTGAGACTCATGCCGAAGATCGGCTTCTTGGCACACACTTCGCACACGGAGGACATGGTCCGAACACCTCGCATCCAAGGGCACTTTGAGCACGAAAAGGCTAGCACCCCGGTACGCTGAGCCCCGATGCCGACGCTGACCAGCTTGTCCGCCGCGGACCTGCGACAAGCCGTCCTGCGCTTCCGGGATGCGCTTCGGCTGCATCAAGAAGAGCTCAACCGGCTGAACGTCTACCCCGTGCCCGACGGCGACACCGGCACGAACATGGCGCTCACGCTCGAGTCGGTCAGCGCCGAGCTACAGACTGCGAAGTCGATGGACGAGGTCTGCCACGCCGTCAGCCGAGGCTCGCTGATGGGGGCCCGGGGCAATTCGGGCGTGATCACCTCGCAGATCCTGCGCGGTCTGGTCGAGGGGTTCCGCGCGCTCGAACGCGTCGGCGCAAGCGATCTGCGCGCCGGCCTGCGCCGCGCCACGGACGCCGCCTACCAGGCGGTGATGCGGCCGGTCGAGGGCACGATCCTCACCGTCGTACGCCGCGCGACCGAAGCGGTCGAAGCCATGGGCGACGACCTCGCGCTCGACGCCCTGCTCGACCGCGCGTACGCGGCCGCATGCGAAGCCGTCGACGGCACGCCCGAGCTCCTCGCTGCGTTGCGGGACGCGGGTGTCGTCGACGCGGGCGGAAAGGGCTTCACGCTTCTGCTCGCGGCGCTCGCCGAAGTGGTCTCCGGCCGCCCGATACCCGAGCCCGAGATCGTGGACGCGCCCGCGGTCGTCGCCGCGCACCTCGCGGGCGACGACCTGTCGAGCCTTCGCTACGAGGTCATGTACCTCCTCGACGCGCACGACGACACGATCCCGGCGTTTCGCGACTCGTGGAGCGCGATCGGCGACTCGATCGTCGTGGTCGGCGGCGACGGCATCTGGAATTGCCACATCCACACGAACGACATCGGCGGCGCCATCGAGGCCGGCATCGACGCGGGCCGGCCGCACAAGATCCGCGTCACCGACCTCATCGAGCAGGTCGAAGAAGAGCAATGGGTACGCGAGGCCGACGTGCGCGCCGAGCTGGCGGACTTCGCCGATCAGCCCGTCGTCACGACCGCGGTGGTGGCAGTCGGAGTCGGCGAGGGCATCCGCCGGCTGTTCACGAGTCTCGGTGTACAGCAGGTCGTCGCGGGCGGGCAGTCGATGAACCCGTCGACCGCGCAGATCCTCGAAGCCGTCGACCAGTGCAAGTCCGACGCGGTGATCGTGCTCCCGAACAACAAGAACATCGTCGCGGTCGCCAAGCAGGTCGACTCGCTGACCGAGAAGCGGGTCGAGGTCATCGCGACCCAGAGCGTGCCCGAAGCCCTCGCGACGCTCGTGGACTACGACCCGAACGCCGAGGTCGACGACAACGCGACGGCGATGCACGACGCGCTGAAGCGCGTCCGCACGGGCGAGGTCACGCAGGCGGTTCGCGACGCGTTGGTCGACGGTGCCGACGTGCGCGAAGGCGACTGGATCGCGCTCGCCCGCGAAGGCGTCATCGGTTCGGCCGCATCGCCGGCGGATGCGGTGTGCAAGCTGCTCGACGTGCTCGTCGGCGACGAGAGCGAGATCGTCACGGTGCTCGTCGGTTGCGACGCGGCGAAGAAGGACACCGAACGCATCCGCGAACACATCGAGTACGCGTTCCCGCACCTCGAGGTCGAGTTCCACGACGGCGGCCAGCCGCTCTACCCCTATCTCGTAGGCGTGGAGTGACGGGCCGTGCCCTCGGGTGATCCGCCGCTGACGCTGGCCGATCTCCGCGACATCCCGGTCGCGCGGCTGAAGGGCGTCGGTCCCGCGCTCGAGGGCCGGCTCGCCGACATGGGCCTGTTCACGGTGCTCGACCTGTTGCAGCACTACCCGCGCCGCTGGATCGACCGCACGCGCAAGACCGACATCGCCGCCCTCGCGGTCGGCGAGGAGGCGACCGTCTTCGCCGAGGTGCGGCGCGTCTCCGGGCGACGCACGCGGCAGGGACGCGCGCTGGTCGAGGCGGTCGTGCACGACGGAACGTCGATGCTGACCGTCACGTTCTTCAACCAGGCCTGGCGTGAGAAGCAGCTCGCGGTCGGTACCGAGGCGTCGTTCTTCGGCAAGCTCGACGTGTACCGCGGCAAGCGGCAGATGACGAACCCCGTCGTCGACATCCTCGGCCGGGCCGGTGTCGCCGACGAGAAGACGGGCGTGATCGTGCCCGTGTACCCGCAGTCCGGCAAAGCCGAGGTGTTCACGTGGCAGCTGCGCGCGCTCGTCTCGGACGCGCTCGCCAAGTGCCGGGCGCGCGGCTTCGCCGATCCGGTCGACGAGGAGATCCTCGACCGCGACGACCTCGTCGACCGGACCACCGCGCTGCACGCCGTCCACCGGCCGGACTCGATGCGCGAGAAGGACGCGGCGGTCCGCCGCCTCGTTTTCGACGAGTTCTTGCGTATGCAGGTCGGTCTCGTGGCGCGCAAGCGCGCGTTCGAGGCCGAGGAGTCCGGCATCCGCCACGCCGTCGGCGGGCCACTGGTCGAGGCCTTCGTCGAGCGGCTCCCGTTCGAGCTCACCGGCGATCAACGCCGTGCCCTCGCCGACATCAACCAGGACCTCGCGGGTCCCGCGCCGATGCACCGACTGCTGCAGGGCGACGTCGGCTCCGGCAAGACCGTCGTCGCGCTCGCCGCGCTGCTCACCGCAGTGCAGGGCGGTTACCAGGGTGCGTTCATGGCGCCCACCGAGGTGCTCGCGGAGCAGCACTACCTCGGCTCGCTCCGGCTGCTCGAAGGGTTGACCGTGCCGGCGACGGGAACGCTGCTCGCCGACCGGCCGGTCGGGGTCGCGCTGCTGACCAACCGCACGACGGCGGCCGAGCGCAGGCGCATCGCCGCCGGTCTCGAAGCGGGCGACATCGACATCCTGGTCGGCACGCACGCCCTGCTCTACGGCGACGCCAAGTTCTCGAACCTCGGCGTCGCGGTCGTCGACGAGCAGCACCGCTTCGGTGTGGAACAGCGCGCGCTGCTGCGGGGCAAGGGCGACCAGCCCGACGTGCTCGTCATGACCGCGACGCCGATCCCGCGCACGGCCGCGATGCTGATCTACGGCGACCTCGACCGGTCGGAACTGCGTGAGCTGCCGCCCGGGCGCAAGCCGATCGTGACGAAGCTCGTCCCGCCGAATCCGCTCGACCAGGCCGCGGCATGGGAGGCGCTCCGGGCCGAGGTCGCGGCCGGTCACCAGGCGTACGTCGTGTGCCCGCTCGTCGACGACCGCGGCAAGGTCGAGGCGAAGGCCGCGACCGCCGAGTTCGAGCGGTTGCAGGCGGACGAGTTGCATGACCTGCGCGTCGGGCTGCTCCACGGCCAGATGCCGTCCAAGGACAAGGAAGCGGTCATGCGCGCGTATCGCGCCGGCGAGATCGATGTGCTCGTCGCCACGACCGTGATCGAAGTCGGTGTCGACGTGCCGAACGCCACCGTGATGGTCGTCGAGGACGCCGACCGCTTCGGTCTTTCGCAGCTGCACCAGCTGCGCGGCCGCGTCGGCCGCGGCGGCGCCGAGTCGTACTGCTTCTTGTTCGCCGACCCGACGACCGAGGACGGCGAGCAGCGTCTGGAGGCCATGGTGGCGAGCACGGACGGCTTCGCGCTCGCGGAGAAGGATCTCGAGATCCGCGGGTCGGGCGAGGTCTTCGGCGAGCGGCAGTCGGGTTTCAGCGACCTGAAGCTCGGCCGGATACCGCGCGATGAGCCCGTGGTGGTCGAGGCGCGCGCCGTTGCCGAGGCGATCCTCGACCGCGATCCCGAGCTGACGGCCCACTCGCAACTGCGCGACGAAGTGCGCGAGCTCCTCGGTGACGACGTCGATTTCCTCTTCAAGTCGTGAGCCGCCCGAAGGGACTGCGAGTGATCGCGGGGACCGCCCGCGGCCGGCGGCTCGTCGCGCCCACGGGCGACCACGTTCGCCCGACGAAGGACATCGCCCGCGAGGCCGTGTTCTCGGCGCTCGACGCCCGGGGCGCGGTCGTCGACGCCGCCGTGCTCGACCTGTACGCCGGAACGGGCGCGCTCGCGATCGAAGCGCTCTCGCGGGGTGCCGCGTCGGCGACGATCGTGGAGCGCGACGCCGCCGCGCTCGCCGCCATCCGGACAAACCTGGAGGTCCTGCCCAGCGACACGGTCGCCGTCGTCGTCGCCCGCGACGTCACGCGTTATCTCGCCGCGGCCGCGGCCGGCGGGCCGTTCGATCTCGTGTTCGTCGATCCTCCGTACGACACGACCGACGAGGACGTGACCGCGGTCCTCGCGCGGCTCACCGTGCCCGGCCGCCTGGCGCCCGACGCCGTCGTCAGCGTCGAACGGCCCCACCGGCATCGCGTTATCGCGCCGCCGGGACTACGGACGGGCTGGGAGCGCACCTTCGGGGATACGCTTTTGACCTTCCTGTTCGCGTGAGCGGCCACCCGCCCGGCCGCGATCATCGACTGCCCCTGAACCTCGTCTGACTTGGGAGAACGCGTGCGGACCGCTTTGTGCCCGGGATCGTTCGATCCGGTGACTCTCGGCCACCTCGACATCATCGAGCGTTCCGCCCGGCACTTCGACGAGGTGATCGTCGCGGTGATCCGCAATCCGCAAAAGACGCAGTCGCTGTTCAGCCTCGAGGACCGTCAGCAGATGCTGAAGGAGGCGACCGGGCACATCTCGAACATCCGGATCGAGTTCTTCAAGGGGCTGCTGGTCGACTTCGCACGCGAGCACAACGTCACGGCGATCATCAAAGGCCTGCGCGCGGTTTCCGACTTCGATCAGGAGCTGCAGATGGCGCAGATGAACCAGCGCCTCTCGGGCATCGACACGTTCTTCCTGTCGACCAGCCCGCAGCACTCGTTCCTGTCGTCGAGCCTCGTGCGCGAGGTGGCGCGCTTCGGTGGAGACGTGTCGGGCATGGTCCCGAAGAACGTGAACGATCGCCTCATCGAGACCTTCCGGTCGCAGGAGGTGTGAGGATGCTCGAGGACGAACCGGAGAAGGTGCCCGACACCGCGGCCCGGCTCGAACAACTGCGCGACGCGCTCGACGCCGCCCGCAAGCTCCCGATGTCCGCCTCCGTCTCGGTCAACCGCGAGGAGTTCGGGGCGATCCTGCAGGACGCGATCGACGGCCTGCCCGAGGAGCTGCGCGAGGCGCGCTGGTTGCTGAAGGAACGAGACCAGGTCGTCGAACGCGCCGCCAACGAAGCCGGCCGCCTCGTCGAGGCGGCGAGGGTCCGGGCCGAACGGATGGTCGAAAAGAACGAGTTGGTGCGCGAGGCGCGCCGCACGAGCGAGCAGATCCTCGAGGACGCCGAACGCCAGGCCGCATCGATCCGCCACGAAGCCGAGGACTACGTCGACCGGAAGCTCGCGGCCTTCGAAGTCGTGCTCGATCGCACGATGCAGACGGTACAGAAGGGCCGCGAGCGCCTGCAGGTCCACGCCCCGTCGCCGGTCGTGAGCGAGGCCGACGTCGACGACGGCGGGTTCTTCGACCAGGACGACCTCACCTGACCGGTATCTGACTTCTTCCTGTCACCGGAAAAAGTGGCCTGACCTGCTACGATCCGCTCGCCCGCGGGCGCCAGGGCGGCAACCGTGCACGCCGTTCCCGCGCTGCGCACGCCGGGCCTCTGCCCGGTTCGTCCGGTGTTCTCCCAACCAGAGCCTTCGTCCGAAGCGATTTCCATGCCGACCACCAGCCCGTTCCGGATTCCCGTCGCCGATCTGCTGCGGCGACCGGGCGCGTCCCGAACGGTACGGGTGGCCGCCCCGCTCGCGGACGTGCGGGGCCCGGGGGCCGAGGTGCCGGCCGACCGGCCGGTGTCGGTCGAGCTGACCTTCGAGCGGGTGCCGGAGGGACTCGTCGTCCGGGGCACGATCGGCGCGCACTGGGACGCGGCGTGCAGCCGCTGCCTCACCCCGGTCGGGGGTGACCTCGAGGTGCACGTCGGCGAGCTCTACGAGCGCCGGCCGCTTGAGGGCGAGACGTATCAGCTCACCGATGACGACGTTGTGGATCTCGAGCCACTGATCCGCGACGCGCTCCTTCTCGAGCTGCCCGCCGTGCCGCTGTGCCGGTCCGACTGCCGGGGCCTGTGCCCGAAGTGCGGCATCGACCGCAACGCATCCGAGTGCGACTGCGCCGACGCGGAGCCCGATCCGCGTTGGGCCGCGCTGCGCTCGCTCGACCTGTAGAACGCGAATTCCCGAACTCACGAGGAGCTACGAAACGATGGCCGTCCCGAAGCGCAAGATGAGCCGCTCCGCGACCCGCTCGCGCAAGTCGGCGAACATGCGACTCGCGCCCCCCGCGCACTCGCTGTGCCCGAACTGCGGAGCGTCGCGGCTTCCTCACCGAGTCTGCGGGAACTGCGGCTGGTACCGGGGACGCCAGGTCCTCGACGTCGAGTAGCGAAGCCACCGCCGTGGCGCCGGTGATCGCGATCGACGCGATGGGCGGCGACCGCGCGCCTGCGGAGATCGTCGCGGGCGCGCTCCAGGCGGTCGATGCGTGCGACGTCGACGTCGCGCTGGTCGGTCCCGCCGACGCGATCCGGGCCCACCTCCCCGGTGGCGCCACGCCCGCGCGCGTCGAGATCGTCGACGCGCCCGAGGTCATCGGCATGGACGAGGAGCCCGCGGCCGCGGTGCGGGCGAAGCGGAACTCGTCCATCGTGCGGTCCGCGGAGGCGGTCCGCGACGGGCGCGCGGCCGCCATGGTCGGAGCCGGCAACACCGGCGCGACGATGGCCGCCGCACTCTTGCGCTTCGGGCGGATCAAGGGAGTGCACCGGCCCGCGATCGCGCTGCCGATCCCGGTCGTCGGTGAATCACGCCTCCAGCTCCTCGTCGACGGCGGTGCGACCGTCGATCCCGATCCCGAGTGGCTCGTCGAGTGGGCCGAGCTGGCGCGGGCGTACGCCCGGGTGCGCCTCGGTGTCGAGGAACCGACGGTGGCTCTCCTTTCCAACGGCGAGGAGCCGGGCAAGGGCGACGCGCTGCGCAAGCGCGCGGCGGAACTCCTCGCCGACGTGAAGGGGTTCAGCGGCAACGTCGAGGGCCGCGACGTGATGCGGCGCAGCGCGGACGTAATCCTCACCGACGGCTTCACCGGCAACGTCACGTTGAAGACGCTCGAAGGTGCGGTACTCGGTCTGGCCGGGCTCGTGTTCGGCGTCGTCGACGAGCCGGGGACGCCGTGGGCCGCGGGCGCCGACGCGCTCAAACTGCGTCTGCTCGAAGCGGCGGCACCACTTCTGCCCGACAACACCGGTGGGGCGATGCTCCTCGGTGTCGACGGCGTGTGCATCATCTCGCACGGGTCGTCGTCGGCGGCCGCGATCGTCAACGCGGTGCGGGTCGCGCGCGATTGCGTCGATGCCGACGTCGTGGCGCGGTTGCGCGAGGCGGTGACGAATGCCGGCTGAGACGCACAGTCATCTCGGTCCGCTCGGCGGCGACGACGTCGAACGAGTCGTGCGCGAGCAGCTCGCCGAGATCCTCGGCGTCGACCCCGACGTCATCACACTCGACGCGCGTTTGCGCGAAGACCTCGACGCCGACGACTTCGCGGTGCTCGATCTGGTCGAGGGCGTCATCGCCGAGCTCGGTGAACGAACCGTCGGCTTGACGATCGACGACGACGATCTGGTCGAGTTGCGCACCGTGCGCGACGCGGTCGACTTAGTGTTGGCCGGCCTCGGATCGGCGGACGCACGATGACGAGGATCGCGGGATCGGTCCCGCTCGAGCTACTGGAGGCGAGCATCGGCGTCTCCTTCGCCGACCGCGATCTGTTGCTGCGCGCGCTTGCGCACCGCTCGTGGTGCGCCGAGAACGGCGAGCCGGAGTCGAACGAACGGCTCGAGTTCCTCGGCGACTCCGTGCTCGGTCTCGTCGTCACGCACTACGTGTACGTGCACTTCCCGGGGCTCCCGGAGGGTCACCTCTCCGAGGTGCGCGCGGGCGTCGTCAACGCGCGCGTGCTCGCCGAGCTCGCATTCGAGCTCGACCTCGGTTCCCATCTGCTTCTCGGCAAGGGTGAGGACGCGGCCGGCGGCCGCGCCAAGCAGTCGATTCTCGCCGATGCGTTCGAGGCCCTGGTCGCCGCGGTCTATCTCGACCAGGGTTTCGCCGTCGCGCGCGACATGGTGCTGCGTTGCCTCGCGGGGCGCATCGCAGACGCCGCCAACGGTCCCGGTGGTCGCGACTACAAGACGCGGCTGCAGGAGACCACCGCTGCGTTCTCGCTCGGCCGGCCCCGCTACGTCGTACGCGACGAAGGGCCCGACCACGCCAAGCACTTCTTCGCGACCGTCTATGTGAACGACCGTCTGTACGGCGAGGGCGAAGGCCGATCGAAGAAGGAAGCGGAACAGTCCGCGGCTTGGGTTGCGTGGACGCGCTTGCGCGACGAAGCGGATGGGCAGGGGGGCGACCATGCCGGAGCTACCTGAGGTCGAGGTGTTGCGCCGCGACCTCGAAAAAGAGGTGGTCGGCAAGAAGATCAAGTCGGTCGAGGTGACCGGCACGCGATCGGTGCGGCGGCACAAGAACAAGAAGGAATTCATCGCGCTGCTCGAAGGGCACAAGATCGCCGGGGTGCAGCGACGCGGGAAGTACCTCGTGTTCAAGCTCGACGGCACCGAGGCGCTCGTCGTACACCTCGGCATGTCCGGCCAGTTGCTGCGCGCCAAGTCCGCGCGCGAGAAGGCGCCGAAGCACACGCACGTCGTGATCCACTTCACGCAGGGCGGCCTGCTGCGCTTCGTCGACCCGCGCACCTTCGGCGAGATGTTCGTGACGAACTACGACGATCTCGAACAACAGGTCGAAGAGCTCGCGCACCTCGGGCTCGATCCGCTCGAGACCGCGATGTCGTGGGACCTCTTCGGCCGCATGCTCGCGGAGAAGCACGCGCGGCTGAAGCCGCTGTTGATGGACCAGAAGTTCATCGCCGGGATCGGCAACGTGTACAGCGACGAGATCCTCTTCCAGGCCGGCCTCAAATGGGACCGCATGAGCGACGGGCTCTCACAGCAGGAAGTCCGACGACTGTACCGAGCGATCTTCGAGACGCTCCAGGAAGCGGTGAAGTACCGCGGATCGTCGCTGGCCGACGAGCAGTACGTCGACCTCTTCGGGAACCCGGGCGAATACCAGCACCACCACCAGGTGTACGACCGCGAAGGCCAGGCCTGCCCGCGGTGCCGTCACACGGTGCACCGCGCCCGCTATGCGAACCGGTCGACCTTCTACTGCGAGTCGTGTCAGGTCTGACCGGAGCGTCCGGCGCCGAGTCGGTGCGCGTGCATGTACAGGTGACCGGTCGTGTGCAAGGCGTCTGGTTCCGTGACTCGTGCCGCGAACAGGCGCGAGCAATCGGCGTCGGGGGGTGGGTGCGGAATCGGGCCGACGGCGCGGTCGAGGCGGAGTTCGAGGGCGCGCCGGCGGCGGTCGACCGCATGGTCGCGTGGTGCCGCACCGGACCGCCGCGTGCCCGCGTCGACGCGGTCGACGCCAAGACGGTTCCTACCAGCGGTGATCGACGCTTCCGCGTCCTGTAGGACGTTTCATCCGCGGGGCGGCGCGGCGCGCCCCCTACCATCGCGGCCGGAGAGGGGGCCCGGTTGTTCCTGAAGTCGTTGACGCTGAAGGGTTTCAAGTCCTTCGCGGACAAGACCACGTTGGAGTTCGAACCCGGCGTGTGTGTCGTCGTGGGCCCCAACGGTTCGGGCAAGTCGAACATCGTCGACTCCGTCGCGTGGGTGCTCGGTGCCCAGGGTGCGCGGGCGTTGCGCGGCGGCAAGATGGACGACGTCATCTTCGCCGGCACCGCCGACCGTCCGGCGCTCGGACGGGCCGAGGTCTCGCTCACGATCGACAACAGCGCGCACCTGCTCCCGATCGAATTCTCCGAAGTCACGATTACGCGCATGCTCTTCCGGACCGGTGAGTCCGAATACCTGCTGAACGGCGTCCCGTGCCGCTTGATGGACATCCAGGACCTGCTGTCCGACACCGGCATCGGTCGCCAGCAGCACGTCATCGTCGGTCAGGGACAACTCGACACCGTGCTCAACGCGCGTCCCGAGGACCGCCGGGCGATCATCGAGGAAGCCGCCGGAATCCTCAAGTTCCGCAAGCGCAAGGAGAAGGCAGAGCGTCGCCTCGAAGCCACCGAGGGCAACCTACTGCGGCTCACCGACCTGCTCCGCGAGGTGCGCCGGCAACTGCGGCCGCTCGAACGCCAGGCCGATGCGGCGCGCCGCCACGACGGGATCGTCGCCGAATTGCATGCGGTCCGGCTGCACCTCGCCGGCCGCGACATCGAACA